>Ga0164297_10003928_pt1 | contig 13570 bp, 14 predicted proteins | sample GEODES058metaG_FD_113539 | JGI IMG/M metagenome (GOLD analysis project Ga0164297, IMG submission 113539) | Dystrophic lake water microbial communities from Trout Bog Lake, Wisconsin, USA - GEODES058 metaG | ecosystem: Environmental > Aquatic > Freshwater > Lake | place: USA: Trout Bog Lake... | reverse complement strand
TTTGAAAGCGTCTCGCGCCGAGATGGTATTCGAGCAGTTAAGGAAGATGCCCGTTGGAGCTCCACCTTATTACCTGTTGGCGGCGGCGTACTTCTTGCCACAAAACTGTAAAAACGCTGAGTTATTAATTAAGAATCAGTAAAAATTTGGCTTTGACCCTGCTCTGCGTGGACGGCCAGCTTGATACAAGGCGCGCAGCCAGATGGCCTCTATTAGGATACTTGCTATGAGCACGCCAGATCAGACACCGTTATCGCAAACACCATCTACCCAAACACCATCTACCCAAACACCATGGTGGATCTCCGACTCCCAACCACTTCCAACCCCAACTCTTCGCGATGATCGCAGAGGAGTGAGCTGGTACTTGGCACTAGTAATGGCGTTAGTAGCTGGAGTCGCCGGCGCGCTCGTCACACATTTTGCAGATGGTTCAAACACTGGACTTGTCTCGGTATCGCAGAGCATTACTCGCGCACCAAATTCAATTGCTGGAATCGCTGCTCGGGTTTCTCCTTCGGTTGTCGAAATTGATTCCACCTCAAGTGATGGAACTGATACCGGAACCGGATTTTTTATTGAAAGTAATGGTTACATCCTGACAAACAATCACGTGATCGAGTCAGCGGTTTTGAGCAATGGCAGCATTACGGTCAAGCTTGCAAACAATCGCCAGTACACCGCTTCAGTTGTTGGACGAGACACCTCCTACGACCTAGCTGTTTTGAAGATTTCAGTGACGGGTGCACCAGCGCTCACACTTGGCAATAGCGATAACGTGCAAGTCGGAGACCCGGTTATTGCAATTGGCTCACCACTTGGATTGGCTGGAACAGTCACCTCTGGAATTATTTCGGCAAAGAATCGCCCCGTTACTACCAACTCTGAAAATACTGCTGGTGAGAGTTCATATATCGATGCGCTTCAAACCGACGCTGCAATTAACCCAGGAAATTCTGGCGGACCGCTTGTAGATTCCACTGGCGCTGTTATCGGTGTGAACTCTGCGATCGCTTCACTTGGCTCAAGTGGACTTGGATCTCAACCAGGATCAATTGGATTAGGTTTTGCGATTCCTATTAATCAGGCAAAGCGCACCGCCGATCAACTGATTAAGACTGGCCACTCCACATATCCAATTTTGGGACTCTCACTCGATCCATCTTTCCAAGGTACTGGCGCAGAAATCGCTCGCACTGCTGGCGCAATTCGTTCTGGTGGTCCAGCTGCTAAAGCCGGCCTACAACCAGGAGATGTCATCACTGCTCTTGATGGTCAACCAATTGGGACATCGGATGACCTTGTGGTTGCTATCCGATCACACAATATTGGTGACACGGTCAAAGTAACTTACGTGCGCGGTGGAGTAACAAAGACTGTCTCGCTCACTTTGATCGCCGCTTCGGCGCTTAAGTAATTCCATTTCGCATGGGAGCAGATGTAAAGGATCAGATCCTTCAGGCACTGGGACGAGTAAGAGACCCGGAGCTGCATAAACCACTTACGCAATTAGGCATGGTGGGTGAAGTTGCTATCGACGACGGGAAAGCAAAGGTCGTTATCAAGCTGACTATCGCGACTTGCCCGATGCAAGATCGGCTGGAAGCAGATATTCAGCGTGAACTACTTTCAATAACCGAGATTGATGAAGTCATGATCACCTTTGGTGTCATGAGCGATGACGAACGTGAAGAGATGAAAAAATCCTTGCGCGGTGGTGTCGTTAAAGTCAATCCATTTACTTTAAGCACTTCACTGACTCGAGTAATTGCAGTGGCCTCAGGTAAGGGTGGCGTTGGAAAGTCTTCTGTCACAGCTAATCTGGCGGTTGCTGCCGCCAATCGTGGGCTTTCCGTTGGGATTCTTGATGCGGATGTCTATGGACACTCAATCCCACGCTTACTTGGAATTACTGGCGAAAAACCAACTGCAATCGACAAGACTTTTTTTGTTCCGGTTGAAAAGTTCGGCGTCAAAGTTGTTTCCATGGAGATGTTTAAACCTAAAGCCACTGATCACATTGCGTATCGTGGGCCCCTGCTTCATCGAGTCCTCGATCAACTGATGTGTGATGCGTATTGGGGAACCCTCGATATATTGTTTCTCGATCTACCGCCTGGCACTGGCGATATTGCGATCTCACTTGGCCAAATGTTGCCACAGTCTGAAGTTATCGTGGTGACTACTCCGCAACTTGCAGCGAGTGAAGTCGCCGAGCGCGCCGGACGAATGGCGCATCAGATGAACCAACGCATACTAGGTGTTGTTGAAAATATGTCTGATAGTCCTTGTCCTCATTGCGGCCAAGGGATTGCACTTTTTGGAAGTGGTGGGGGAGAGCTCACTGCAAAAAATCTTTCGGAGCTCGTCGGTGAGAAAGTGGAGCTACTTGCCAAAATTCCATTCGATACGCGGCTGAGAAATGGTGGCGATGAAGGAACCCCTGTGACATCGATGGCAGCAACTGCCACCGAGTCGGAACATCTTCCGATCTGGTCCGCCTTTGATGAACTGTTGGAGAACATCCTCGTTCGCCGGCGATCTCTTGCAGGCAAAAACCTAGGGCTCAAGCCGTAGACTAGAGGGCGTGAAAGCCACTCCCGTCTCCCAGATCAACACAGTCGCTAAGCGACTTGTCGGTCGTCGAGATCGAGTGATTGGCCGAAAGAGCGTTCGCGATTCTCTCGTTTCTGTTGCTGGACTCATTGGTCGACCAGTACGAGATCCAGAAGGCCGTGAGATCGGTCGCTTGGTTGATATCGTCGTAAGGCACGGAGAAGAGACTTACCCTCCGGTCTCTGGCTTGATTGTAAAAGTCGCAAATCGCAAATCTTTTATTAACGGTGCGCGTATCGACAAGCTGACTCCCAATGAGATCGTGCTCTCATCTACAAAAATTAATCTTGAGAGTTTTCAACGCCGTGCTGGTGAATCACTCTTGGATGCCGATGTGCTCGATCATCAGATCGTCGACGTTGATGGTTTGCGAGTTGTTCGCACCTCTGATCTCTACCTTGCGCCTTTTGACAAAGAGATTCGCGTCATCGGTGTGGACATCTCATTCATGTCGTTTTTACGCCGACTTTTCCCCGGCTCACTTGCTCGTCGTCCCACTCCCGATCACATTATTGACTGGGCTGCTGTTGCGTCATTGACCGATGCTTCAGGTGTTGTCCGAACAGCGAGCACTCGTTCTGCGCTCTCACAACTTCGTCCTGCCGACTTGGCTGACTTGATTGAAGACCTCGCTGGTCGAGAGCAGGGCGCCTTGATTGAAATGCTTGATCCAGATCTTGCGGCAGATGCGCTGGAAGAGATGGAAGATGATGAACTCGAAGGCTTGCTCCGCGGCCTCTCTTCCGAGCGAGCAGCAGAACTCTTAGCACGCATGGAGCCTGATGAAGCGGCGGAAGTGCTTCGTGATCTCTCCGATGAGCACCGCGAGAGCATTCTGGATGCGATGCAGACAACGATTGCAAAACCACTTCGTAAATTGGTCTCCTTTGATGAAGAGCTTGCGGGTGGAATCATGACTACGCACTTGCTCATCGTGAAAGAGAGTGACACCGTTGCTAGCGCGCTCAAATTGCTTGTTGAGAACCGAGAACGTGATTCCTCTGATGGAGTTGTTGTTGTTGATTCGCGCGGAAAACTCCTCGACCACATTCAAACGGTTGAGCTTATTGCGGCGCAACCAGAAGACCTTCTCGAGCTTCTTATTCGAGCACCATTCCCAACAGCGGTATCACCCGAGACGCCTATCGATGAGGTAGTCGAAGAATTTTCAAATAACCGCGGCTCATCGATCATTGTGGTTGATGAGAAGCAGAAACCAATTGGTCGAATTTTGGCTGATGACCTCGTCGATACGCTCTCGCAGAAGAGCTCGCGTATTTTCTCTCAGGGTGGCGGAACTCGTTCATGAGCTTAGATATCACTAAGAAAAATCAGAAGATCCGGATTGCCGCGTTTCTCGCGGTTATGGGTCCTGGAGTAATCGCTGGACTCTCCGATGATGACCCTGCCGGTATCACCACCTACTCACAGCTCGGTGCTCAATTTGGCTACAAGTTGCTATGGACTCTGGTTATCTCCACCGTTGCTTTGATTATTTTCCAAGATCTTGGCGCACGTATTGGTGTGGTAACTCGTCAAGGTTTGATTGGTCTTGTCCGTCAGAAATATGGCGCTCGTGCTGGCTCGTTTTCAGCAGTTGCGTTGATCCTCGCAAATGTGGGAACCATGACAGCAGAATTCGCTGGCGTGGCTGCGGCTGGCCAACTTTTTGGAATCTCTCGTTACGTGACTGTGCCGCTGACTGCAATCTTTATCTCGGTACTCGTACTTCGCGGAACTTTTAAAAAAGCCGAGCGGATTTTCTTTGTACTCTCAGCGGTCTTTATCTCTTACGTGATCGCTGGATTTATGTCTCACCCGCACTGGGGTAGCGCGTTTAAAGGCATGCTGACACCGGCTATGCCGTTTAACTCATCTGCGATCAATATTGCCACGGCGACACTTGGAACAACGCTTGCCCCATGGGGATTGGCATTTATTCAGTCCTATGCAGTTGATAAGCGTCTGACCCGCTCGGATCTCAAATTGCTTCGTGCAGATGTTTGGGTAGGTTCACTTTTGACCGGGGTGATTGGCTTCTTCGTCATCGTGACGTGTGCGGCAACGTTGCATGCCCAAGGAATCACCAACATCACCCAAGCTTCCGACGCCGCTAACGCGCTCAAGCCACTTGCGGGAACTCTGGCCAAGGATATTTTTGCGATTGGAATTATTGGTGCAGCTTTGCTTGCAGCTTCGATTCTTCCGCTTTCCACCGCTTATTCCGTCAGTGATCTCACCGGTTCACCAGCTGCGCTCGATGACTCCTTCAGTGAAGCTCCGCTCTTCTATATTACCTTTGCATCTATCACCGTTGTCGCTGGTGCACTCATCATGATTCCAGGCGTATCGCTGATCTGGATCCTGATCTCCTCTCAGATTCTCAACGCAATCCTGCTGCTGCCATTGCTCGGTTACATGTATGGAATCGCTCGAGATAAAAAACTCATGGGTGATTTTGTTGCGCAGCGTGGAGCTCGAATTCTGTATGGCGCAATCATTGCGCTCGTCGCGGTCTGCGTGCTGGCTCAATTCTGGTTCATGTTTAAACTGTGAGCAACGAACACACCACACTGCCCAAAGGCCGTGACATACCTCTACTTATTCTAGGAATTATGGGCATCGGTTCATCTGGTCCATTTATTGCTAAAAGCAGCATGCCAATTTCATCACTGATTTTTTGGCGAAACTTTTTAGGCGCACTTTCAATGGCGCCATTCGCACTGCGAAAGCGAGAGTGGCGCAGCAAAGAAGGCAGAACTGCGATCAAACTCTCCATAGCCACCGGAGTGATACTCGCCGGCCATTTCTTGGCATTTTTTGCTGCAATGCGATTTACCTCAGTTGCCACCGGAACTGCTCTCACTTCACTGCAGCCGATCTTTGCCGCGCTTTATATGAGATATAAAGGCGCGCACATTTCCAAGCAATCCATGGCTGGAATGTATTTGGCATTTATCTCACTGCTGGCAATTACTGGAATTGATCTTCATCTCTCAACTCGCGCATTTGTCGGGGATCTCTTCGCAATTGTTGGCGGCGCTCTCGCAGCCGCATATGTAATAGTCGGTTCACAAGTTCAAAAGCAAGTTGCGACATCTACATACCTAACCTTCTGCTTTGGCACCTGCTCTCTCGTCGCGTTGTTGGTATCACTCGTCGGTGGAATTAATCTCACTTCATTTAGTCATCAGCAATGGTGGCTCGTTGTTGGATTATTTATCGGCGCACAATTTTTCGGTCACACGCTCTTTAATATGACGCTCAAGCGCGTATCTCCTGTAATGGTTTCACTCATTGTCTTTTTTGAGGTACCTGTTTCAGCAATTATCGCGTGGTTCTGGCTTCATCAACATCCTTCTGCCGGAACAATCCCAGGCATCATCGGACTTCTCATCGGGTGCGCAATTTTTGTGATGCGCAATATTTCCGCTACCGATATTTCTCAAAGCACTGAGACGATCGCAGGCTAGGTCCACACTATGATCGATCTTCATACCCATAGTAATTTCAGTGATGGCACCCAGCCACCTTCCACACTTTTGAGCGTAGCGATGGCCCACGGAATTACCACCTTGGCCTTAACAGATCATGACACTGTTGCCGGCTGGGATGAAGCCGTCGCCCATCTTCGTTCGGGCTTGCGGTTGGTACTAGGTTCAGAGATTTCGTGTCAGACTCACGATGGCATTAGCGTGCACATGCTCGGACTGCTCTTTGATCGATCAAATCCAGAGTTGATGGAGATGATGTCGAATACACGCGACAATCGATATTCGCGGATGGAGAAAATCGTTGCCAAGCTCAACGCAGCAAACTATGAAATCACCCTTGAAGATGTCCTTGCGCAACTCTCAGAAGGCGCAACCCTCGGCAGACCGCATCTAGCTGATGCCTTGGTTGCTAAGGGTTACATGAAAAACCGAGATCAAGTCTTTGCCGAAATTTTACATAACGATTCACCATTTTATGTCTCGCACTACTCACCAACCCCCGAAGAGGCGATTGCCAAGATCAAAGCAGCCGGGGGCGTTGCTGTCATCGCCCATCCGATGTCATCACTACGCAGTCGAGTAATTTCGGCGCAGACCTTTGAAGATTATGTAGCAGCTGGGCTTGATGGGATCGAGGTGTTCCACCGAGATCACAGCGCGCAGAACCAAGAGTTACTTCGCGAGATCGCTACGCAGTACGACTTGGCAATCACCGGCTCGAGTGACTATCACGGCGAAGGAAAGCTCAACAAGCTGGGAGAAAATGTCACACCCCCAGAAGAATTTGAAAAACTTGAAGCCAGGGCCAATGCACGCAGAGTGGTGGAGCGAAGTCAGACTCGATAGATCTGATTAACGTAACGGTCGATTAAAGGGTTGCAAACCCTACTTTGCGCTCTGGCGCTGAACCGAGTTCTACAAAGGCAATCTTGGCGACCGGCACAATAACGGTGCGTTCTTTTGAATCGGTGAGGACTACCGGAGTGAGGGATGTCAAAGCAGTTGAAATTAATGCTTGAACTTCTTCGCGAGCGAGCGGGGTTTCAAAATTCAACTCTTGATTCGAATCGCTAATTCCGATTCTTACTTGGGTCTGGGACTCTGAACCTTTTTTAGTAGCCATGGATCTGAGTTTAATCAGTTACGGGTGCGAGGGAAACCTGAAATTCCGCGCCACTGAAGGCTGGCAACAAGTCGAACGGCGATATCGCGATCGATTTTGCCAGCGCGAGCTAACCAATGGCGAGCTGTGGTTTGGGCGGTCCCGATGAGCCCGACAGCGAGCAACATTGCTTCCTCGGTTGGCATTCCGGTATCGGCAGTGATCGCGGATGCAAAAGCTAGAGCGCAATCATAAGACATTTTGTTGAGTCGTTCGCGAACATGGGGCTCGACCACCATATCGCTCTCAAAAAGTAGTCGGAAAGCTTCACCTTCGCGGTTAATGAAATCAAAGTAAGCGTTGACGGTTGCTAATACACGGCCAGCGTTATCTTTTGTAGAAGCGACTGCTCCTTGAATAGCTTCAACCAAGCTCTCGCAGTGAATATCTAGAACCGCAAGATAGAGATCTAGTTTGGAAGGGAAATGTTGGTAAAGCACCGGCTTGCTGACATTTGCATGATCTGCAATTTCGTCCATAGCTGCAGAGTGATAGCCCGCTGCCGTGAATACCTCTAAGGCTGCAGCCAACAAAGTAGCTCGTCGCTCATCCCGGGGGAGTCGAACAGGCTCAGTCGGTGTTAAATTCTCCTGGCTCATTAGTGCAGATCGTATCTCATGTTAGATAATGTCAGTGTGAGCAACCTAAAAAAGCACAACGGCCGAATTTTGCTAGTACATGCGCATCCTGATGATGAAACTATTGGCAACGGTGCAACCATGGCTAAATATGTTGCCGAAGGAGCAAGCGTCACGCTCGTCACCTGCACGCGCGGGGAAGAAGGAGAAGTACTAGTTCCTGCCTTGGCTCATTTAGCGGCTTCTGCAAACGATGAATTAGGAGAGTATCGGGTTGGGGAATTAGCTAGAGCACTTGCCCACCTGGGAGTCAGCGATCATTTATTCCTTGGTGCACCAAGTAAGAAGTATCGAGATAGCGGGATGATTGGAACACCGCCAAATGAGCGGCCAGATTGTTTTTGGAAGAGTGATCTAGAAGTAGTTGCAAGTGAGCTTGCGCAATTGATTCGTGATCGCAAGCCGCACGTCCTTATCACTTACGATACAAACGGTGGTTATGGCCACCCGGATCACATCAAGGCGCACTTGACTGCTATGCGTGCTGTTGAACTTGCTGCTAACCCAGAGTGGGGAGTCGATCCGGCGTGGGAGGTTCAAAAAATTTATTGGAATGCTATTCCTCGCTCTGCGATGAAAAAAGCGTTGGTGAGTAGAAACTTCTGGTTAAACATTGCACTTCGTGGCTTTAGGTATGTGCCATCCAAGTGGATCACAATGCCTTTCGTGAAAAGTGATTCCGAAATCACGACAGCAATTGATGCACAGGAATACTTACCACAAAAGATTCTTGCGTTACGCGAACACAAAACTCAGCTCATCATGAATGATGAGATCTTTGAGTTTACGAAGAAAATGGGAATTAAAGTGAGCGGCTCTGAGTACTACACCTGCGTTAAAAGAACTCCAGCTAGCTCTCCAGCCAATACTCAAACAAAGAGTGCCAGAGCGGCATGGGAGTCAGATCTCTTCGCTGGAGTGAATCTTTAACAGCTTTAAAAGCTTTTAAAGAACCTTACTTTCCAGAGAGCGGTACTACTTTCCAGAGAAAGATTCGCTCAGGATCGAAGCTGTGAAGTGAGCCATCTTTCTTGCGCACTTCAGTTGGGCTCTCCAATATTCCAAGGAGATCTCGAAAGCCACCGCCATCGGCCGGATCTTCAAAGAGTCGGATACTGACCTTCTGACCTACCTGGGCTAGGGCAGGTTTGCTTACTTCCGTGCCGCCAAGATCCGGTTGATCAGGAGGATTTGGACTCATATCGAGTATTCTCTACCCAGGTCGAAGGTCCTACCAACTGCCAGTGTGGTGAGCGTGTCGGGTCAGACGAGGGTTAATCATCGAGAGAGGGATCAGATGACATACGTAATTGCAGAACCTTGTGTAGATGTGAAGGATAAGTCTTGCATCGAGGAGTGCCCAGTAGATTGCATCTACGAAGGCGGACGTATGCTCTATATCCAGCCAGATGAGTGCGTCGATTGCGGCGCGTGCGAGCCAGTTTGCCCGGTCGAGGCTATTTATTACGAAGATGATATTCCTGGAACATGGAAGCAATACGCCGAGAACAACGCAAGCTTCTTCGTTGAAATTGGTTCACCGGGAGGCGCAAGCAAGGTCGGTGCGTTGAATTCCGACGCTCCTGCTGTTGCAGCGTTACCTGCAAAATCTAGCGAGTAATTATCAAACTCCCAGATTTTCCTTGGGACACACTCGCTCCTATCGGTGCGATCGCTAAGTCTCATCCTGAAGGTGGAATCGACCTCTCTGTCGGAACGCCCGTAGATTCAGTTCCTGACTTTGTTCAACGTGCCTTGCAACAGAATTCAAATACTCCGGGATATCCACTCACCATTGGCTCTCCTGCACTGCGAGATGCAATGCGCACGTGGGCAATAAATGTCTTAGGCGCGCAAGGTGACTTCGATGTATTGCCAACGATTGGCTCCAAAGAACTCATTGCATTCTTGCCTGGATTTTTAGAGGCACGCACCGTTCTCTACCCTGAAGTGGCTTATCCAACTTATCTGGTTGGCGCTCTCCTAGCTCACGCAAACGCTGTAGCAGTTGGCTTCGATGCCACCACCTGGCCACAAGCAGATTTAGTATGGATTAACTCGCCTTCAAACCCAACTGGGCGAATCGCATCCACTCAAGAGTTGCAGAGCGCTATTACATACGGCCGTACCCACGGGGCTGTAATCGCTAGCGATGAGTGTTACTTCAACTTTCCGGCGGATGAGAATGGCGAAAAACCGCAATCAATTCTGAGCGTTGCTAATGGCGACAATACTGGCTTGCTCGCTATTCATTCACTTTCAAAGCGCTCGAATATGGCTGGCTATCGCGCTGGTTTGATTGTTGGTGATCCTGCTTTGATTAATCGAATTCGTGAAATTAGAAAACACGCGGGCGAACTACTTCCTGCACCTATTCAAGCTGCGATGGCTGCTGCCCTCGGCGATGAAGCGCACGTGAAAGAACAAGCCGCTCGCTACGCCGCGCGTCGTAGAGTCCTAGCACCTGCTCTTGTGGAACTTGGCTTTCGAGTCGATGAAACGAAAGCTGGCTTATATATCTGGTGCACGCGCGATGAGAGCGATATGGATTCGGTAAAAGCGCTTGCCGAACTCGGTGTGCTGACTACGCCTGGTCATTTTTATGGAGCTGCGGGAAATCGCCACATTCGCGTTGCTCTGACAGCAACAGATCACGAGATTGCCACAGCCGCTGCGCGAATTCACCAAGCTGCCATAAGTAAATCTCGGAACTAACGATGCAAAGCTCAGTTACTTCTGCAATTTTGCTTGTGGGTGGATTTGGAACTCGACTGGCTCCATTGACTCGCAACACGCCAAAGCCCATGTTGCACGTAGCCGGAATTCCTTTCACTGAACACCAAATCGCAAAGGCACGCGCCGCCGGAATTCAAGAGATAGTTCTTGCCACCTCCTATCTTGCTGAAGTCTTCGAACCATATTTTGGAGATGGATCTCGTTTTGGAATAAAAATTTCCTATGCAGTTGAAGAAGTTGCCCTGGGAACTGGGGGAGCGATTCGCAATGCAGCGCAGATGCTAGAAGGTAGTGGGCCGGTTGTGATTTTCAACGGTGATGTCTTGAGCAGTCACGATCTGACTGCGCAGATCAATCAACATGTTGAGCAAGATGCAGATGTTTCGCTCTACTTAACAGAAGTTGCTGACGCACGAGCCTTTGGTGCAGTAGAACTTGAAGGCACACGGATCACAACATTCAATGAAAAAATGGAAAATCCGCCTACCAACATTATTAATGCTGGTTGCTACATCTTTAATCGAGAGATTATCGATTTAATCCCTAGTGGCCAGGTAGTGAGTGTGGAACGCGAAACATTTCCGCAACTCTTAGCGCAGGATGCAAACGTTGTTGGATATGTCGATCGTTCGTATTGGCTCGATATTGGCACTCCTGCTGCTCTGCTGAAAGCCACCAGCGATTTGATTTCTGGCGTTGCGCAATCTGTTGCATACGATGAACTGTTGCAGAGCGGATCAGTGCATTTGAGTTCTGGCGCACTCATCTCTGGTGATGCGGTGATAGCTCCAACAGCACGAATCGGTGCCGGAACTTTCATCGGCGCTCGGGTTCGGGTCGGGGAGCAGGCTGAGATTGCTGGCAGCGTGATCGGTGAAGACGCCGTGATAGGGGCCGGTGTAAGAATCTCTCACACATTTGTTGCACCAGGCCATGCCGTGGATGCCGCGCTTATTTCAGAGGGTGCATATCTCGGCTTTTAGATGCTTTCAGAAGTTTGTATAGGCTTTCTGGTTCAACCCTGAACCCTTACCTGAGAGATTGACGCTTAAATTTCACTTTTTTCCGCTTTCTAGGACTTGACTCTTTGGAGTTACACGCGTGTAATTCACCCAAGACGCATCGAGTCAACAACTCGGCGCCCAAAGTTTGAGGAGCAGGTATGTCACAACGCCCAATGAATTTTGAAGGCGGCATGAACAGCTCTGAGGGAAACCCAGATCTATCGTGGCAAGAGCGCGCACTCTGTGCGCAAACAGACCCAGAAGCATTCTTCCCTGAAAAAGGCGGCTCAACTCGTGAAGCTAAGCGAGTCTGCCTCTCATGCGACGTTCGCGCTGAGTGCTTGGAATATGCACTCGGACACGATGAGCGATTTGGAATTTGGGGAGGCCTCTCAGAGCGAGAGCGTCGTCGCCTCAAGCGTCGATCAGCTTAATTTCACCTACTCGATCTCCTAACATGGTCGATGCCGTGGAGAATTTTTTTATCACCGCCGTTCTTGTTACACACGATGGTGCAACGTGGTTACCAAAAGTAGTAGCAGCGCTCTCTTCGCAAACTCGAAGAGTTGATCGCATTATTGCCGTCGATACCGGCTCGATAGATTCATCAGTCAAACTTTTGCAAGCAGCCGGAATTACTGTGATTCCAGCTGATCGTGAATTGGGTTATGGCGATGCGGTTGAAATCGCCCTTGAGCATGCACCCCTCGGAAGCAGTCAAGAGCTGATTGACTCAGAATGGATCTGGTTGATTCACGATGACTGTGCACCAGCTCATGATGCTCTCGAAATTATGTTGGGCGAACTCATCGATCGACCACAGGTTGTTATCGCTGGTCCTAAATTACTTGGTTGGTATGACCGCGATCATTTACTTGAAGCGGGAATTTCGATTGCAATAAATGGAGCGCGCTGGACTGGACTTGAAAATCGCGAGCAAGATCAAGGTCAACAAAATTTTACCCGCGAAGTATTGTCGGTCAGTACCGCTGCCATGTTGGTAAAACGCTCGGCCTTTACAGAACTCGGTGGTCTGGATCCAAATTTGGATCTCTTCCGTGATGACGTTGATTTAGGTTGGCGTGCCCATGTCGCAGGTTTTTCAGCAATATGCGTGGGTGCAGCGACTGCCTATCATGCACAAGCATCGGCTTCCGAGCGTCGCCAAGTGGATGTCTCTGAAGCGTTTTTACACCGGCCATTGCTCCTTGATCGACGCAATGCGGCCTATGTTCTTTTGGTCAATTCTTCCTGGTGGATGTTGCCATGGGTAAGTGTGCAACTTCTAGGAACCAGCGTCATTCGTGCGCTATTTGATTTAGTCGCAAAGCTTCCTGGATATGCAGGCGATGAGTTAGCCGCTATTGGATTGCTGTTATTGCACCCCAATGAACTGATAGTGGCTCGGCGCAAGCGTCGCAAAAAGCGTTTGCTCTCGCCCCGCGTTGTCGCACGGTTTATCCCACCACGCGGAAGCCAGATTCGTGCCGGCATTGATCGAGTAACTTCTGTATTTTTTAAATCGGTGGATGAGCGCAGAAACGATGGCGCAGAATTCGATTCGCTCCCACAAGAAGCTGCCTCCATGAACTCCTTTACGGATCTTGGAACACTTGGAGAAGATTTTGATGAAGTGGATTTGTCGGCGCCGATTAAGGCTTCCTTCATTCGAAGCATCATTAGAAAGCCAGAAGTTTTCACTCTACTTCTTATCTTGTTCGTCGCGCTGATTGCCGGTCGTTCACGGTTTGGTCAATTAGGTGGCGGCGCACTCTCTCTTGTCCCGACTCAAGCACGGGATTTGATAGCGAATTACTTCTCTCCTTGGCATCCAGTCGGAATGGGTTCTCACCTGGCTGAGCCACCGTGGCTTGCGATCCTTGCCGTAGCTTCAGTACTGACACTTGGTCATTTCTCATT
>Ga0164297_10003927_pt1 | contig 13574 bp, 16 predicted proteins | sample GEODES058metaG_FD_113539 | JGI IMG/M metagenome (GOLD analysis project Ga0164297, IMG submission 113539) | Dystrophic lake water microbial communities from Trout Bog Lake, Wisconsin, USA - GEODES058 metaG | ecosystem: Environmental > Aquatic > Freshwater > Lake | place: USA: Trout Bog Lake... | reverse complement strand
TATCTGGGGGCAGAGGAGCATGCGCACGGCATGGGTAACGCAACTTGGGCCACTATGGGCGTCTCTGAAGCCGACATTGCAGAGCTCGTGCAATGCCCAATGCTGACATACGCTCACCTGAACAAGGCGGCGCCGCAAGCCGGGTCGCCCGGAGCTGGTCGGACAGCAACAGCAAAGCGAAGATCCTCCGGAGGTCCGGGGCGGCTACGGTCTGCATCGCCACCAGCTCGTCGGGGCACACAGCGACGCACAAGTCGTGGCGCGACAGCAAATAGTCCATAACGAATGCATCACCCGGATGTACGCGTCATCGACTCTGCAGTGTTCACCCGGTGGCATTACTTGGTCCCCCTCGATGCAGCCCGCATTGCCGTGACCGCATTTGGGCCCACATGCGCGCGGTATACACGCGTACGCCAAGTGGAGGCGTGGGCGGTGACAGCACGGATGTCAGGCAGCCGCTGCTTCCGACGGCCCGCCCCGCAGCCTTTGATGTGGGTGACTCTGCTGGAGGCCGGCCTCGGGGAGGAGGCAAGCGCCACGCGGGTGTGTTGACTTGGTTGACGCTAGCCATACTCGCGCTGGTGCTGGTGAGCTTTATAGACGTCCAGGTGCGTTCACGGGCTGTGGGGAGCCATGAGTGGGGCAAGAGGGACACCCCTTGGCTCGTTTCGCTCCCGCTCCTGCGTACGCACACGCTCTTGCGGGCTCGTGCCTCAGAGTGTGTGACCCGGGAGCTGCGAACCTCGCAGTGGGGGCGCTGCGTCACGTGCTGTTCTGACAGGCTTTTTGATCCGCAGGTGCGCAAAGCACACAGCAGCAGTGCGAAGAGCAGCAGCCGCATTCAGGACGACGCGACGTCTGAATTCAGTGAAACAGCGCCGGCGAGAAGCACGACGCCGAAAGCACCGAAAGTGAAGGCGACCACCACCACGGTCGCAGCTCCAAGTGCTTCACCCAAAGGCAGTACTTCTGACATGCTTTACCCGACGGAGGCCATGCCTGCCCCGACAGCGGCGGCGGCCAGCCCGACTGCAGTAACTGCTGCAGTGGTGCCGCAGTACGTCCCGCTGGTCTCGACGACGGTGCCGAGCGCTACAACTGTTGCTGCCCCTGCAATGGCCCAGACCGTGCTCGTCACGTTGCCTCCACCGCCACCTGTTGCCGTGCCTGCAGCGACAGTACTTGCAACACCGGTTTTGGCGCCTTCATCGCCACCGCCAGCCGTCGCTGTGCCACTCCCTGCAACACTAGTAGCGGCAGCCACTGCAGCATCGTTGCCTGTCGCCACGCCGCTGCCCCCCCCGCCGCCGCCACCAGCAGCCGCGAGTGTTGGGTCACTGTTGCGGAGTGCCTTTACATCCGTCCTTGGGGGGGCAGCGTCGTCTCCGCCGCCGCTGGTGGAGGGTGCACCTAGCAGTGTACGCACGAAAGCAATTATGACCACGGCAGCCTCTGGGACGCTTCCCAAGGGGTTTCCAAATGCACCGCCGGGACTACCGCTGCTGCAGTGGGTTGATAAGTATTATTACACGCAGCTGGGAGCACCAGCACCAGCGGATTTGCCTCCTGGGCCACCAAACTTGTCGAGGGAGCAGTGGGCCGCTCAGTGGACGTGGGAGCAGCAGCAGGCTGAGGAGCAGGCGGCGCAGCAGGCCGCACAACAGGGTGCACGGGGGACAGTGGCCGGCGCAGCTGCACCAGCCCCGGGTACCGGCCCCGGGGAATCGTCATTGACGATGCGCAGCTTGGCGAGCTATGACGCGCTGGCCGTCTGCAATGATGGCAGCCCAGGAGCATTCTACTACGCGCCGGGAAGCGATCCCACCACGTGGCTTGTGTTCCTCCAGGGCGGCATGTGGTGCTGGGATGCAGAGTCCTGTTCGGAGCGCGCGCAGAACGGGCCTGCGCAGGTGTCCTCCGCCAGCTGGCCTGCAGTGATGACTCAGGTCGGCATTTTCGATAGCGAGGCGTCACTGAACCCGTTCGCGACCGCAAACAAGGTCTACATCGGGTATTGCTCCTCAGACGGTACGAGGCTGTATTCTGTGCCGGCATCATGCGCACTTCACTTGTCCTCCGCGTTTCCCACCTCTGACACTATGCTTGTCCCACAGCTTGGCTGGGTGATGAAAGCGCGGAGGAGACGCAGGCGGAGCATGGTTTCAGCTGGGCTTTTAGAGGGCGTCGCATTCTGCGAACTACCCTCGATGTGCTCGTCTCCGACCTCGGCCTCGGCGGTGCTGGCGCGACCACTGCCAAGCCGCACCGGCTCGTCCTGGCTGGATGCAGCGCTGGCGCAAGAGGGGCGATGTTCAACCTAGATGCGGTTGCTGCGGCCGCCCCACCCACCGTGTCTGTTGTCGGCGTTCTTGACAGCCCGGAGTGGATAAACGTGCTGCCGCTGAATCCCAGCATCGTGTCTCTGGCTGACCAGTGCGCTTCAGCGATGACGCTGTTCAATGCTACTGCAGAGCTGAACCCCCAGTGTGTGCGCAGCTTGCCGAGCAACAGCAGCTTTCTGTGTCTCATGGGCGAATACCTGATGCCGTACTTGAACACCCCGTACTTCCTGAACGCTGGCCAGTTCGACGCGTTCCAGATCCCATACAATGTGGGGGCCAACCCCCAGCTGAGCAATCCGACGGAGATGGCGTACTGCAACGCGTGGCAAGACACGCTGCTGTCCGCCATCAACCCGCTGCCGACAGCGAGTCAGCAGAACAGCGGGGTGTTTAGCCTCAGCTGCTTGCGGCACTGCCTGACCCAAGGGCCATCATTCTGGACCAACAAGATTCTGAACGTCTCCTTCGCCTCAGCTCTCGGCGAGTGGTTCTACAACCATGGAGGCACTGCGCGCTACATCGGCAACTGCCAAACATACCCCAGATGCGTCATGTGTTGACAACAAAAATTGGTTCTCCTCGTCTCTTCGTCTTGTCGTCCCCTCGCAAGGACGCACGCGATGGCTGCCTCCCTCGGCATGTACACCGGCCTTCGCCGCACGGCCACGTGCGATGTGACTCCGCAGCCGCAGCAGCCCGCGACGCGGGGTCTCTGCCCCACCCGTCGCGGCCTCACCATAGTGGTGGCTGCGACTCGACCAAAGAAGGCTGACACTAGCGACGCACCGCCAGCCGCACCTAAACCCCGTCCGGCGGTGCAGGTGCCGGAAGGGACGCCGAAGGGGGTGTCGATGGACATGCCTGTGCGCCCAAGGCGCAACCGCCGCAGCCCCACAGTGCGCGCCGCTTTCCGGGAGGTACGCCTTCTCAGCTGTACTTCTTTGTTCCTATGACCAGTCCTCGCTCAGATCTAGAGGCTCACGTCTGACGCTCACGTCTTGTGGTTGGTAGACCGTCTTGACGCCTGCCAACTTGCTGTTGCCTCTCTTTGTGCACGACGGCGAGGAGGACATCCCGATCGGTGCAATGCCTGGATGCAACCGGCTCGGTTGGTGCGTCAACTGTGCTGGCAGCGCACGTGTGTGTCTAGGGTGCCGTGGTGTGCGGCGTCTGATCACACTGCTCACTGGGCCCTCATATCTGCGACGTCGCGGCCTCCTGCCGCCGGCGAAATCCTGACACTGCGCCACCCGCTCCGTGACACGTACCGCAGGAAGACGGGTCTCTTGCGCGAAGTGAAAGCTGCCCGTTCCGTGGGCGTCAACCAGGTGGTTGTTTTCCCAAAGACACCGGACAACCTGAAGACTGCGACGGGTGAGGAGGCGTTCAACCCCAACGGGTTGGCGCAGCGCAGCATCAGTCTGCTGAAGGACACGTTCCCTGACCTGGAGGTGTACACGGATGTGGCGCTGGACCCGTACAACACTATGGGCCACGACGGCATCGTGCGCAGTGACGGCGTCATCATGAACGATGAAACCGTGTATTATCTCTGCAAGCAGGCGGTGTCACAGGCACGTGCGGGCGCGGACTGCGTGTCGTGCTCCGACATGATGGATGGCCGGGTGGGCGCTCTGCGGGCTGCCCTCGATGCTGAGGGCTTCTCGCATGTGAGCATCATGAGCTACACTGCCAAGTACAACAGCGCATTCTACGGTCCTTTCCGCGAGGCGCTGGCATCCGCCCCCGCCAAGGGGTCCGCCAAATGGGTCATCCCGAAAGACAAAGCGACGTACCAGATGGATGCGGGTAATTACCGCGAGGCGCTGCGCGAGTGCGCCCTGGACGAGTCCGAGGGGGCGGACATTATGATGGTGAAGCCCGCGGGCGCGTACCTGGACATTATCCGCTTGTTGCGTGACAACACCACGCTGCCTGTGGCTGCATACCAGGTCAGCGGCGAGTACGCCATGCTCAAGGCGGCCATTGAGCGCGGCTGGTTGGATGAGAGGGCGGCGGTGATGGAGTCGTTGCTGGCCATCCGCCGTGCTGGGGCAGACGTCATCTTGAGCTACTTCAGCACGCAGGCTGCTCGGTGGTTGAACGAGTGATTGTTATTTTATTCATGCGTTCGTTGTCTACTAGGTCTATAGCACCTGGATGTTGAAGCGCAGGCATAAATAGCTCGCAAAGCGCAGGCCGGCCTGGAAGACCAAGAGGATGCCGTAGTTGAAAGCGATGGTTTCCCCAGACATGGCCTGTGCAGCGATGACACTTTCTCCAGTGACGGGGCATGTGCTCCCGTACGCTGGATGGCCATCCAGGGCACATGTGAAGGTCGTTCCCCTGAACTCGTTCAGTACGAGGCCGGTGTAGGCGTAGCGGGCGAAAGACAGGCGGCTGAGCCAGGTGAGCCAATGCGGAAATCGGTCAAGGCGGACATAGAAGCCGCCGGCAATGAGGCTATACAGCGTGACGGTCGGCGCCAGGACCAGTGCGTAACGCGTCTCCGTGATCACCAGCGATAGCGCAAGGCCCATTGATTGAGCAACTAGGAGCGAAAGCGTAAAACCGGACAACATCGTGAACATTGCCGCCGCTGTGGGCTTCAAGTTGGCAGCCCAGTAAACGCACAGAGCAACGCTGATGGGCAGCAGCACGGTGTTCACGCCATCCGTGAGCGTCTTTGCTAGGAAGTATGCCGACATGCGATACAGCCCTTTCTGGCGCTCACGCAGGAGCAGTGGCCGCTCGCTGCTGAAAGTGGCGACGGAGGAGTTCACGGCGACGTTGCCGATCGCGATGAGCAAAAAGAAAAGAAGAGAGAGCCGCTCCTCGATAAAGGCGTCTGTAGTTGGCATCCGCGCCCAGAGAACACTGGTGAGCAGCGCTTGTCCAGCAGCCTGGATGGCGGTAACAGCTGTCAAGCTGCTCCCCCGCTGTTGCTTGTTGCATCGCTGCAGCAGTACGGACAGCTGCGTCAAGAAGCCGGTCGCGAATTTGGGCTCCGACGAAGACGCGTCAATGGCGAACAACGATGTGGGTGCATCAGCTGCCTCGCCTTCCTCGACCACGGCGGCAATGTCGACACTGCTAGCGCCCTCCCCGTTGCTGCTCCCCCCAATGACAGCTGTGCTGCCAGAAGAGCGGCGTCGCTGAGCTATGCCGCTGAGCATGGCTGCGAAGCGCTCGCTTGTCCCGACTGCCCATGCTTCGGAGTCGTCTTCCAGCAGCTCGTCCTTCGGCTTCGGCTGCGCCAAGTCTTGCACGCACACGTCGAGCAACCAATCCGCGGCATTGGTTTGAGAAGGAAGCCGTGATCCCAGACAGCGCTCAAAATAAGGCACTGCCGAACTTGGAGGCCCATTGAAGACAGTTCTTCCTTGGTTTAGAAGCAATAAATGGTCGAACAGGTTGAAGATCCGAGTCTGCGGCTGGTGGATGCTGACCATGACAGTGAGGCCTGCATTCGCGAGCGTGCGCAACACCTGCATGGTACTCAGCGCCGTTGTGGCGTCCAACCCTGTCGTGGCCTCGTCCGCCATCAATAAACTGGGCCTTGTCACCATCACAGATGCAATAGCCACCCGCTTTCGCTCACCCCCCGAGATGCCCCGTGCACCGCCAGACGCGGTCGGCGAGCCAACGATGTTGTCAGAGCAGTGACTCAAACCCAGAGCAGCTAGCAATGCAGTCACCCTTTGTTTCCGCTGCTGCGGCCGTACACTCGGTGGCAGTGCCAACGCAGCCGCGAAGTTCACCGTCTCATGGACAGTCAATGCACTCAGCAATAAATCCTCCTGAAATACGAACCCAACTCTCCGCCTCAACGCGGCCCCAGCACCCCCAGCGACTTGCACATTGTTGACTAAAATCGTGCCGCTCACGTCTCCTGGCCGTGCAAACCCCGCGAGACAGGACAGGAGCGACGTCTTGCCGCTGCCGCTGGGACCCATCAAAGCACACAGCTCCCCAGGTCCGGCTGCTGACCCGACGTCGTGCAACACCGCTTTTTTGGTGCGCGACCGGCCTGTGGTCACCCAGGGCGTATAGCACAAGCCTCTCCACTGCAGGAGAATAGGCGCAGGAGGAGCCAACTGCTGGTCCTCGTCTGCCTCACCCACACCCATCTCCCAGTCGTCGTTGCGTTCCAAGACGGAGCTGGCACACGATTGACGCCGTCGAGTTGCTCGCTCGTTGGCCAAGTCTCGGGCACGGGCGTGAACGCCACAGTTGTACGGCGTCCAGGGCTACGAATAGAAGCACTGTGTACGGGCCCCAATTCCACGTAGTGAGCGTCGCACAACCTCGCAATCGATGCCTGCTGGTTTAGCGCCCAGAGTGCACAGCACAGACAGACGCTGCGGCTTTTGGCGGAGCGAGAAGAAAAGTATACACAGGTGCCACGTGTCAGCCTTAAGGTGCTTCGTGCAACGCTTGCGCGGGAATCGCCAGCCAGGCAAAGGCAGAGCCGCATTTATTGAGCGCGCCATGGCGGGTGCAGGCACGGCGCAGCAGCAGGTGTTCAGCCCAAGCAGCGACGAGGTCCCGCTAGCGCACGCCATGGACGACTTGCCCTTCGACCTCCTCCTGTCCGGGTGCGGTACAACGCATAGTGCAGCGCTCAGCGCGAAGCGCAGGGCCCTCGTCTTTAGGTTGTAAAACCTGTGGCGCTGGCCCAACGGCCGCTCGTCCGCTGACTTCTAACGCCGGGCCCGCACCTCGCACACGCACACACACACACACACACACCAGAGTACTCGGCGCCTGGGACGGCGGCTTCCCGCTCGGCATGCAACCTCTGCACGCGCAAGGGGCAACAGGTGCAGGCGCACAGCACCAACTCCCCCACCTGCCGCCGTCAACGCGCCCTGGTGCAGCTGGTGGCAGCCGGGGCGGTGGCCGCGTGACTGGAGGGCAGCAAGAGGGCGGGGCCGCACCTGCTTCACCTGCTCCTGTACCTTCCGTCCAGCCGTGGCGCTGCATTGATAGCAGCCACAACAACGCGACGTGTAGTGATTGTGTTGCACCGCCAGTGGATGGCGAGGAAGGTATGCAATGCCCCGTGCTGGTGGGTTTGTTTCCACTGGGTGGGGGCGCCTGTGGCACCAGCACTCGTTCAGCAGCGCCCGAGTGTCCTTCCGCCCGCCTGATGTCACGCGTGTGTGCCTTTACCACCTCCAGGCTTGTACGAGCTGGTTGGAGACCCGGGAAAGAAGGCGCGTCCCGGACTCGTGACCTCCCACTTCCATGGGGTCACGGACACCACAACGGCCGTCACGCTGCTGCCGCAGCCCGCACGCGGTGTCTCCCACTGCCCCCTGATCACGCACTGACTCCCCATCACGGTACTCTTTTTCTTTTGTGCGTCTCAGAATGGGGAAAAGAAGCTACGAGCGCTCCTCGCACGTTGCCCAGAGTGGCGTGATGACGGCGCCCGCATCCAGCTGGCGGAGGAGCTGCGTGCCAGTGGGAGCGTGAATGACCACGAGCGCCTCGTGGCCTGCCTGAACGGCCTTGAAACGATGGCTGCGCTGCGCAAGACGGACCTCATCACACTCGCCCGTGCCTGGGGCTACCGGTGTAATCAGTGGCGCCGTCGGCGGGCGTGCAGCAGGGCGACACACAGGGTGTTGCAGGACTTGGAGCACAAGTCAGGCGGAGGCACCGGCGTTGCATCACGCAGCGCCGGGGGTGGGGGGCCAGCTGCCGCATTGGCGGGCACTCGACGCGGTGGTGGTGGCGCAACCATGCCGGCGCCGGACAGTCTCGAGCTAGGCAGTCTGAGTGATGCTACAGTGGAGGCGGTGGCCTCCTACCTACAGCGTACGCTCCAGCCCGTCAAGATGCTGGGAGTGACACTTCTCCGCGGCGAGGAAGCGCGAGAGTCAGCAATCGCGAATGGATGGACCTTCATCACGGAGGCTTCGTGCGTGGCCGTCCACACCACCGCCGCGCGCCTGCTCGCCAATGAGCCAGAGAGACAGCACATCCGGGCTTCCATCATCGCCCTTCAATCCGAGTTCCGGGCGGTACCTGGCCAGCCGGCATGGCCAGCCATGGCAGGCCGCATGTCTGGCGACTCGCTCCTCCTTCCTGAGTGGCTTCGCCGCATTCAACAGCTCCTGGATGGCAGTGTTGCGGTCATCGATGCTGCCGCGGCACAGAACCGGCAGGCGGCGATGCCGGCACCCGCGGCGTGGTTAGATGAGCTGCGCCGCTCTCGAGTGGCGTCCCTTCAACTCATTCTGCGGCTGCAGACGCTGCTGTACAATACCATGTGGTCTCGACTTGACTTGTTCCTCCACACCTGCTTGCTGGTCTGCGACTTCACCACCGACTACGTCCACAAGGCAGCTGAATCACTGCAGCACCGCGAACGCTGGATGCGGGAGCTGATGCAATGGGGCACTCAAGGTGATGACGGGAAAGAGGCCCGGGACATGGCGGCTGCCGCCTCGACCCTGCTCTTCGTGTCTCCCTATTGTGCTGAGCAGCAAATCCTGCAGCAGCAGCGCGAGGGATTTCTGCCGAGCGTGCCGGGCGAGAGCAGAACGAGCGCGAGAGGAACTCAGAACAGGAGCACGGCTCCATCAGGCGGACGCAAATGAACGTTGTGAAAAATCGGTGACACTCACTTTTCATCGCCTGACTGCGCTCTCAGCGCACTCGCTGCCTGATTGAGGACGCCCATGGCGCTCAAACACTGGTCTCGAGCACCAGGTCCCACTGCAACTGCACCGACAGCGACCAAGAGGCATTCTCTGCCACCAGGTGTCGCGCTGACTCTCTCCAGCGCGTGCACTACGCCGCCAGAGTGGAACACGTAGGCATAGATTGCCCGGTAGCCTGCATCCAGAACACTGGGGTGGTCTTTGTGTCGTGCCAGTGCCGCCACAAGCGCCTCGATGCCGCCGCACTTGACAGCTGCCGTGTTATTCGGCACGCATGATGGCGCCGCCGACGCTGCTGCACAGGCCAGCGCTTTTGCAGCGGCCTGGGCGACATCTGGGTCATCAGGATGTGCTCGTAGCGCAGCGACAGCGGCGCTGATTGCTTTGCACTCGCCCATCGTGGTTGCCGCTGTCGAGGAAGCAGTCGCCATGTGGCGCAGCGCAGCGCAGCCATCACGCTGTACCCTCGCACTGGATTCGCAGCAGGTCATGAGACACGCCACACAGGAGGTGCCGCCGCAGGAGGCTAAGCGTGCAGCCCAGTCCGTGGAGTGCGAAGCGATTGCACAGCAGGCAGCCGCGCACGCGATGCCGAGGCGCTGCACTGCAGGTGCGGGTATGATTGTGCTGCCAGAGGCTGTGTCCCAGCACGCGTGGAGAGCAGCCCCGAATGTCTCGATGCCGCCCACAGGGTCGAGCGCCGCAGTCGCACTGCCTGGCGCGCGTGCCAGGGCACAGAGCACGCCCAGGCAATGTGGAAGGACGACATCACTGGCAGCAGCTGGTGAAGCAGAGGCATTTAAAATGCCAGGCGCAGAAGCGGTCGGACTCGCCGCCGCTGTTGAGCCGGGAGTGGCGGCCGCGATGACGGCTGCGAGAACAGGCACTGCTCCCAGGGACACTGCACTCGCTGCCCGCTCGTCAGCTGCAACAGAGCTAGCCTCATTGGCGTCCGCATCGCTCATCGACAACGATGACTCCGCGCCCGCGTCTTGCGATGCAGATGGGCGACAGACGAGAGCACAGAGGAGTCGCGCGGCTGCACTGTGGGGCCCCTTGGGACGACGCAGTGCATCCACACACGCGGAGATGCCACCAGCCGCAGCAATCACATGTGCTGGCGCGCCACCAGGTGTGCGTTCAACAAGCGCCGCGCACAAGCCGCAGGCAGCGTCGGCAACTGCATCGTCGCGCCCGGCTTCAGCATTCGCGATGGCGAGTGCCCGCACGGCCAACGGCAAGGCATCACTGTTGAGTGCTGCATCCAATGCATCCCCGGAGAGTGGAGCCCCAGGTTTGAGACGAGCAGAGAGCCAGGTGAGCGCACGCAAGCGAGCGCCACGCACTTGGCCGAAGCGAGCGAGGCCAGAGACTGCGAAGCGCACGCCCAGCCATCCCTCCCCTAGGAGCCGCGTGTCATCCGCAAGGCGGTGTGCGAACGCAGCTGCGTCTGCTGCGTACGCGCGTCGTTCCGCGAAGGAGAGTCTAGCGAGCACTGGCGTATCAGTGGGGACCATGACGCCAGCAGCGGACGCCACCGCGTCCGCGTCCGGCAGTGCCAGCGGCGCGACTGAGAATGCGTGGCCGTAGGACACGCGGTCGATGGCGGGCAACTCCAACTGCAAGACAGCAGTGGGCGATCCAGGAGTAGTCGGTGTGGGGACCCCCTCAGCGCCCTGCCTCACCGCACTCTCCTGCGCAGCTGCAGGGCTTGCGGTTTTGATGGAGGAACGCCAGGTGCTACGTGCCCCGGTGGGAGATACGTCGACGGGCGAGCCGGAGCTATCGCCTTCGTCTAGCTTGGCTCCAGCGAGCTGGTCTCCCAGGGCGGAGCCAGAGCTGTGTCGCAGCCGCGTCCACTCCTCCTCGAACTCCATGTCAAGAGACTTGAGGAGGCGCTGCTCCTGCGTGGGAGCAGGCAAGCCGGACGCTGAAGGCGCAGGGCTGCCGCTATTGGTCCCCTGCTGCTCCCGCGCTGCACGCAGCGCCTCCTCGCTGGCGACAACCCTTGCTAGACGAGCTTGCAAAGCTACTACATCCGTCATGTTGTCGCTGCGAACTCGCTGTGGCGAAGCGTGACTGTCTTAAGGTAACTCTCAGCGGCACCCACCACTCAGGCACTTCGCCCTTGCGGCATCGATGACTGGAACTCTCTGGTTCTGCGAGTTGAAACCCGTGTAGCGTCGTGTTGTCTCACATCCCAAGCTCTCGCGAGTGTCCACGCCTGTGACTGGGTTCACCCCTGTTGTGGTCGGCAGATCGCATAATTGCTGAACGCTGCATATGAGAATGTGCCACCCTGGGACATCAGACGGTAGCGCGCTTTCCCACGATGAGCGACATCACACGCACCTGTACTTGTCGATGATGGCATCGGTAAAGTCTGTGCCTTCGACCAGCATCTCGCCCATGTCACTGCGCACGAACGTTGCACCAACAGCCAGGGAGTTGCGCATGTCCACGCCCCGCAAGACAGCGTAGTCCAACATGGCGTTGCTCAGGTCAACTCCTTCAAGGCGTGCCTTGAACATCACGGCACGGGACAGCACTGCGCCGCGCATGTCACTGCCGCTGAAATCTGTACCTTTGAGGTCAGCCTCGGCCCAGACAGAGCCAGACAGGTCCTGGTGCGAGACGTCTTCCCCGGAGTGGTCGGACTTGCTTTCCAGGATGACCTCCTGCACACGCGGCTTCAGGGCTAAACGCATGGGTGACGGCTCACCCAGCTGCGCAAGGAAGCCGTCTGCAACGCTAAGCGGCGGCAGCGCTAGAGAGAGAGCTAACAGTGCAGCAGAGAGAGAGACAGCAGCAGCAGCAGCAGCAGCAGCAGCAGCAGCAGCAGACGCGCTTCTTCTGCGCTCTTGCGCGCACGGGGGCGGCTGCGCATGTGACTGCGCTGCTCTCCTGTCACGCCGCTGTGCAGCCTGCGCGCTGCATTGCTGTGTTCTTGAAGGCAAGCCAGTGCATCGCACGCGCATCAGCAGACGGCAGGGCTGTTGCAGGGCAGGACTGCTATGGTTCATGGGAAGCGCGTGCAGCTGTGAATGTTATTTTTGTGCGGGGGTCAGTGCAAAGTGGAGCCCAATGCCGACGTCATGATTCACATTCACGTTCATTTGTGGGACTGCACAAGCGGCACATATGCGGGCGTGTACATCTTGCTGACAATCCAGCGCTGGAGCAGCGTGTCATCCATCCCTGTCTCCAGCATGCGCCGTGCTTCACTGTTCCGTACCACGCCTTCAGCTGCAGCGGCGCGGATGACTGCGCACGCGACGGCAGTGCTCACACGGCGGATGTCCGACACGCGGGGGTAGATGCGCGCGGCTGCGTGGTCCGCGGCAGTGAGCAGCGTAGGCAGTGCCTCCGCAGCGGCAATCAGCATGCCATCAGTCACACGTGCAGCGCCGCAGAGCGCCGCTCCGAGACCCACACCCGGGAACACGAAGAAATTGTTGCCCTGGTTTGCGCGGACGACAGTGCCGTCGGGCATCACATGGTCAGGGAAAGGGCTTCCACAGGCAAAGATGGCACGGCCCTCACTCGCCACAGCCGCCTGTTCGCACGTGCACTCGCTGCGACTCGTCGGATTGCTCAGTGGCAAGATAAGTGGCCGGGCATTGAGCTGCGACATCATCCGCAGCGCTTTCTCCGAAAAGAGGCCCTTGACAGTGGACAATCCCAACAAGGCGGTCGGCTTGAACGCTTCAATGGCTTCTTCCAGATGCAAGCCATCCGGCACATCCCGGGATGCGAATGGCAGTGCTGCACGATCCACATGCGCGCGCGATTGCCCAATGACGCCGCCGATGTCCATCACACAGAATTGGCGCAGGGCCTCCTCGCGCGACAAGCCGTGCTTCTGCATGGCTGAGCACAGCGCGGATGCGATGCCCATGCCTGCACTGCCAGCGCCGCAGACGAGGAATTTCTGCTGCGTAATGGCTGAGTTGGGCATGCCTTGTGCAGCCAGGGCGCCGTACACGCCACCCAGAACGACGGAGGCGGTGCCTTGAATGTCGTCGTTGAAGCACGCGAGAGGGCCATCGCGGTAGCGCTCAAGCAGCGTCAGCGCATGGTCCGTGCTGAAGTCTTCGAACTGGAGCAACGCGTTGGGCCAGCGGCTGTGCAATGCAGCCACAAGCTCATCTACGGCTTGGATGTACGCGTCTCCTTGGAGTCGCGGGCGAGGCACACCCAAGTACCACGGGTCGTTGCGTAAAGTCTCGTTGTCGGTGCCCACGTCTAAACAGATCGGCAACACATAGGAGGGGTGGAGACCCGCACCAGCGACGTAGAGGTCCAGTTTCCCGATGGGGATACCCATCCCTTGGACGCCTAGGTCGCCGAGGCCCAGAATGCGGCTGCCATCCGTCACTACGATGACGTCCACGCGATCTGAGGGCCAGTTGTAGCACATAGCGTGCATGTTGCCCACATCCTCCACACTGAAGAACATGCCACGCGCGCGGCGGTACAGGCGGCTGTATTGGAGACACACTTCACCGACAGTCGGGGTGTAAATAATCGGCGCCGTCTCCTCCACGTGGTCGAT
>Ga0164297_10003926_pt1 | contig 13575 bp, 13 predicted proteins | sample GEODES058metaG_FD_113539 | JGI IMG/M metagenome (GOLD analysis project Ga0164297, IMG submission 113539) | Dystrophic lake water microbial communities from Trout Bog Lake, Wisconsin, USA - GEODES058 metaG | ecosystem: Environmental > Aquatic > Freshwater > Lake | place: USA: Trout Bog Lake... | reverse complement strand
GGTCTGATGGATGAATATGTCATCTCATTAAGTGATGGTTGTTTTATTCGTGTGTTAAGTCGACAAAATGATTTTGCACTAGGCGATGATATTAAATTAATTGTCAAAGTACAAAATCTCTATCACTTACACAATTAATGAGGATACAAAAATGAAAATAACTCGCTCTATTATCTTTTTATGTCTGATATTTTTCCCATCAACATGCCTTACTTTTGCGCAGGACATTCCTGCAGCAAAAGGTTTATCAGAAGTTGAGCGTGCGGATCTCTTGAAATTAATTGATGCAGCTAAAAAAGAAGGATCACTTAATTATTCTGATACGATCATCCAGCCGACAACAAATGATATTTTAGTTCCGGCATTTCGTGAATATTATGGTTTGCCACAAAGTTTTTCTATAAATTATACGTTGTTAACAAGCGGGGCGATGGTCACTCGCCTTGAACAAGAAATTGCGGCTAATCATGTTACTTTTGACGTGGCGGCCATTGGCTCGCCTACATGGACGTTCGAGCGTCAAAAGAGCGGCGCTTTTATGAATTACAAATCAAAGCAATATGCCTTTTACCAAGATGCGCTTAAGCAAGGATTGGGAGTTGATAGCTTTTTTGTACTCAATGGTGGCTATGCACAAATTCCTATTTGGAATAGCGAGATTTTAGACTTTAAAGGTAAAAGTTATAAGGATGCGCTTGCGGCTGCTGTGTCAGGTCGTTTTTCAATTGGCGATGTTGTTAATTCAGAATCACATCTGACGACCTATGCGGGCTTGCGTCAAGTTCTTGATATCGATTTTTTTAAGGAGATGGCGAAGAAAAAGCCAACTTTTATTGGTCGTTCCGAGCAATCAGCGCAACGTATTCTTACGGGTCAAGATGTCATCGCGTTTGGTGGTAATCCTTCTCGTGTACTGCAATCAAATCAAAAAGGTGCTAAATTAAAAATTCTCTATCCCGAGGAAGGTTTTACTTTCTTACCTCAAATGACGTTTATTTTGGCAAAATCCCCGCATCCTAATGCCGCTAAATTGTGGTTTGATTTTATATTATCTGAAGAGGGGCAAAAAATTCTTGCTGATAAAGAAGCGCTTATTTCAGCGCGAGCTGGCTTTCAATCGTCAACACCAGCTATAGCACCAAATTTTGCTAGTCTAAAAATTATTAAAGTTGATTGGGAAAAAATGTCAGCTGATCAATTGATGAAATATAGGGATGAATGGGTTAATATATTTAATCCCTAACGGAGGTATAAAATGAAGCATCAAATCGCACTTGTAACAGGTGCATCATATGGTGTTGGTGCTGAGATTGCTAAGGCCTTGGCGCTTGATGGCTGGCATGTTGTTTGTACGGCAACAAAAGCTAAGAATTGTCAAGAAACTGTCGACTGTATTCTAGATAAGGGCGGGCAAGCTTCCTCTCATAGTCTTGATTTACGTTCTATATCTTCAATTCAAGAGCTTATTGCCGAGATAACACAGGACTATGGACCTGTGCGTGGTTTGGTTAATAATGCCGGCGTTAATCTTCGTCGTAATGCTTTAGATGTTACGCTTGAGGAATGGGATGATCTCATGCTCACGAATCTCACTGGAACTTTTTTTCTAACGCAAGCTATTGGAAGAGAGCTTATTACAAAAAATATTGATGGGACGATTATAACTATTTCTTCAAGTCATGGCATTTTAGGAGCTCCAGAGAGATCGACTTATGGTATCTCAAAAGCTGGTCTAATTCAGATGACGCGTATGCTTGCGGTCGAATGGGGTAAGTATAATATCCGCCTCAATGCTTTGGCCCCAGGGCGTCTTATGACGAGCTCGCCTTCGCGCGCTGGTTCTGGTTCAGATGAAGCTTATATTGCCTCAATGCTTTCAAAAATTCCATTAGGCAGATTTGCAGAAGTAAAGCATATAGCTGCTCTTTGTTCCTTATTGCTTGGGCCAAATGGTAACTCAATAACAGGTCAGGTGATTCCAATTGATGGTGGTCTTAGCGTGCAATAAAGTAAAATAATGTAACATGGAGGGTGCAGTTAGCTTTTTATAAACAAGCTTATTGAGATAAAGCTGTAATATTATCTTATCTTTTAATCCTAATTTTATCAATAATATCAATATAATAGATATTATTGTCTAATTTGCCTTGGGCGCGCCATTTTTTGTCAGTTTATTATTTTATTGTTCCTCGCGTGTCTGTCGCCATTTTTACTGAGGATAGACCCATCTCAAAGTCGTTTTTACTTTTTGGCCTGACAGGGGCAACATGGATTTTATTTCTGATCCTGTGGCCTTTTACCGCTTTTCAGCTTGATGTCATGAGTTTTTGGCCTGTTGCTCTTAGCGGCCTCTTGTTTCTGGCATTGTCGTGGTTTTATTCTTATGCGCGGCCTGAACCATCAATTGTTGCCTTTTCTAATGCAGCGCTTGTTTTGGTGCTCTTTTCCTGTGCGGGCGAATTATTAAATTATCTCTGCCTCTATGTTCATCGTCCGCTCATTGATGCTGAGCTCATAGACATTGATCGCTTCATTGGTTTTGATTGGCTGTCCTATGTCAGCTTTGTAAAGGCAGATCCTGTCATTTCATTTCTTTTAACAGCTGCTTATCTTTCGACACAAATGCAGATGATATGCACTTTGGCCTTATGTGCGTGGCATCAGAAATTTTATGAAATCACACATTTTATGTTGGCTTTTATCTTGGCGGCTCTCATAACGATTGCAGTGAGCGCATTATATCCAAGCGGTGGGGCGTTATATTATTATTATATGCATGACGCTCTTAAATTGCCTTATCAATTTGCAATTTCCTATGATGAGGTCCAACAATTCATTGATCTGCATAAAGGTATTATTCCCCCGCTTTCATTTGATCATATGATAGGTTTGATTGGGTGCCCGTCATTTCATACAGTCATGTCGCTTTTAATTGTGTACGCGCTCAGACAGATCAGGGTTATCCGATTTATAGCGCTTGGACTTAACATTATTGTGCTTCTATCTGTGCCCGCCGATGGAGGTCATAATTTTGTTGATCTGATCGGGGGTGCCGTCGTCACCTATCTTGCGCTTTGGCTCGCATCAGTTTTGCTGCAATCGCCCCAGCGCCACATCCACCATCGACTTGCCTAGGATGTCACGACTGTCGCCCAAAGCTTCCAGAATTGTGAAGTGATTATGCCCTGTGGCTTCGACATAAGTGACTGGAAAATCATTTTGCCTGAGATGATTGGCGTAATCATGGGTCTGACGGCAAAATTCAGAATTATCATCTGTTCCGCATGAGAAGAAGAGAGGTATTTTACGCAATGGTACGCGGCCCATTGGGCTTTCGCGCTCAACATCTTCCTTGGTCAGGCGGACATCTTTATTTGTTGCGGTTTGAAAAATGGGCTCTAGATCATAAAGGCCACTGATGAGCACACCGCCTTTAATCACATCAGCTGGCGCGCCATATGTCTCCCATTGTGTTTCAATCATACGCATGGCGATATGCGCCCCTGCGGAATGGCCGCACACACTGATGCGTGTGGGATCGCCACCCATAAGGCGCGCATGGGTCCATATAAAGAGCACGGCCTGTCGGCATTGTTCAATCAATTGTGCTATCGTTACTTGAGGGCACAGATCGTAATTCACATTGATGGATATGATATTTTCCGCAATCAAAGGCTCGGCAAGGAAAGAATAATTGGACTTGTCCTGACCTTTCCATGAACCACCATGAAAGAAGATCTGAATAGGCGCTTTGCCACGTCCTGCGAAGAAGAGATCAAATTTTTGCAGCGGGCTCTCGCCATAGGCTATGTCATATTCTGCGCTTAATTTGGCTTGGGCTTGTTGAGCTAACTGCTTACGCCGCGCATGTAATTCAGCAATATGGGGAATGTTGGAGGAGGGGTTATATTGCTTCTCCAACTCATCTTGTGAAAACTGGCGATACATAAAACCTCGCTTAGGCCGGTTTATTTATTTGGTATTGACTGAAGCCGCAGCAAGCTTGTCGATGATATCTTTTGGTGTTGCATAGAGTTTGTCGATCCATGCTTGCACCTCATCACCAGAATTTGGAACAACATCGATATTGCCTTTTTTGGCTTCAGCAATCAATTCTGGATCTTTAAAAGTCTCTATAAATGCTTTGCGAAGCGCTGTCACACGTTCTTTTGGTACGTCGGGGGGCAGAATAAAGGGGCGCCCCATGACGGCTTGTGAATACATGACTTCCATTAACTTGTGCTGATCAGGATTTTTGAAAAAATCGAGCGATAAGGGAACGCCGAGCTGTTTTAGCTCTGGCCATGACACATTATCTTCCTGCACGAGCACTTTGACTGGACCATTGGGATCAAAAACTTCGGGGTATTGCTGTTTGGCTGATGACCAATTGAGTCCGCAAATGCCTTGCACTTCTCCTTGCGCAATAGCCATGCTGACTTCGCGTGAGCCTTTATAGCCCGCAATCAATTTCATTTTTGCTCCCGTAATTGCTTTTGTAGCAACGGGATAATCGACGAGCGAGCTACCAGGGCCAGTGCCGCCAATGAGCAATTCCGTATTAAAAATATCACCAAAGTTTTTAACTGGTGCATCGCGTCGTGCAATGCATACGAGTGTCTCGGCATTGCCATTGCCGATGAAATTAAACTTTGTGGGATTATATGGTCCCAGATCAGCTTTGCTAAACAATGGGTCAAGCAAGGAACCTGGCAGTACAATTCCAAAATATGTGCCGTCTTTTGGATAGACGGAATAGATTTGACGTGCGGCGCTCAGGCTGCCTGCACCCGGTACATTTTGCACGACAATACTTGGATTGCCCGGAATATGTTTGCTCATATAATGTCCAAGCAAACGTGCATAAATATCAAGCCCGCCTCCCGCCGAGGATCCAGCGATGATATTTATGGTTTTGTTCTTGTAGAAATCAGCAACATCATCAGCCCTTGCGGCAGTGGCAATCATCCCTGCAAGTACACATGCGGATCCCAAACTCAACAGCTTGTTCATTTTATTTTCCTTATTGATAGGCCATGCGCGCCACCATTGCGGTGACTGCTTTTCCGTGGCCTTGAATTTCCTTCATCACGTCATCGCGGGTGAGACCTGGCTTGAGCGCATTTGGCTCTAAATCTGTGGCGATGAGAGAAATGACGTAATGATGTGCGCCCGTATTCGGGCCGGGGCAGGGCCCATAATAGATTGTTGTGTTATTTGTATTCATGCCACCGATGATATGTGGACTTGGCGCGCTCGCCTCACCTTCTTTGAGGCTTGTCACATCTGCGGGTATGCCATAAGCAAGCCAATGTGTGACGCCTGTGCCCATCCGCCCCTCTGGATCCCAGAGAATGATGACGTAGCTTTTGGTGCCCTCAGGTCCGCGTGTCCATTTGAGTGGAAATGACACATTGCTGCCGCGGCAGTTTGGATTGCTTGCATTGACGCCCCCATTTTTTTTGACCAATGCGCCATTGTCAGGAAAGGCGGGAGATGAAATCGCAAAACGCTCTGCGGCAAAAGATGATGTTGCTATCATTGATGCTGCGATTGACATCAAGGCATGTCTGCGAAGGCGATGTGACATCAATTCCATATTTTCCTCCTATCCACCACTTTTGACATAAGCCCATAAGAGATCAATTTCCTCGGGCGTCAGCTTGTCTTTCCATGATGGCATTCCTTGCCCTTTGCCGTTCATGACAGAGGTGCGAAAACGCGTGGGGTCATCATGTGGAAAGGTGCGTAAATCAAAGGCAAGGCCAGGATTGGCCATATCCTTGCCATGACAAGGTGCGCATAATTCGTTAAATATGGCGCTGCCTTCGTCGATGTCGTCAGCGCGCGCTATGGGTGTGCACATGATTGAAAATGTGAGTGCTGTCATGACATAAACACAACAGCACTTCATGCGTGATGCTAATGTCATCTCACACCTTTTTTGTGCGCATGGACGAGCCCTTGATGGGTGGTATCCATTGCGCATCTGACCAGCCAACTCCGCGCCGTGCAACTTGTGCGTCAATCAGATAAGGCTTTCCTTCGATATTGGCGGCGCGGGCACGTCCCAAAGCTGCTTTGAGTTCAGCAGGATTGGTCACCGCTTCTCCCTTCACGCCAAAACCAGAGGCAATGGCAACCATGCTGATATCGGGATTGCCGAGATAACCATTTACGAAATGACCTGTTTCAACCATGCGCCCTGAAGGCACGTTTGCAACAGTGCGAGATTGAGGTCCGCCATAAGCATGATTATTATAGACCACAGTCGTGACAGCGAGTTCAAGACGCGCCATATTCCAGAGAGCGTGAGGGCCAAATAAGAATGAGCCATCACCGACCATGCAGATGACCTGTTGATTAGGCCGTGCAAGTTTAACACCTGCAGATGTCCCAACACCCGAGCCAAGATGGCCGCCATAATAGAAAAATAATTCACGTCCTCCCACGGGATTGAAATTGAAGGAATGCATGACATTGGCGCCAGCTTCATGAATGACAATCGCATCTTGATCCGCCCATTGCGCCACTTCCCACGTCACACGATCGGCGATGAGAGGTGAATTATTCCACTCGGGGCTATTGATAATGCCTGCCCGCAATTGACGCGCGCGGTCCGTGAATTTTTTGACTTCAATGGCACGATCAGCAGCTTGCTCGCGCAAATTGGCGGTCATCAATTGCTCAACAGCGGCTATTAAATCATCAAGTCCTAAGCCGACATCGCCAACAAGGGGAGCATCGGTCGTCATAACCTTGCCCATATTGTTATAGTCAATGCGCATATCAATAAATTTGACATTATGCGGCACAATGGGGTTCACGCCACTATGTTGCATTTTATTGCCGACATTAATCACAACATCATAATTCTTCGGCCAACTAATAGATGATAATGTTCCCGCTGGCACATTACCAACCCAGAGCGGATGTGGCTCTGGAAAATTAGCCCATAATTGACGCATTTGAGTTACGGGCATGCCAAGCATTTCCGCAAGTTTAACGGCCTTGCCGACGGCTTTGGCTTTATAGATTTCATCGCCAACAATGAGAAGCGGCATTTTGGCTTCGACAAGCAGTTTGGCCGCTCGTTCAATTTCCGTGGGGTTTGGTCGCACACGCATGCGCGTGTCAAAATGACTTTGCTGAATGATTTCTGTGCGCGTGCGATCTTCGGTATAATTAGAATGCCATGTTAAATAGGCAGGTCCATTTGGTGGAGTCCATGCTGTTTTAAAGGCATGGCGTGTTGTTTCAGCAATCATTGAGGCATCACGTGCCATCCATGAATATTTGGTGAGGGGTTGAAGCACTTGCTCTTGATTGGCAATTTCCTCAAATCCATCACGGCCCGCACGATGGGCTTGATCGGTGCGGTAGGAATAGACCACAAGGGGTGTTTGTTCCTTATAGGCATTAAACACTTGCCCCATTGCGTTCATCAGGCCAACAGCACCAGCTTGCATCACGATAGAGGGCTCTTGAGATGCTTTGATATAGCCTGCCGCCATGGCTGCGCCCGGTCCCTCATGGGGAGTTAATACATATTGCAATTGGGGGCGATCAACCAGCGCTTCATAAAACTGCGCATCTTCACTTGCGGAATTGCCAAATACATATTTGACGCCACATGCGATTAATTGTTCAGCAAAGCACGCGCCGCCTGTTCCTTGAAATTGCTTCACAGGCGCGTCTTGTGTTGACGTGGGCGCTGTCTGCGCCTCGGCGGATGATGTTAATGATGATAAAACAGATTCCGCAGATGCTATGGTCATCCCAGCTTTGGTCATATTATCGACAAAGCCACGGCGTGAAATTGTTTTTGATAGATATTTTTGAACCAGATCTCTCATGATCGTCTCCTCAATATGCCTCAAACCAGAGACTAACGAGCGGCAGGTTTTATGCGGGGACTTGATGGGCCAAAGTCCGTTCCAAGAAAGGCAGCCATGGTTTTAATGTCTTCGCCTGTCCATAAAGCGCCACGGCCTACCATGCGATAAAGTGTGGCTTCCCATGCGCGGGCATCTTGGCGTTGATCGCGCCACATGGAATCGGTGTGACATTGACCGCATTTGGCCAGTACAAGTTCACGGCCCGGATTTGGTGCAGGTGCGGCTGATTCTTGTGGTGCTGCTTTGGGCGCACTTTCTTGTGCGCTCAGCAGAGCAGGAGAGAGCGTTAATATTGCTAAAATAAGGCTGAAAACAGCCAAAAGCTGTCGCATTTTATCCTCCCTTAGAACTGCAATACATGCAGTGGGCTTTTGCCCCTGTGGTTATTTAAAACCATTATTCAAAGTATGTACTGAGCTTTCACCATTGGCAATCACAACAATGGCGAATGGTGGCGTGTTGAAAAATATAAATGTTGATTTTGCGTTGCAGCAATAAAGTGAGGCTGGTCTAGTTCATAAAAAACCCCGCTTGCGCGGGGTTTTCTTGTTTAATGCATCGGTGTTTTATCATCACCGACTGTGACACGTTTCATGAGGCGTCGCTCACTTGCGTCAAAATCCGTCCGTGCATGGCTGGTGCAGCGATTATCCCAGATCACTATGTCTTTGGCTTTCCATTTATGCTCGTATACAAATTTTGGATTTTCGACATGATCGAAAATCTGATTGAGCAATTTTGTGCTCTCCTCATCAGACATACCAATAATTTTATCCGTCATCAGACGGCACGCATAAAGCGCCTTTTTACCTGTTTCAGGAATGGTGCGTACAAGCGGATGGACGGCTTGCGGTGCATCAGCATTGAGTGTTTTTTCTTTATCAATGGTGGTGCCGTATGTGAATGTGTTGAGCGCAGATTTGCCCTCAATTTGCTTTTTGAGATGATCTGGCAAAGTCTCATAGGCCATAACCATATTCGCAAAACAAGTGTCGCCCCCATGGGAGGGAATATCAATGCCTTGCAAAACGCCGGCCTTATTGGGCTTTTGTTGATGAATGCGATCAAAATGATAATGCATTTCACCATCAGGCAATGAGCCCACTAATTCGCCGTTCATGCGTACATTGGAAATGACCATGATTTCCTGACGTGTCGCTAAAGGTGACATTTTGCGCGCGGCTTCAATGGAGCCAAAGCATTTGCCAAATTCCACCAATTCATCATCGTTTAAACCTGGGCCGTGATAGACGAGCACATGATGCTTAATAAATGCATCATGCAATTCTTTTGCAATCTCTGCCGTGATGTGTCGTCCGTCAAAGCCTGAGACTTCGGCGCCCAAAGGGCCCTCGAGCGGCTTCACAATAATGGTCATTTTTGTCTCCCTATTTTTTCCAAGCAGTGCTGGCTTATGTCCTTGTTTTTATCTTATTATGAAGGCAAGCGACAAGACCTGATTGGCTTTAGGCAGATAAATGTCGCATTGGGAGGTTTAAATGCTTGTTGAGATGAGCAGAAAGCTTGGGCTTATCATAGGTCATTGCGCTTTAGCCGCTGTCATGGCCAGTGTGGGCTCACCTGTGCAAGCGCAGGAGAATCTTGAGCAATTTTACAAAGGCCGCACCATAAATCTGATTATTGGCTCAGCACCCGGTGGTGGCTATGATCTATATGGGCGCATGATCGCCCGCTACATTGGTAAGCATATCGCGGGCAATCCCTTGGTGGTGCCAAATAATATGCCGGGAGCGGCCAGCAATGTAGCTGCGGGCTATGTCTATAATGTCGCGCCCAAAGACGGAACAGTGATGGGCGCGTTATATATGGGGTCGGTTGTTGATCCCTTATTTAGCGACTCGCGTCCCACACATGATCCCACACAATTCAATTACATTGGTAATGCGAATGCCGATGTTTATGTCTGTCTTGTGCGCGCTGATGCCAATGTTAAGAGCTTCGAGGATCTCTTCAGCAAAGAATTGATAGTGGGAGGCAGTGCCATTGGTGCGTCAACCCATGATTTTCCTGCTTTGTTAAATGCTGTGTTGGGCACCAAATTTAAAATAGTTGCGGGTTATCCCGGCACGCGCGAAATCTCATTTGCGATTGATAAAAATGAAGTGCAGGGAGGTTGTGGCAATACGTGGTCGAGCATTTCATCCTCGCAACGTGATTGGTTCACGAGCGGTAAGGTGAAGGTTTTGGCGCAAGAAGATGCCACAGGTTATCCCGAGCTTAATGCTCTGCATATTCCACGCACGCTTGATTTTGCCAAAACAGATGAACAACGCCAAATGCTTGAACTCTATTACAGCCAAACAGCTTTTGGGCGACCTTATGTCATGGCACCTCAGGTTGATCCTGCAAAAATCAAGCTTATGCGCAAAGCTTTTATGGATACGATGAATGATCCCGAGCTTAAAGCAGAGGCTGAAAAAATTAAAGTCGATGTTATTCCCATTGCGGGGGATGTGTTGCAAGAATTGGTAAAAAAAATCTATGCCACACCCAAAAATATCGTCGATAAAGTGCGCGTCGCATTGGCGCAGAAATAAAGAGACATCAGATGACAACTTACTCACATTTAAAACTCATTGACGTGCATCATCACTGCGTGTTGCCGCAATATCAGGATGCACTTGTGCGCTCAGGGGCTGCAGATCCTTCGCGGCCCTTGCGCAAAAACGCATCCGCTGCTGAAGCGATTGAGACCATGGCCCAATTTGGTATTGCAGGGGCTGTCGTAAATCCCTTATCGGTCGCAGGTGTGCACCATGGTGATGATGCTCACGCGCGTTATTTGTGTGAAACGACGGGCGAGGCGCTCGCGACTTATGTCAGTGCTGCGCCCGATAAACTAGGATTTTTTGCGCCATTGCCTTTTCCAGATGTTGAGGGCTCATTGAAGCACATGGAATATGCGCTTGATACATTAGGCGCAGATGGGTTGATTTTATTGACCAATCAAAATGGTGTTTATGTCGGCGATCCCTCAGCGGAAGAATTATGGCAGGAGATGGATCGGCGTCATGCCAATGTGTTTATTCATCCCGCACGCCCTTCTTATGTCGATGACTTAAAGCTGACGTTATGGGCTTCAATTATCGAATATCCCTTTGAAACCACACGCGTCGCGGCAAATCTTATCTATCATGAATATATGAAAAAATATCCGAACATTCGTTGGATTTTAGCACATGCTGGCGGCACATTGCCTTATTTGTCTATGCGTCTGCATTTGATGGAAGAGGGTGATACCAAAAAACCGAGTTTTGCTGAACGTGTTCCTGAGGGCGTAAAGCCCTATGTTGGTCAATTTTATTTTGATTTGGCCATTGCTGGGTCAAATGCAGCTTTGGGCGCCCTTACGGAAGTAACGCCCATGTCGCATATAATGTATGGCAGTGATTGGCCTTACATTGATCGCCATTACGTTACGATGCAACTTGATGAATTAAGTGCTGCGCCATTGTTAAAAGGCGATGCATTCAACGCGATGCAATATCGCAATGCGCAGGCCTTATTCCCGCGCTTTGCGCATTTAATTTAGGACATGCAAAGATCAGGCATTATTTAAAATTATGTCTGACGCTTTTTCGCCCATCATGAGCACACAGGCATTAATATGGGCTGAGACAATGTCAGGCATGGCAGAAGCATCAACAACGCGTAAGCCCTCAACACCGCGCACGCGCAATTGTGGATCAAGCACAGACTGTGGATCAGAGCCCATTCGGCAAGTGCCGGCGGGATGGTGAGCTGTCATCGAGGTGCGGCGAATGAAATCATCAATCTCCGCATCTGTTTTGACCTTGGGACCGGGGAGTGTTTCAACATCGCGATAGGCATCAAGAGCGGCTTGTCCGCCGACATCGCGCGCGCGTTTAAAGCCTTCGCGTAAGGCGGGGAGATCATCAGGATCACTGAAGAAATTATACATGATTTTAATGTGATCAGCGGGATTGTTCGAACGCAACCGAATCTTACCACGGCTTTTGGGATGGAGCAGAGTGGGTCGTATGCCAAAGCCATCCTGATAGGCTGGACGAATGAGTGGGAACCACAAGCGCGTTTGCGGCGGCACTGTTTCAAACATAAACTCAATATCAGGCACATCGAGATCTGCATGGGTTTTGATAAAGGCATGCAAGCCGCCCGGCACAATCGTGCCGGAGCCCGTGCCAAAAAAATATGCCTGCAGCATGCTCAAGGCCATGCGATCAAAGCGCATTTCATGATGGAAGCGGCCAGGTGTTTTTCTGTTCCAGCGCAAACGCACTCCCAGATGGTCTTGTAAATTTTCACCCACTGAGGGCAGGTCGATGAGAGGCGTGATACCAACCTCACGCAAATGATCAGCAGGCCCAATGCCTGAGAGCATGAGCAATTGGGGTGAATTAAATGCACCGGACGACAGGATGACTTCACGCGCAGCAAAGACTTTATGCGTGAGGCCGCCTTGTTCATATTCAATGCCGATAGCGCATTTGTTCTCAATGATAATTTTGAGAGCATGCGAATGAGTTTGAACAGACAGATTTGTTCGTTCACTTATGGGGCGTAAATAAGCACGCGAGGAAGAGGAGCGGCGGCCATTGCGAATGGTATATTGGCTGCGGCCAAAGCCTTCTTGAACCGCGCCATTATAATCTGGCGTATCTGTATATCCCGCTTGCTGAGCGGCTTCGACCCATGCTGGAAAGAGTGGGTCGGGTGTTTTGGCACGTTGTGTGCCGATAGGGCCATCGCCACCGCGATAGCTATTGGCGCCATCTTCCCATGTCTCGCCACGTCGGAAATAGGGCAGCACATCCTTATAGCCCCAGCCTGTAGCGCCATTTTTTTCCCAGCGATTGTAATCATTCGCATTGCCGCGCGTATAGGCCATGACATTGATGGAGGAGGACCCTCCCAATACTTTGCCGCGCATGGCCTCAAGTCGACGATTGGCAAGATTAGGCTCTGGCTCAGTTTCATAACCCCAATCATGCATTCGATAGGCATGCATTTTACCCATGCCCAAAGGGATTGAAATCAATGGATTGATGTCGCGCCCACCCGCCTCGAGTAACAGCACGCGCGTGTGGGGATCAGCGCTCAGGCGATTAGCCAATATGCAGCCAGCAGAACCCGCACCAACAATGATATAATCAAATGAACGGCCGTCCATTTTTCTCCCCTTATCTTCTTAAGCTTAGTTTTTCTATCTCTTGTCTTTTAAAGGGATTCCCTGCGCTTTTGCAAACAACCATAGCTAATTCTTATTGATAAGCTTAGTTTAAGGCCATCTCATGGTGTTTTTAATATCAATTTTTACGTTACAAATCGATAAAATGTTAAAATTCTGGTGATTTTAGGGTGTGTTTGTATTTTCAAGTTGCAAACATTAATTAATTCATCAAAAAATATATAGGTCTCGTTGAGTTTGATTATGCTTCGTTATGTTCGTTTTATTAGTGATAATTATCTGGCGCGTCTCATCGGCCTCAGCTTTGCAGGGCTCATCGCTTTTATAGGCATTTTTTCTGTTTATTTATATTCCGCAAGTCGCTCTTCGGCCATTTTGGACAGTGAGAGGTTAGCGCAACGATTTGTTGTCTTGATGGCTCATAATGCCGATCAATATTTAATGGCCATCAACTATATGCTTGCCACTTATGTTGAAGATTTAAAT
>Ga0164297_10003924_pt1 | contig 13578 bp, 15 predicted proteins | sample GEODES058metaG_FD_113539 | JGI IMG/M metagenome (GOLD analysis project Ga0164297, IMG submission 113539) | Dystrophic lake water microbial communities from Trout Bog Lake, Wisconsin, USA - GEODES058 metaG | ecosystem: Environmental > Aquatic > Freshwater > Lake | place: USA: Trout Bog Lake... | reverse complement strand
TGTTATACATTTAACCACAGAAGAAATTATACAGGCCATCAGTAAGCATCTAGGTCCCGATACACTATGGGTAGGATTTAGTAGCACATTCTTTTGGAATACCAATCAGGTCAATCCCGAGCAGTCTTGGTTAGATAGAATGTACTGGACAGACTACAGTAATGTAAAGCCTATTATTGATTATATAAAACAAACAAGCTCAGCTCGGTTAGTCTATGGAGGCGCCAAAACACCTTTTCTAGTAGGCACAGACAAAAATATTGATCATTATGTGGTTGGCTATGCTGATACAGCCATAGTTGAACTTACTCAATCTATAGAACGCAAGCAACCAGCAGAACTGGTAATAGACAGCACCGTATACCCAGCACCTAAAATGGACAGTTTAACTACTTGCTGGCATACAATATTACCTGGCGAAGGGTTGCCAATTGAACTAGCACGTGGTTGTATTTTTAAATGTAAATTTTGTAGTTATCCTTTGCTAGGAAAAAAGAAAGGAACCTATCTAATAGACACCAACTTGGTTAGAGATCAATTATTGGCCAACTACGAGCAACACGGAACAACTCGTTATTACATTACCGATGATACTTTTAACGATGACAATGACAAAATAGAAGCATTGCATCGTGTGTTTACTGATTTACCTTTTAAAATTCAATTTAGTTGTTATCTAAGATTAGACCTACTACATAAACATCCGCATCAGGCTGACCTGTTATCGGATATGGGACTGATAGGTACATACTTTGGTATTGAAAGTCTACTGCCAGAGAGTGCTAGAGCAATAGGCAAAGGCCTACACCCTAACAAAGTTAAGGATAGACTGTATTGGCTACAAGAACGTTGGCATCAACAGGTTAATGTTGCCGCAGGATTTATACTAGGACTACCATACGATACAACCGAGTACTTTGATAGTTTAATCAACTGGTGTATGGAAGCTGATAATCCATTACAACATATATCATTTTATGCGTTGATGTTTTATAACAAACAGATTAACGATGATGCCAGAGAAGATAGGCTACGTCCTTATTATTCTGAGTTTACCTTACACCCAGAAATATACGGATATGAATTTGACAAAGACAGCATAATGAGCTGGAGCTTACCCAGTCAACATTTGAGTTATGATAAGTGTTTGTCTATTGCGGACTACTACAACGGCCTGGTTGCGGATCGCAACAAAATTAGCGATTTCCAGCTGATATCGCACTTAAATATAGGTATACCGTTGGCAGATATGTACGAATTAACACAGCAAGAGATTAACCGCCGTTACGACATTAACCAACTAAATCAACAGCGTTTAATTGACTATAAACAACTATTATGATTGTTGAAGAAATTTTTGGATCGCCAGTAATTACAGTACAATGCCCGGACAGCATTTACCATAATCCCGAGCTGACCAAAAGTGTAGAGCAGATATTGAATTTGCCCACTGTAAAAAATCGTTGGAGATCAGACACCGGGGACAGTCACAAAGGATCGGGGCTGACTACTGTAGGGCAACCATACATTGACCTGGCGTACTTGCCGGGTGCCAAACAGCTAACTGATTGGATTTCTGAACAGCTACTATTAGTTAAGCCCATAATGGCTCCCGGTAAAACAGGTTCCCACATACACTACAAACGCAGTTGGACTAATAGACTATATCGTGGTAGTCAAGGTATGTGCCACAATCATACCAGAGCTGATACTTATATACAAGAACGTGGTGATTATAATGAAGAAAATTTTTGTCCCGACGCTGTAGCAATTTTTTACGTTGATGTACCGGAGGGTAGCAGTCAGTTGGTATTGATCAACAACGGCATTCCAGACTTACCGCATACAGCATTTACAGAAAAACATTTTATGACACACACCGCTGGACAATTAGTTATACACAGTCCACAGGTATGGCACGCGGTTACTGAACATCAAAGTGATAGTCCTCGTAATGTCTACGTGTTTGATGCTGATTATGTTAACTAATTATTTTAATTCCGCCGTTGTTGCGTAAACTGTCAACAAATAGTAAGTTAATGTCGCAGTAATTATCCTGTATAAAGTTAGTAACGGCGTCTTTGTCTTGTGTAAGTGCGTGTAACATAAAATCACCACCTACAATTTCTATTGCGTAGTTTACAATGCCGGTGGAGTTTTCAAACGCCTGTTTAAAATCTCGTACACTGATTAAATTACCATTGTAGCGTATTAAGTTATATCGGCGTCCAAAGAACTGTAATTGATTGTTGGTATAACTTCCTCGATCGCTAGTAGTATACACTATGCCATCTGGTCTAGTAATGACTATAGAGTCTTGATTGTTTGTATGACAATGGTAGGCTACATTAACCCAGTCAAATGGTTTTGCCAGGTCCTCTGCGGTATGTATGTCCTTAATAGCCAATGGTGGCAAACATTCAGTTAATCCATAGGTATCATACAAATGATCATAGCTACAAGACTGTTGTATATAGTCTAACAGAGTTGATTTAAATACATCTCCGCCGGTAGTGATCATTCTAAAATGTCGTTGCGGTAACGGAAATAAATCTTTCATAGTATAGAAATACTGTATGTGTGTCGCTTGAACTGATTCTTCTGCCCAGGTATTAGTTCCAGCAATACTTAAGGTTGTTGCACTAAACACCGCAGGTAAAATAGCAGTAGTGTGTACACCTTGATGACTCATTCCGTGTAAAAATACACAGTAATCTGTAGATTCAAAGAAATATTCTTGTGCTCGCTGTATACTAATTGCTTCTACATAAGCACTTAGACTTTCCAATTTGGGTCTATCGGTTGTGCCTGATGTATAAGCTGATACTGTTTGTTCTTGTGTAAAATTTATAACAAGATCATCGCACATTGGCCAACGACCACTGGCCCAGGCGTGTTCCCAACTGTCGGTTCGGATATAATATTTTGGAATATTAACAAAATGTTGATCGTCTCTAGTGTCGCCAGCAACAAATATAGTGCTTAGATTTAGTTCTCGAAAGGTATTGCCATTGAGTTGATTGCCTAAGTTGCCTAAATGATGATAATCACGCCCACTACGGTATAAGGCCAGCAATAAAGCGATACAGCTAAAACTAAGACCAGAGTAGGCGATGCCAATTGGAGCAGGATCTTCTATTAAACTTATTTGATGCCGCCAGTAGCTAACAGCCTGCGCTAAATCCTGGCGAGTGTAACTGACACGATTGTACTTAATAATTAAGTTAGGGCTGACGTTGAGACTGATCATACCGTTCCTGAGATTGGTCAAGCAATTCTTTTACTTTACGTTCGCTATAAGTGGCAAATACGCAAGGTAGTACAGCGTGTATGATACTGGCAATGCCGGCAATAATCAAAACGGTGCCAGCATACACAGCAAAACAAAAATGTCCTGTATAGGTATAGTTGCGATCTTTAAGGTGTTTGAACATTAATAAATTACCAACTTTCTGTCAATACAATGTATGATTTTAGTCTGGTCTTGTCGGGCCCGATTCCATACTGCGCCAGCATCCAAAGGGCTGTTAACTTCTATGTCGCTGTCTCCAAGGTAATAAAACGTACTTAAAAACGTTTTCATATCATATGGCTGTCTGTTGCGACTAGAAATATACTTTTGGTCTAAATTGTTTAGTACATAATCAATGCCGGCTTGCCAGGTAGTGTATAATCTAGTATCTTTAAAATTTGTAAAAAACCAGGTGTCCATTTCACATTGAAAATTTAATAAGGGTTTAGCTACTTGGAACGTATTGATATCGTAGTCAGGATAAATTATGCCACGTACTAACTGTTCATACATTTGTCGATTGCGTATATTGTCATTGGGCCAACGTACAGCGTTTTGAAATTTGTTGTTGGCCGGCTGACTAAACCATTGTTTGACTACGTGTGCCTGTTTACATACTAGCTCAGGGAAATCTGGAGTCCAGTAAAACAACTCATTAGTGATATTGGTGTAGTCGCCTACATCATTGTTGTTATGACAGGCCAGTTGATCAATAAAGTACAACCAAAATTTGCCGTCTTTTAAACAAATTTTAGGTTTGTCTACTCCGTATATAACACCCACTTTTGTATAACGTTCAGCCTGTTCTCTATGATCGGCTAATGCTATTGTAGCGTGTTTGTATCCGTGGCCTGGCTGTAGATAATTTCTAGTTTTAAATATCCAAGATTCGTCCCGGCTGTCTGAGTCGGCTATCATGGCATCTGTGTAGTCATACACGGTAATTTTAATGTTTGGGTAATGAGTACTAATCCAGTTTAGTAAAGGGCGTGCCGCATATTCCCACTCGCTGAGTGTGTTTTCGCTGCCAGTGTTCCAAGGATCTGCGCTAACATCCTTTTCGCCACGCTTAGGATAACGAAATACTACTTCGTCAATTGGAATATTGTTTAACACAAAACTGTATAGTACTGTAGTACTGTCGGAACCGCCGCTGAGTTCAAGACGCAGGTAATCATATGTATCACGTAGTTGTTGTGCTCGCATACGATATAGTTCACGTAATTCAACTTTAGGCTCTTCGTGCCAGTTAAATTTTAAAAATGCTTCGTCGTTGAATCGCCATCTAACTGGATCGTTATTTAACTGGTGTGTATTAGCAGGTCCGCAACTGGCCGCAATTAAGGCCTGAACTTTATTGTAGTAAACGTGTTTGCCGAGTTGATAATATCCGAGTTTTTGGTTTGGCTCAAATTTAATACCACCTGCAGAGGTGTGTTCAATTTTGATTGACATAGTTGATTATAACAGATAAGTAAGTGTTGACGCAAGTATTTATTCAGCGTATAATACACTGATAGAATTGTCCGGCACAGGATCCGCAAGGACTGCAAAGTAGTATAGCTAGGATTTACTAGTGAACTGGAAAGGAACAGCCAGCTACGGACATCCGGGAGGACAACTCCCAACTAATTCAAGGAATGGATATGAACCAGAAAGACACGCTAGACAAAGCCTACGGTAGTATCCCGAAAGAAGTTGGATTCAGTATAGAACTGTTTGAATTCATTCCATTCCGTCGTCCTGTACGCTATTTTTGGCTTACCAGGATTGTAAGAAAGTTTTTTAGATAATCTACCGCGGAGTATAGAAACGGTATCTTACCAGTCTCATAAGCTGGTGTTGGGGGTTCGATTCCCTCCTCCGCAACCAAACAATGCTATATCTAGTTACCCACCCACTTAAACGTCCAGCAGAAAAACAATTAGATTTACTATTAGGTACGCTGGACTTATTTGGCGTTGACTATCAGCAGGTGCCTATAGATCAAATACCCGCAGGAAGCACAGTTATTACTGATTGTTTTATAATGGAAACCCCGTCGGGTGATCCCGGGCACGACATAGCACAGCAGATTATCGATGCCTGTACTGGTAGAGATTGTAAACTAGTGTTTTACTACCCTAGCGAAAGTTATGCTACACTATCAGCTAGTTTTACGCCTACCGCACATTTATGTCTAGAGCGTAGTATTGAAGCACATTTGATCAAATGCGGTGATTGGGACATTATAGGATTTACTAATCATAATTTGCCTGAATTTTTTGCCTGGGTTATCAGTAGTGATTTTAATCTAGCCAGGTTAGCCTACACACAGCAGGCAATAGATCACAATCCCAAGACACATCGTTTTTTGTTTTTAAACGGGGAACGTCGCCAAGACCGAGAATATTTTTTTAATCTCTACAAAGATGCTGGCCTACTAGAGTCTAGTATATGGAGTTATAGATCAGGTAAAAGCAGTGAAGGCTTTGGCCCCAATGAAGATTGGCCGGATCCTTTTGTACACCCTGACTTCCGTTTCTATGCTTATTATCCTAGTCATTTTTATCGTACTAAGATTAGCATCATCAGCGAAACTACACAGATGGAGTTCTTTCCTACAGAAAAAACTTATAAGAGCCTAATGCTTGGACACCCATTTGTATTATACGGTGGTAGAGGCAGTTTAGGTAAGCTACAACAACTGGGATTTCGCACATTCGGCCCGTGGATTGATGAAAGCTATGATTTAGCTGACTATCCCTTGGAACGTGCTGATCGTACTATTCCATTACTTGATCAAATTCCCGAAGATATCATTGGGCTAACACAAGAAGTACGTGATCACAATCGACGACAATTTCACGTTGTAGCCCAAAGCATTTATCCTAAATTATTGAATATATTGCAAGATATTGATCGTAGTGTTATAATCAATGAAAGTTTTACCGTTAATACTAGCATATTAAACAAGTATTTTTTGAATTAAAACGGAGAGCTGGCCGAGTGGTCGAAGGCACTTCCCTGCTAAGGAAGCATACGGGCTTAAACCTGTATCGAGGGTTCGAATCCCTCGCTCTCCGCCAAGTTTGTGATAAATAAATACAATAAACACAAATCCCAGGAGTTTTCCATGAATCAAACAAAAACAATACGTTGGGTATTATACCACGAACCGATTGATCTTTTTATTCGCACAGCAGAAGCATTCAGCAAAGAAATCAATCGTTTAACTGATGGTCGCATCAACGTAGAAATTTACAGCACCAACGAATTTGCTGAAAAATTTAAAAAAGGTGTAAACGTAGAGCCAATGGTTTGGATGCAGGCTGGCGATTGCGAAATGAGCCAGGTTCAAATTGGCGAAATTGCTAACTGGCATAGCCCAGATTTTTGGGCATTAGAACTACCATTTTTATTCCGCGATCATGATCACGCTACTCGAGCACTAGAAGGCCCAATTGGGCAAAGTATGTTAAAGAATTTAGAAAATACTAGCCCAGCACGTGGACTAGCATTTACTTACTCGGGTGGATATCGTTGTTTAGCAGTTGACAGAGAAGTTAATACTGTAGAAGGTCTTAAAGGCCTAACAGTTATTACACAAAAAAATCCAATTACGATCGAAACAGCAGAAGCATTTGGTCTAGTTCCGGTGCCGGTTAATGTTAAAGATCATCTTAACAAAGATAGAAATAAACACACAAACTTCAACGGCAATAACGCAGTTGAAACAACATTACCGCGCTACGAAGCAGAAGCAAAAACTGAAGCTCATCGTTACATAGCCGATACACGTCACAATATGTATTTGACAAGTATTATCATTGCTAAAGAATTTTGGAATGACTTATCTGCTGAAGATCAAGAATTTATTCAACAGGCCGCACTACACAGCAGTCGTTTAGAGCGTCAATGGTCAGTGGCTGATGCTAATAAAATTTCTGACAGCAAAGAAGAACAAGATAAGTTGGGTGTTACATACAACAATTTTAGCAAAGAAGAAACTGCTAAATTAAAACAAGCAACAGCACATTTGTATGAAAAATACTCACAATTTTTTACTCCAGATCTAGTAGATGGAATTATTAAATCCTAATATCGTTTTTTCAAAATACACAGACAATAAATTAATTGATATAACAGCTCAGGATTTGTTTAGTAATAGACGAATCCTGATTTGCTCTGTGGTCCGCCCTCGCGAAAATCTAGATCAAAAATATGCTGATTACATTCAAAGTTTGATTCCGTTTTATAAACAACACGGAGTCGATGATGTGTATCTTATTAATTCGTCGGCTGGTAAATTTGGCCTGGTTAGATTAGAAAAAAATCATCCACAGATTACCAGCCTGTATGATAATAATGCTGACTTTGTTCGAGTGTTGGCCACACAGTTGAATAAAAAACCCACAGTTGACATTTTGTCCAAATATTGGAGTTATCAGATTTTGGTTAATAATGGTAAAGTTGAGCAGTTTTACGAACAACCAACTGAAAATTATATCAAACATATTATTGATGCCGGATATAAAATTGATCTGGGCAACCATAAGTTTTTTGCTCTAGAAGGAGATCGGGCATTACATCGCCCTTCGTTGCGGGTAGAAGAACAGCAGTTTGAGCACATAAACATAGAACAAAAACACCTAATCACCGGAGCCATTATGTATTTTAATTTATGGCCAAATAACTTGTTGTATAACTATCTAAAGAGTGTATAATTAACATTGTATTAATAAGTTTGGACAGACGGTGTGGCGACCATCTGATACTTGTGGTAGTGTGAGTATTGGCAGGCAGTTGAGCCCCGTGGCATGGAAATGTAATATCGGGTACTCCCGAGGGTATAAGTAATTTTAGAGCCAAGAAAACGTTGCTAGATTCCATGAAAAACACCCGTGAGGGTTAGCCTTTCGTTGCCGGGTCGCACCCAGCAGGCATTGTGGTCCACAGTCGAAAAGCAGATTTTAGTCTGTCCAAACTTATTAAACGGGGTAGCCCTTGATAAATAATAACATATACTTGGAGTTTCCCAAATGAGTCAAACAAGAAAAATCCGTTGGTTAATCGCACATGAGCCCGTAGATCTGTTCCTACGCACAGCCGAAGCATTTCAACAAAAAATCGCCGAATTAACTAACAACGCTTTTGAAGTAGAAATCTTCACAGCCAGCGAATACAAGACAAAATTTAATAGTTACGATAAAAAAGCCGGCCCAATGGTTGAATTGGACGAAGGCAACATCGAAATGAGCCAAATGCATATTACTGAACTAGCAGTATGGCATAACCCAGATTTTTACGCATTAGAAATGCCGTTTATTTTCCGTGATCATGATCACGCTCAACGTGTACTAGAAGGTCAAATTGGCCGTACAATGTTGGATAATTTAGAACACGAAAGTCCAGCTAAAGGTCTAGCATTTACTTACTCGGGTGGCTTCCGTTGTGTTGCCAGCGAAGATGAAGTTACCAGCATTGACCAGTTTAAAGGCGCCAAGTTTGCTACAGCGGTTAATCCAGTTACTATTGATACCATTGAAGCATTAGGTGCAATTCCTGATGTATTCAGTATCAAAGACTTTGCCAAAAAATTAACTGAAGAAGGTAATGATGCCCAGGCATTAGAAACTACTATTCCTCGTTACCTAGCACAATTTAAAACATCAAACAAGAAATTCTTGTTGAATACCAAACACAGTTTATTCTTAACTACAATTATTGTTGGTAAGAAGTTCTGGAACGAACTAGATGAAACAACACAGGCCAAGTTCCGTGAAGCCTGTTTGTATGCTAGTCGTTTAGAACGTCAATGGTCAGTTGAAGAAGCAGATGAATTTGCTGATAAATTAGATCACAGCGATATTGGTGTTACATACGCAGAATTAAGCGATGCTGAAACTACTAAGTTTAAAGAACTTGTTCAACCACTATATGACAAATACCGTGATTTCTTTTATCCCGGTTTAGTTGATGGAATCATTCAAAGCTAATTTACTCCCTGTTAGTTTTAAAACCACAATCAACAACCGAGAGGCAACTCTCGGTTTTGTTGACGTCTTTGCGAATAGACGTATAGTAATTTACAGTCTACCGACGTTACTGACTAAATTTGCCTGGGATCAATTACGTGCCTATGAAGAAGCTAATCAACAGATTTTAAATTCTGGAGTCGATCAAATTTATTGTATAAACAGTAACGCTGAAAGTCGTATGCTGGCATATTACGCATCTAAGTTCAGCCAAACAGTAGTAGCATTACCTGATTTAAACACTACAGTATTACAGGCCATACAACAAGAATTTAGCATCGATAAAGAATTAAAAGACCTAGCAAGGCTATGGCAATACATTATTATCGTCAACGATGGCGTCCCAGAAAAGTTGTTTAGTAATCCACTTAAAAAGAATATGCCATTAAGAATTGCCAAAAGCCGTCTGTATCAATATCATAATCTAGGGCCAGATGTGGTATTAAAATATTTGACCACACAAGAAAAAATAAGTACAATATAGTTTTAATGCCCCTTTAGTTAAATGGTATAACGATTGATTTGTAATCATTAATTGGCAGTTCGATTCTGTCAAGGGGCACCACTAATAGAGGATATATGGAAGAAAAGAAAAGTAAGAATCCTTTTATTGCCGCCGCAATGGCCGCAAAAGCCGCGGCAGGTAATCCCAAAGTGCCCGGAGCCAAAACAACCGCAGTCCAAAATGCCAAATTCGGCGGCCAAGTTCAAACCAATAAACCAGCTAAACGTAGCGCCGGTCGCGGAAGATAACCAAAAACATTGACCACTAATACGAATTGTGTTATACTGACTACAGTTTAACACTAACCGGAGTTGTCATGTTTGAATCACTAGAAATCCGCAGAGCGGCAAATGGTTTTATTTTGGTAGTCAATACCGAAGAAGAAGCCCGAGAGTATGTATACGATACCGAACGTAAATTAGTTCGTGTTGTTAAGCAATACTTAGGCGAACGAGTAACAGCACAAGAAGCTGAATAATTACCAAACGAAGTTTTTAGCATAGTAGTCTACTATGTTTTTTAATTCAGTATCAAATACGGCCTTAGGTTCCCAACCTAGGGCTTTTATTTTGCTGTCATCAATTGCGTAACGCACATCCTGACCTTGACGCTTGATATTTACATCAAGATGCTCATCATACAATCCCTTACACCCACCCAGGTAGTACATATCAATAATTTTTTTGGCAATAACAATATTTTGTTCTTCGTAGTTGCCTGAGATATTAAAGATATTGTTTTGTACACCAGCTTCAATTAATGTAATAATAGCTTCGGCTGTATCGCTGGCGTGTAACCAGGTGCGGCTTGGTAAGCCAGCATCGTGTAAAGGAATAGGTTTACCTAGACTCAAATACTTAATCGAGTGCGGTATAAACTTTTCTGTATATTGTCCAATACCATAGTTATTAGTAGGACGTACAATTACATAAGGTACATCAAATGTACGTGCCCAGGCCAGGATCAATTGATCAGCGGCAGCCTTGGTGGCTGAATAGGGGTTACTTGGCTTGAGTAGGTCTGTTTCTTTATGAAAACCGCTGACAATATCGCCATATACTTCGTCTGTGCTAAAGTGTAGCAGAGTTGGTTTGATCTTACTATTTTTAATAAGTTCTAATAAACGCCAAACTCCGTTGATATTACTTTTTAGGAATACTTCGCTAGAAGCAATACTATTATCTACGTGTGTTTCTGCGGCTGTATTAATAACATAGTCACATTCGTATAGACGTTCAATGTCATTGATATCAGTTTCTTCGTAGGCAAAGTTTGAGTAATCAAAAAATTCGGTTAGCAGTTCTTCGTTTGATGCGTAGGTTATTTTATCAATGCCACGAACAAACCAGCCCTTTTCCAAACAGGCACGAGTAACGTGACTACCAATTAATCCCAAACAACCTGTTACATATACTACACGCTTCATATAGCTCTCCGCAAATTCATATAGCTGGGCTTGCCGTTGTTGATCCACTCGCTAAAATTTTTATTTAATTCTTCTAAACTGCCAGGCTTGAATACACGAATGTTTGGCAAAGCACGTAAAACCTTTTCGTCATCGTGTGCCCAGTGTGTAATACCATCATGGCTATAATCCTTGTCACGCCCGCTACCCAGTAATTTAACTGGAATACGTTCGTAGTCAACATAGTTGCGTAGAAACTCAAACGGGCGATATAGTAGGAAACTACTCATACTATAGCATACTGGTATTAGACCTTCCTCGGCCATACCAATACCTACACCGATCATAAGTTGTTCGGCAGCACCTACATTGTAAAAACGATCTGGGTAAGCGTTGCGTATATTGTCTAATATACCAAAGCCTAGGTCGGCAGTAACAACACGTATACGGTCGTTCACTGACATTTCATCTAGTAGTAATTGGGCACATTCTTTTCTCATAGGAATTGTTCGTAGTCTTCTGGTTTAAGTACATAGTAATGAGTTAGCAGGCCTTTGGCAAATGACCATTCAGGTACCTGACTAACACGCAAATTAATTCTGGGCATAAAGGTTTGTAATCGGCAAGCAAGTAGTCCAGCGTCGATCTTATCGTACGCACCCATACCATTGATATTAGCATACACTTCAAGATTGTCGACCTGATTGTCTGTAATAAAACGTAGGCTTTCCCATATACTGCCTTCGGCAGCCTCGCCGTCACTGATTAAACAATAAACTTTCTTATTAGGAGTTGCTAATGCGTGTCCGACAGCAATAGGCAAGCCAGATCCCAAACTACCTGTAGAACAGTATAACTTATTTTCTAGGTCTTTACCTGGATGGATACCGTGTTTGTGTAACAACATAACCGGATCAATGCCGTATTTTTCTTCTAGCATAACATACAAGGCAAGTCCGGCGTGTCCGTTACTAAGGATGAATACCTCATCATCCTTTTTAACATTATAAATTTCTTCGATGATAGGCAAAGCACTTAACGTACTACTCAAGTGACTGAGCCGTTCTTGGTAAGTAATATCAACAATGCGTTTCTGTAATTCTACAGTTTTAGACATATTTAATTTGAATCCCATTTTAATCTTTGAATATAACTAATAGTCCACGCTGGCAACGTTCATCTTCACGACTGTTGCGATTAAACAAATGATGACGTAGACCGTATTCGCGACAGCGATAGTAGATTTGATTTAAATTTTGGAACGCATCTGCATCAAACAGGTTAATGTCGTGGTAAATTAGTATTCCGCTATCGTTGAGCAATTCGGTAAAAACGTGCTCAAACCATTGGTCGGCCTGAAAGTGGTCACCGTCACTCATAATAAAATCAAACTTTTGATCAGTACCAAATACAAATTCTTTTTCGGGACTGTCTATAATAGTAATACGATCGCCATACTTTTCTGTAACACCGTCGGGTCGTACACCGCCCCAGTCGTGCCAGTTATCAACTAATGTATAGTCAAACTCTTGTTGGTTAAAGTCCAGGCCGGCTAATATAGCATCAGTACCTTGTCCTCCCCCAATGCCAATTTCTAAAACCATCTTAGGTTTATTTGCTTGTACTAGGGCGGTAAGCATAGCCGCGTGTGCTACGTCTACTTTAACTACAGGGTCTTGTCCAAATGGTAATGGCATTATTGTTTTCTCTTAATAAAATCCCGAATACCCTCTTCTAATGAGTATTCAGTCTGAAACTTGTATTGCATTTTAGCATATACGGTGTCACAACACCAAATATTGCTTTCATATGCTTTGCTCAAACCCGGCTCGTAAACAACATTGCCGGCACGGCCCGTGATTGTACGCCATAGCTCAAGTACTTCTAGATTGCTATACTGTCGACCTGATCCAAAGTTTACAATTTCTCCTTTGGGCCACGGGCTGTTTAATAATAGCTCAATACCACGTACAAAGTCTTCAATGTAGATAAAGTCGTGATATCCATCACGTAAGGTCATTGGCGCATCGTTAACAAACGCTTCGTATAACTTTGGATATAGTCTATGTGGGCGTTCGTTAACACCATAGCCCGAATATATACGAGCAACACAGGTATCTAACCCAAACTGACGGGCATATCCTTGGCACAACAGGGTAGCCGCACCTTTGGTAGCCTGATACACGTCAACTGGGTTAATAGGGTCTCGTTCGCTACTAGCACGTGGCATAGGGCCGTATTCGGCACTAGACCCTAAGTTAATAAATCTGGTTGTGGGGTTATAGTTTTTAATACCTTCCAACCAACTGTGTACAATACCAACGTTAGTTTCGTACATTACATTGGCATTGTATATTTC
>Ga0164297_10003922_pt1 | contig 13582 bp, 8 predicted proteins | sample GEODES058metaG_FD_113539 | JGI IMG/M metagenome (GOLD analysis project Ga0164297, IMG submission 113539) | Dystrophic lake water microbial communities from Trout Bog Lake, Wisconsin, USA - GEODES058 metaG | ecosystem: Environmental > Aquatic > Freshwater > Lake | place: USA: Trout Bog Lake... | reverse complement strand
GAACCTGGTTTTCTAGAGAAAGTATAGTTCTTAGTGCATGAACCAAAATTGGCGCGTCTTGAGTAGCGGCCTTTAATTCAGAATACAAATCTTTCAATTTGCTATCATTATGACCGTCGCATTCGAATAATGTGTCCATGGGGTCTTCTCGGTCACATCTCGGCGCCACGCACACATCGGGGCTTTGACTTTCAAAATAATTCATTATTAAGTTCTTTATTCTGATGTGATTCTATTTAAGGAATTTCATTCAGCTATTGACGTGTCATACTCTTATCAAAAATTGCGCGAACTCGCCTTATGTGAAAATTCGAATCCGTCATTTCCATTGAGCGCTCTCGTGCTTTTCTGATCATATCTTTTATGTCTACCTTACCACTCTTAAGCTTAAAAATAGCTTCAATATACCGATGAGCCATTACCTCATCTGAATGATGATCAGGAATTAAAAATCCAGTTTCGTTATCTATAATAATCTCACTGATACCGCCTACGTCAGGAGCAATAATCGGGATTCCCGCTTGCGCTACTTCTAGCAGTATATTTGGGAGACCATCAAAAAATGACGTATATATAAAGCAAAAAAAGCTTCTGTTTAAAACGTCCGAGAAATTTGAAAATGTTCCTTTATAAGATAGATTTTTACTTTCTTTAAGTTTCGTCTCGACGTTGATGATCTTAGTTCCAAAAGCATGGATATCAAACTCTGAATTCATCATCTCCAACTTATCAGAGATTTTTACCAATAAGGATATTCTCTTCTGAAAATCGAGGCGTGATGCCCAAAGGACTGTAGTTGAGTCCAAACTGAAGCAATCACTAATATTGGTTAGGCTTGTTTTTGCGTATATCGTTTCCATTCTCGTTTTCGGGAAGCTTTGCTTTACCGTTGGATCCGCAAAAATTTTTTTATTATCGGATATAATTGTGTCCTTTTCGCCTACGTTATTCACCAAAAATTTAGGCAAAGTTGTTTTATTTTGTCCGCCTTTATTGATATTTTCGGTCATAAAAAAGTAAAACACCTTAAAATTATTGCATATTAGATTGCCATATAGCTCACAGAACCTATCAGCAAAAACACTTTGTCTTAAATGCAGACAACTATCATTTAGACCGACATTTTGAATAATTCTATTTCCAATAAAACATAGCTGATCGAGAGTTAAGTTAGGGCATAATTTTCTTAAGTTAATAATATCACAATTGGCAGGCGAAAGATGATCCAAAGACTCGACTGAAGTATCTTCGCCTAACAGCAACAAAGTACGGTCAGTCGGCCAATTTCGATAAATAGAATGACAAATTTGCCTGATATATAAATCAGCACCTCCCGGCACTTGATAAGGTAATAAAAAAATATGCTTGTAACGCTTGTCCCGCAATAACCGCGCAATTTTATAATAGCTTAGACCAAGATGCGTGTTTACATAGCGATCATTGTAAAAATACGGCGATCTTTTAACCGCATCGAGACATATTTTACTTTCGATTTTATGGATATCTTTGATATCATCTGCAATCCTGTCAATCAAATTTATTGGGGGATGACGACGAACTAAGTCAAATTGTCCATCTAGAACTTCCGCATGATACTTTTCATAAGTTTGTATGAACTTGTCAGGCTCGAACAGTACACATGGAGCGAGATCATCCGCAGTAGCTTTTCGCCTTGACAGCCCCATAATACTTGAAGGGCGCTGCCGATAGTACAAGGCCGTTTCTTTCGCGATAGTAAAATTAAATCCTTTAGCAAAGCATGTTGCGTTAAAATGCCAATCTTCAAAATGGAATGGTGATATTGGACTGGTAGCGACATAGCTATTATCTAGAAATGATTCACGAAATGAGGTAACCCTTGACACATAAGGATGCGAGTCAAAAAAAGCGAATTGATTTACAAATTCAAGATCTCGATAAACACCTACGAAATTTTTTTCGTCAAAGCCAATCACAAACTCATTAAATACAAGGGTATTCCTATTTGAATTTAAGAGCTTATTGACCTGACTTATAATACTGTTCTGCGATACTAAATCATCAGCGTCTGCGATGCTTATAATACTTCCCGAGGTCGCAGAAACCCCATCGTTTCGAGATAGAGCAAGATTGCCATTTGATACTTGAATTTCTTTCACCTGATTAAACGCTGTTCGGTCCGAGTTTCGATAAGCTTTTAGTGTGTTAGCATCGCTATTATCAAAGACCGCGACCAATTCGATAAAATGTCCTTGTTGGCGAGATTTTTCCGCGGCAATGCTCAAAGAGAGTAAGCTTTTTTCAATATATTTTTCTTCCCGATGAATATTTAAAACTATCGATATTGATTGTTTATCGGCCATTAGAATTCTCAGATTTTTAATGAATTGCTTATTGCCTAGTGAATCAACTCTTTGACAAACGATGAAGGTCGAGATCGAACCCCGTGAAAGAAGGAGTTTAAGAACAACTTGGGTCTTATGCTCCGAAGTGCTTCTGTTGATATCTTAGCAAACAACCGTGCGCGATGCTTCGGCGGGATATCGGTTAGTTTTGACTTTAGCACTGACATACACTGCTCGAGCTGAAGATTAGAGAGTATCAGGTGTGGGTCGCGTGAAGTTAATTTGAACATCCAAAGCAATACTTTGCACTCGTCGTTACTCATAGCAGAAGCAGTATCACTAATTTCGAATTCGCAGAGTAAGTGAAGCGGATCGGGTTGAAGCAATCGCCTTTGTTTTGCAGAGATCAAAGCCAAATGACTCGCTATCGTTTGCGGCCACTTTACACTTTGCGTGATTTGTTTCTTATGCGTCCGATAGCGAAGGATCACGTCCGAAAGATTTGCGACGTGATACCGCTCAGACAAGCGCAAAAAGAGGTCATAGTCTTCTGCATATTCTGTAATTTTGCGATAGCCACCGACGGCCACTACGGCGTCGCGGCGCATCATGACTGAGGGATGCTGGATACATCCGCGGCCTGTCAGCATCGTCTCGACAATACTATCATGTGCTAACGGGAAGTTTGAGACCTTACCCGTGAGCGTTCCACATTCATCCATAACCGCGAATTGACCGCCAATGAGTGCCAAGTTTGGATCGCTCTCGAGAGCAGCCATTTGCTGGTCGAACCGTCCTGGAAGGCTGATATCGTCGGCGTCCATGCGTGCGACATAGGGAGCCGTTGCTTGTGAGAGTCCAAAATTTAAGGTGTCAACGATCCCTCGGTGCGGCTCTGCAAAGAAGCGAACATCGGGAAAGCGGGCGCATATGGAGCGGGTCTTTTCTCTTTCGTCATCCTCAGAGCCATCATCAATCACCAGCACTTCACCGAACGGATGCCCTGTCACACTCGAAAGTGCTTCTTCGAACCAACGTGACGCGTTATACGTCGGGATTAAAATCTGAAACAGAGGACAGCGTCCTTCAGACTTCGGCTCGATGGAATTAGAACTCTCCAACCCCTGTGATCCTTCATGGATGAGCGAAAACGGAACGGCCTGATCATCACAACCGGCGGCCGCCCCTAACTCTCTCTGTGACAGATCCATGGTGAGATGACCCAATTTTTCACAAACGCACTTTACGAGTCCGCAATAATGCGTAATGCATAATTATGCAATACGCGTTATTAGTCTTTAAAGCGTGCCCCCAAAACCAGCCGAATCTCGATAAATTCATTTTAAGATATTGAAATTATTATATAAAATTTGATTTTACTATCATCCATGCCGCCCGGACCGCATCATTCTCGCTCGGCGTTGCCGTCATGCCTGCCATGCGGGTTTGCTTCAGCATTTACAACTTTACGCGCATTTTTCTTAGAAGTTGTCATAATACTGTAATGAAACGAAGAAATGCGCCTGTTACACAAACAATGCCTTTGGGGTTTCAATCTGTAATTATCTGAAAATACTCATTTTTTCTAGACTACAAAAAAATTCACTTGATCTCAGAATTATCTGATTTGCAGTTTAAAATGCAATAACGACATCCTATATGTGCATAATGTTTCCCTATGGCAGTGAGTCGCTTTCTCGGGTCTTAGTGAACTTATTGCGCTGAAAGGTGTTTTTCAGACGTAAGACCGACGAAGGCTGAGTTTTGACTGACTTTTTAGATCGCCATGACCGTCTGAAAACGGCCAGACTTGGCCGCGGGCTGAAGACGGCTCGGGCGGCATCCGAATATCTCGGCGTACCCTATGGGACTTATAGCGGACATGAAAATGGCTCGCGCGGGATCAAAGATGCCGATATAGTTCGCTATGCAAATGCTTTTAGAGTGTCCGCGTCTTGGCTGGCGTTCGGGCAAGATAAAGGGCATAAAAAGATTGCGATTATAGGCGTAGCAGGCAGTATCGATCAGGTGGACGAGAAAATTTCGCGAAAGGCAATTGCGACGGATGTGACGCCACCCTTTCCTGTGGTCTCGGATGCGCGCGCGGTCGTCGTCTCGACAGAAGAATATGAACCAATTCTTTCGAAAGACGACGTTGTCCTCATAGGCCCCGAAACAACGGCGGGCCAGCTCGCGGGTCAGCGTGTTGCCATAAGCAGTGACAAAAAGATTTTGCTCGGGACGCTGCTATCAGCGTCGCAGAGTGGCAAATGCCATTTCCAACTTTTTACAGGTAAAGTCTTTTTAGAGACTTCGCCGGATTGGATCGCGCCGATCATTGGTATTATCTTCGGCGACCAATCCAACGCGTAATTCGCGTACGCATATCGCGAAGGCACATTTATATCTTGCCTGTTGAGTCCTTAAAGACTAATTTTCGCAGTATGAGTGACGGACGTATGAAAACCGCCATCAATGGTACCGGAATAATCATCCCACGACACATCAACTGAATTGTCCCCATTCGAACTGACACGTGGATATATTGATCCAGAATTGGTATTGCCAATTTGAAAATCTGACAAAACTGTGTTTCCAGACGGATCAATAACCTTGCCGTAAAGGCGACCGTTTGATCCGTTATTTTGCGTTGTTGAATAGGCTACAAAAATATTCCCGTTAGCGAGCTTTGCAGAATCAAAGAACAGCACGTTTCCATTCAAAGGATCGTTCACTACTTTTTCTGACCCCACATTAAAATTGGCTTGGGCATTTCCAATCGTCGTCGTTAACAAATTCACTCCGTTAGTGTCGGACCTATAAGCGACTTCAAAACCTCCATCACTGGTCGCCACTATTGAATAATTATCCGCCTCATCATTAACACCTTGCCGCCCCCCCTGATTACCTTGAGTGGTCTTATTGATAATAAACTCATTTGTCGAAAACTGATGTGTTGAAACATCATAAACCCGGCCCCAAACCGAAGACCCGCTATTGTCTTGTGCTCCGCCCGATCCGTTCAGATCTGACCATACGAATAGCACATGCCTACCATCAGTCGATAATGTGGCCTTGGGGCTGAAGGATGTCCCGTGTTGAGCAATCGAGAGATTTTGGACAACATAGGAACCATCACTATTTTGAATGTTTGCGATTGCGTGCCAAGCACCGTTGCCTGTGTGCCCAACTGACAATATCTGATTATTCCCCAGTGGGGTAATCATCGACGATCCATATGTCCAATTGTTATAGCCTGTACCGTTTGTTAACGTGAACGGAGACAACGATTGACCACTGCTATCAAACAACTCAAAAAAGCCACCACGATACGAACTTGGATTCCATTGTCCAGGAATGTCAGCATCGAGACCTGCAGCCATTCCGGACACCATAAAGCCGCCATTCTGAGTAGGGGTGACTGATAGCATCGCCACCCGGCTGATATTACTCGGCAATGGTCCCAATGAAATTTCGGAACTTGCGTTACCGTGAGCGTCAATAATCTTGAAGTACCCTTGCTGATCCAATTTACTGTAAGCAATGACTGTTGAGCCATTCGACAATTTTACGGAATCAGGATAACCGCCCTGCCCGGAATAAATAGACGTCGCTGATCCAGATTGAGATATTGTACTTGACGAAAATGTTCCATCAGAAAATTGTAGATAGGCTACACTTCTCAAAGTATCTGTTCCATCTGGAGAACCGGCTCTATTATCGGATATCGTTAGGCTGCCGTCACTATTATTTGATATCGAGTAATCGCTTTTCTGGCCTGAATAAATTGCTGTCGTGGTTATTCCGTCGCCTGTAATTATGTCGTTACCAATACCACCAAATACATAGCCAAAGGATGTCGCATTCAATTTGTCGTTAGTATTGGATCCTAAGAGTAAAGTCGAGTCCGAGAATTTAAGGCTTACAATTCCAGACAATGTATCAGTCCCGTCTGGACTGCCATTACGATTATCTGTGATTGTTATAGTCCCCGTCGCATCCATCGAAAGCGAGTAATCGGAAGCCTTACCTGAGTACATGGCAATGGTCGACTTACCGTCACCGAAAATTCTATCGTTGCCGCCGCCACCATAGACATAGCCATTTGAAGCGCCCACAAGAACGTCGCTGTAATTCGATCCTATAACACTCGCAAATCCGGAAATGGTATCACCGGTCGCGTCGCCGCCGTTGGTATAGTTTCTAGACAGATCGACAATTACACCACTCGATGAATGGTCATAGCTCAGTGTTGCGTTGTAGGCCCGCGCTGTAGCAATCAATGTATCAGCGCCCGCTCCCCCTTCGACGATAGAGCCGGCCGTATCGACCACAATTTTATCATTGCCTGAAGTCCCAGCGAACAATGTCGGAGTTGATGTTGAGCCCACTTCCGTTACATTTGACGTACGGGTATCAAAAATTTGACCCGCAAGCTCATTCCCACCAGTAGAACCATCCGGCTGCTGCCAAACGGCTTCGAATTGACCGTTACCCAATGGCTTGTAGCGGTCTAATTTTGCACCGCTCGGAAGTGTGGTTGTTATATCCGAGACAAGATGTCCAAGGCCGTCAATCATCTGCGTATGGAGCGTGTTGCCGTCTTGGTAGCCAAATATTGTGGTTGATCCATCCGATAATGAGAACCCGCCCTTCATATTTGTAACATGTGAAGTCGTACTGATTGGTCCTGATTGCCCGATGACGCTCATAGTCGTGGTGTCAACCGCATAGTATTCGACAACATTTTGACCACTTTTAGTGCCCGAAAACGACAAGATAATCGAATGGTCGACACCATTGCTATCCGGATTAATAAAACTGGAGTAGTTTCCGATTGCACTGTAACTCCCCGGATCCAGATCCGGCACAATTGATGTCGATGAAGCACCGGAATCAATGGTTACAATTTTTGTCCCTCCCAGACCGTTTCCGATAAGTAAATGATTATTATCTATGGTATCAAACTGATAATAATTGCCATTGGCTTTATCTTGTGCGGAAATCGTGAGAGCATTTGATAAAACCGTCGTGCTACCTATTTGCGTTCCTGCCGTGTTGAAATGCGCGACGTTCAGATCATAAGACGCAGTGCCATTTGCAGCCACTGAATGTTGCTTGCTCCAAACAACAACAAATCCGTTCTTGTCACTGCTCCACGTATATGTTTCATTCTTCGTGCTATCCAATGTAAGGTTTGATAGCAAAGTTGTAGCTGAAGATGAGACTGTTGTGCTAATCTGAGATGGTGTTGTTGGATGCGTCGATGCGTCGCTATTCGTCACTGTGATTGCATTAAACGTGACATTGTAGCTATCAATACCATTTGCGGTCGATGTTTCATTGAACTTTACAATGCCGCCTGTCGATACCCCAGTTTGATCATTAGTATTAAATAGCATGGGAACAACTGTCCCGCCTGGGACCCCTTGTGCCGTAACAGTCCCCGCACTTGTAGTGGCATCATAGCCGATTGTTCCGATTGAATTTTGAGGCGTGAGGTTTACGTCAAATGTATTGATCGCTGAGTTGCTCCCGCTTGGATTATTAGAAGTTGAAATGGTTTCAGTGGACCACAATAAATCACCATCTGAACGCGCTGCACGGGGAGGGAGATAATAGGTATCGGCTCCGGTTTGCGATACAACGGCTGGGTTTGTAACTGCTGACAAAGATACGGAAGCTGAAGGCAATGCGACAACTTGTGCTAGAATTTTTCCAACCGCAAGGTGATCCGATGTGATCTTATCAGATGAGATGCCGATATATCCCACATTTGCTGGATCTGAGATTATGATATCATTAATTTTTCCAGCTTGTGCCAATGTTTCAAGATCATCCAGATGAGCAAGAATATTAGCTGAAGTGTCTGAGACATTAACTGTTGCCGCTTGCGAAAGTAGCTTATCTCCCGGTTTTGCGACTTGAGCCATGATATTTGAAATACTGTCCGTAATTGAATAATTTCCATCGCTATCGAATGGCTTCTCTGAAATTAATGCTGCCGCATTATCAATAGAAAGATTTTCAGCTAAATTAACCGTTTTGGCACGGCTTAAGACAGTTTCATTCGTAATTTTTGCTTGCGTCGCGAGCACATTTCCATCATCCGCGATAGAATATTTTGTATTGCTGGAAAGATTTTGGATACTTGTTAGTGTCTTCGCATCGGCTAACGTTAGAACGGGCACGGATTTACCGGACAGTGAGATAAGTCCGGCGTCTGCAATTAGGTTTCCAGCATCATAGCGTGCTTGGCTAATGATGTTGTTAGACGTATCGGCAATGTTCAACTTTATGCCTGTCTGATAAGTCAAATTTGGTAGAGTTTTTAGCGCTTTTGCATCCGACAATGACACGGTTGGATTGCTTTTATCAGTGACCGTAACACTCAACAATTTTAAAGACGCCGCACTTGTGCTTAGTGAAGTTAAGTGCGAAAGTATATTTCTCATCGAGTCAACAACGTCAATGTTTGTTACATGGCTCATCGACTCTGATAGTCCAATGTCGATAGCGCTGACGTGTGTTAACTCGACACTATAACTGTTGGTTATAGCCTTTAAAGCATCTGCGTCTGATTTTAGCTGAGCGGCTGATGATAAGAGAAGCTCATGGTTGCTGCTTGAAATTGTGATGTCGTTTAACGATTTGGATTTGGAAGTTCTCTGTAATGCCGCCAAATTTGATGAGATATTTTCAGCTGTATCCACGACGGAGATTTGAAGCGCGGCATGTTTTGATGGCGCCTTTATTGTCGCCGCGTCTGCTGCACCTACATTGGTCAGTTTCAATGTGAATGTAGAGGTAATCTTTTGAAGAAGAAGATCCGTGCCATTCGTGCTCGCTATATTTGAAAGGTCCCCTGTTGCCAAACTGCGATCAATGGAAAGGATCGGTTTGGCATCCGTGAGGGATATTCCCGTTATTTTACCCGCGAGTGCCATCGCTGAGAGGTCAGCAAGGTTGGTGCCGGTGGTAAGGGCTAACGACGCATCCTTAATGGTGACGGCATTGAAGGTGGATAAGGTTCCAGCAGTTTGCGCTGCCTTAAATGCGGCTATTGCGCTGCTTACTGTTACCGTCGTGACCGTCGAATTTGACTTTGCGAAGGTGTTTGTGGCTGCAGACGAAATTGAGACGGCGACGCTAGAAACAGACGTCGGAGCCGCATCGCTTGAGGCCGTTGGGGCTGGCACTGGCTGCGGAGACGTCATTTTGGGCACCGCCATCGCGCCTACAGCCTTTACCGCTAAATCCATGACAAACTCCAACGCAGGCGCAGAAGAGGAACGCCCCACATAAGACGGATGCAAATTGCATAATTTTAATCCTCCGCTTTGATTTTGTGCGTTTTAATATTTATTACGAAAATAAACCTATTTTAAAAATTAATTCAGCTCAATGGAATGATTTTATTTATCTATTTGCCTTATGGATTTTGTTATGAAGCGATAGATCGGACGAGATTAACAAGCTAAACTTCGAATTTTCTATGCTAATTGCACATTTTTTGTTCTCATTGTCGCACAGAGAAGTCATGGATTATCAGTCAAGCTTGCCAGAGCAAATTCATGACCACTGAGCCAGGGTGCCCGCCCATTATTTGAGATATTTAGACGACTTAATCGCCAAGATCGTTAAGCATTCCCGCTTTGGACGGAATTATGGTCCAAGAATTTCGGCTCCATGGATGGAGTTGCCCGTGAAATCGGATGGAGTTGCCCAAGAAATCGGCAGTCCTGCCTCTTTGATCAAGAGGACACGAGCAATATTATCGGTTCTTGAAGCTGAGTTTCTACTTGACGACCTACGATTTCCCTCCGGTAACCATCTAGACGAACTGAAGGGTGATCGCGCGGGGGATTATTGGGTCCGCCTCCATCACCCATTCAACCGTCAAAGCGACAAAATTTGGTACAGTGATAGCCAAACGATTGGCCGATCAACGTGGCCCCTTACTGGATTAAATCGCTCACAAAAAAGGCCACCTGAAAGGCGGCCTTTTAAGAGTTTCACAACAGATAGGTAAGCTTTACCGCCCGGTTATCGACTGACGCCTGACGCGACGCTCGATGACGGTTTGCAAGACGACAGAGATGACGATGACAAGGCCAAAACAAAGCTGCGTATAGAACGCATTGATGCCCGCAGAGACGATACCGGCATTAATCGCACCGATAATATAGGAAGCGACCAGCGACCCCACAATGCTGCCCGTGCCACCAAAAACCGAAGTGCCGCCTAGAAAGACGGATGCAATGGTGTTGAGCAAAAATCCGTCACCGGTTGTCGGCCAGAAATAGAATCCGACAAAACTTGTCATCAGTCCAGCAAACACCGCCACAACGCCGACAAGCATAAAGGCTCGTGTTTTTACACTCACGACATTGATACCCATCAACCGTGCACTTGTTGGGTTATCACCCACCAGAAATACATGGGCACCAAACCGGGTGCGGTTCAGTAAAACCCATAACAGACCTGCAAACAGCAAGGCCCATAGCGATTGAACAGGAACGCCATAGATGGTGCTCGTGAACAGTGCTTGTTCCATCGGATAATTTTCTTCGGTGAGCGGAACGCCAGTTCCATTCATCAAGATCAGTTCAACGCCGCGATACAGAAAGGACGTACCAATCGTAATAACAAGAGACGGAATGTTCAGGCGTGAAATCAACGCGCCATTGATCCAACCGCAAAGGGCACCAGTTGCAAATCCCGCAAGAAGCGCCAGCCAATGAGGCATGCCTGCCTTTGCCATTAAGCAAAAAATTGCGGTCCCCAGTGCCATAATGGAAGGAAATGAAAGATCGATTTCACCTGTGATGACAACGAAGGTTAAAGCCAAAGCAATGATGGCAAAAAGCGGCGTTGTCTGGGCGAAGGCCGCGTAGATATCGGGGTCAAGAAAAACAGTGGGGGCGGCAATAACAAAGCCAAGCCACATCGCAATTCCGACACCGATAATTCCGATTTGCGATCCATACCGGCGCATGATGGATGGTGGAGCTACGCGGTTGTTTTTCGCGGGTGATTGAAGGTCAGTGGACATAGTTATTAATCCTTTCAGATCAATCAATTGAGCCCGAGCGGGCGACGCGATAAAGGCGAGCGATCAAATCATCCATCGTTATTTCAGATTTACGATAAACACCGGCAACACGGCCACGATCCAGAACGTAGAGCCTGTCAACGACCGGATAGACATGGAAAATATTATGGTCGATGAAGATCGCTGACTTTCCGGCCTTTTTAATGCCTTCAACGAAATCGAGAGTCTTTTTGGTTTCTGAGAGCGACAGACCCATTGTCGGCTCATCAAGGATCACAAGCTTGGCATCAAAATAGAGGGCGCGCGTAATCGCCACGCCTTGCTTCTCGCCACCCGACATTGTGGTGACGACATTATCGGGGTGGACGGCAGCCGAGGTAAAACCCATATGCTGGCTCATCAGACGCGCTGCTTCCGATCGCATGCGTTTAACGTCCAAGAGCCCCCATTTGGTGCGAGGCTCGCGGCCCATAAACATGTTACGCCAAATCGGTTGCTTCTCACAGAGCGCGCGCTCCTGATAAACGGTTTCAATGCCAAGCGCGCGTGCGCGGGCGGTTGACCAATCATCAATGCGCTGTCCTTCGAAAAAAATTTCACCCCCCTGATCGGGCGTGTGATAGCCCATAACTGTCTTGACGAGTGTCGATTTACCGGCACCATTGTCACCCAATAGACCGACGATCTCTCCAGGATAAACGGCAAAATCGACTTCAGACAGCGAACGAACTTCGCCGAATGTCTTGGACACTTTACGAAGTTCGATCACGGGCGTTTGCCCTGCATTTTCATGATCCGGCATTTCAACCTCACCTTTCAGGGCGGAAAGATGAGGGGCCTCTCGGTCCCTCATCCACTGGAGTAAAATAACGCTCAAAAAGCGTGTTGGTCGGTTAGCGAATTTCCTGCGCGGCAAGAGGCGCTACGGCAGCCACGTTCGTCTTATCGACGAATGCGCCGGCCGTATTGATATCAAGGCCTGAGAACCCAAACTTCTTCGTCAAGCAAATGTTCAGGATTGGAATATAGCCCTGCAAGAAAGGCTGTTGGTCGATAACGAGGTTCTGATACCCGTCTTCAATCGCTTTCGCGGTATTGGGCGACATATCAAAACCAGCGAACAGAACTTGACCAGGCTTTAACGATGCGGCCTTGGCATAGACGGAAACGTTTGACGTCAAACCGCCATGGTCGGTGACGACAACTTTGATTTCAGGGTTCTTTTTCATAACACCGACGAAGGTGGCCGTTCCGGCGTTCGGATCAGCATTCGTAGCGGAGTCGATTTCTTGATAAATGACCTTGACGCCTTGCTTTTCAAAAGCGTCCACAACGCCAACGGTACGTTGACCACGATCACCGCCCTGCCCCTTAAGACCCCAGACGAAGACGGAGTCGCCGGACTTCAGACCCGCACGTTTCGCCGCTTCCGAACCGAGCGCAAAGCCGGCTTTGTAGTTTGGAGCGCCGACATAGCCGAGACCTTGAGCGGAGTATTTTTCCTGCGCCTTTGGTAGGGATGTGTTGAGGCTCGTAAAGATCGTGCCTTGCTTATAGGCCTGATCAACCAGCGGATCGGTCGCATCATCGCCACCGAAGCCGTAGGTCGCGATACCATCAACCTTGGTAGCAATGGCTTGCTTGATCTGGGTCAACATTTTGTTGGGATCCCAGTCCGAGAAATAATACTGCACCGTTGGACCAAGGTCGAGCTCGGCTTGACGGAAGCCGTTATACACATTGTTTGCAAACACGCCGCCTTGTGGGCCACCTGGGAACGCTGCGATCTTTACCCCTTCGCACCACTTCGCCTTGGGGTCCGTTGCAAATGCGCCGGTGGCTGTTCCCAGCAATGCGGCGACAGCGACCGAAGCCAAGACCGCTTTCCTTATCGTTTGAGCTTTCATTGTCGTCCTCCCAATTAAACGTATAAAAGTTGTCGGGCATTTGCTTGCCCGTTTAGCAGCCTGCTTTCGCAGGATCTCGATAAGGCTTCACGCATTAAGGTCCTCCGCTGCAATATCGAGGAGGTGAAGCATGGCATCATGGGCTCCGTCGGGATCACGCATTCGGATCCGTTCGAGGATATTCTTGTGCGCGTTCATCACATCGGCATCCATGAATTCCGATGTTACAAAAAATGCAGCGCGGAGAGCAGCTTCAATCGTTCCCGCAAGCGCCTTGAAAACAATATTATGGCTGG
>Ga0164297_10003921_pt1 | contig 13588 bp, 11 predicted proteins | sample GEODES058metaG_FD_113539 | JGI IMG/M metagenome (GOLD analysis project Ga0164297, IMG submission 113539) | Dystrophic lake water microbial communities from Trout Bog Lake, Wisconsin, USA - GEODES058 metaG | ecosystem: Environmental > Aquatic > Freshwater > Lake | place: USA: Trout Bog Lake... | reverse complement strand
TGCGCACCTTTGCGATGCATGATATTCTTAAACTGCGAATGTCCGGCCATCGCCAGCCTCTCCTGTCATCATCAACCTCCGCGCGGTTTGTGCGCGCGGGCCGCAGAAAGCAAGAGCACCGATATGCAGTTCACCGTCCAGCCGACCGGCGAGAGCCTGAAAATTGCCATCCAGCACCTGGTTATCGCCGGTTGGGCGGGGCGTGATGCGCAGGCGGTGCAGCATCATATCGACGAATTGGCCGCCCTGGGGGTGAAGCCGCCGCGGACGACGCCGCTGTTTTATCGGGTGGGGCGGGAATTGCTGACCACGGCTGGTGCGATTGATCTGGCCGGCGAAGGCTCGACCGGGGAAGCGGAGGCGGTGCTGATATCGGCGGGTGGGGCGTTGTATGTGACGGTGGGCTCCGACCATACCGACCGGGCGGCGGAGGCGGCGGGGGTGACGTGGTCCAAGCAGATGTGCGCCAAGCCGGTGGCGGCGGCGGTGTGGCGGTTCGAGACGGTGGTGGCGCATTGGGATGCGCTGCGGCTGTCTTCCCGGGTGCAGCAGAACGGGGTGTGGCGGGACTATCAGAGCGGGACGCTGGCCAGTTTGCGGCGGCCGGAGGATTTGCTGGCCCGCTACGGTGCGCTGGCGGAGGGGACGGCGATGTTCTGTGGCACGCTGGGGGCCATTCCGCCGATTGCCTGGGCGGATGCGTTCGAGGCAACGCTGCATGACCCGGTGCTCGGCCGCAGCCTGGTGTGCCGCTATGCGATGACGGCGTTGCCTATTGCGGACTGAGGTGGTTAGGGACGGGCGGTGTGAACGGGAGCGGGTGGATGGAGTGGTCGGGCAAGCGGGTGTTGGTGACGGGGGGGGCCGGATTTCTCGGCGCCAATCTGTGCCATGCTTTGGCAGCGCGTGGGGCGAAGGTGACGGCGCTGGACGGGTTTCTGTTCGGCGGCGGCGCCAATCCGGCCAATCTGGACGGCGCGGATGTGACGCTGGTGACGGCGGATATCCGCGAAGTGGATCTGCGCAATTTGTGCGAAGGTCGCGATGTGATTTTCAACCTCGCCGCTCAGACCAGCCATATGGGCGGGCAGCGCGACCCGCTGGCCGATATCGCGGTGAATGCGGTGGCGCAGGTGCGGCTGATCCAGGCGGCGCGGGAAGCGGCGCCGGAGGCGGTGGTGGTGCATGCCTCCACGCGGCAGTTTTACGGCACGCCGGATTATCTGCCGGTGGATGAGCGCCATCCGGTGCGGCCGCCGGATGCCAATGGCGTGTCTAAATTCGCCGGCGAGCAATACTGGATGATTGAGCATCGCACCGTCGGGCGGCCGGTGGTGTCGCTACGGTTGACCAATTGCTACGGCCCGCGTTTGCGCATTCGCGATGCACGGCAGACCTTTTTGGGCATCTGGCTACGCTGCGTGCTGGAAGGGCGAGGGTTTGAGGTGTGGGGCGGCGAGCAACTGCGCGACATGACCTATGTGGATGATGTGACCGAGGCGTTTCTGCGCGCGGCCAGCACGCCGGGCTGTTACGGGCAGGTGTACAATATCGGCGGGCCGCCGCCGGCGTCTTTGCGCGAGATTGCCGAGATGACCTGCCGGGTGGCCGGGCCGGGGGCACAGTTTATCACCCGCGAATTCCCCGCCGATCGTAAAAGCATTGATATCGGCAGCTATCACGCAGATGACAGCGCCTTCCGCAACGCCACCGGCTGGTCGGCGAGAATCGGGCTGGAGGATGGCATTCGGCTGTCGCTGGACTGGTATCGCAGCCGGCTGGCCGCATATTTGTAACGGAGCCCACGCATGATCCCGCAAGCCAATCCTGGCGCGTCTTATCGCGGCCTGAAAACCGAAATCGATGCGGCCGTGGCGCGCGCGTTGAACAGCGGCTGGTATATTCTCGGCGCCGAGGGGCGGGCGTTTGAGGCCGCGTTCGCGGGGTGGTTGGGCAGCCCGCATGCGGTGGGCTGCGCCAATGGCACCGATGCGTTGTGCCTGGCGCTGCGGGCGCTGGGGATTGGGCCGGGGGCGGCGGTGGCAACGGTGGCGCATACCGCGGTGGCGACGGTGGCGGCGATTGAGATGGTGGGCGCGACGCCGGTGCTGATCGATATCGACCCGTTGCACTACACCATGGACCCGGTGGAATTGGCCGCCGTGCTGGCGCATCCGCCGGCCGGGCTGCCGCCGATCCGGGCGGTGATCCCGGTGCACATCTATGGCCAAGCCGCCGATCTGGACGCCATTCTGGCGGTGTGCGCCCATTACGATCTCAAGCTGATCGAGGATTGTGCCCAGGCGCATGGCGCGACGTGGCGCGGCCAGAAGCTGGGCACGCTGGGTGCGTTCGGCACGTTCAGCCTCTATCCGACCAAGAATCTGGGCGCGCTGGGCGATGGCGGGGCCGTGGTGACGGCTGACGCCGGGCTGGCGGCGGAGGTGGCGGCGTTGCGGCAATATGGCTGGCGGCAGCATTATATTTCCGACAGTGCCGGGGTGAATTCGCGGCTCGATGAGGTGCAAGCGGCGATATTGCAGGTGAAGCTGGCGCATCTGGACGCGCACAACGCCAGCCGGCAGGCGATTGCCGGGGCGTATGATGCCGCCCTGCCCGCCCATATCGCCCCGCCGGCGCGGCGGGCGGGGGGGACGCATGTGTTCCACCAATACGTGGTGCGGGTGGCGGCGCGGGCGGAGGTGCAGGCACGGCTGCGCGAGATGGGCATTGGCACCGGGGTGCATTACCCGATGCCGGTGCACACCCAGCCGGCCTATGCCGGGCGGGTGGCGCTGGGACCGGCGGGCTGCCGGGCCAGCGAGATCGCCGCCGCCGAGGTGATGAGCCTGCCGATGTATCCGGAATTGACCGAGGCGGAGATCGCCAGGATCTGCGTAGCGCTCGGGAAATTGTAAGCCAATCTAACGATTTTGCTTGCAGCGGCGGATGGGATGTGCGAGGTGTTTCGCATGAATTCCGCCCCTTCCCTGCCTGCGCCGGAGGCTGCCGACCCGCAGGAGCTGGCGCGGCGGGTGGGGCTGATCCTGGCGGCGCTGGCGGCCCTGGTCGCGGCGCGATTTTTGCGGCGCCCGACGTTGTCCGGACTGATTGTGCCGTTGTGGCGGCGGCTGACCCATGTGGCGCGACGGCTTTCGGCGGCGATGACGCGGCCGCGCCGGCAGCGGGGAGCGACCCGAACGCGGCCGACGCGCGCGGCGCTGGCGAGGCCGCCCGTGCGGTTGCCGCAGGGGCGTGGCTGGTTGGTGCGGGAACTCGGCTACGAGGCGGTCGGCCACGGATCACAGTTGCAGGCGTTGCTAGAGGAGCCGGCGGTGGCGGCGGTGCTGGCGGCGCATCCGGCGATGGCGGACGTGCTGCGGCCGGTGTGCCATATGCTGGGGATGTCTTTGGTTGATGGCCGGGTGGCCCCCGTGCCGTCGCGGGTGGCAGCGGCGGCGACCGCAGCGATGCGGCCAAGCAGGCGCCCGGCGCGGCGATGGGCGGTTGAGGTGGCGGAGGTTTACCGGCCCGGCTGGGAGCGGCCGGTGGCGGCCTGGATGGAGCGACCTCGACGCAAGCCGGGTTAGGTGCGCGCTTTGGCACGGCTATTTTGTTACGATATCGAACTAAATTGCCAATTTGCCGACCGCACAATTGACACCCGCCCGGGCGGCTTTCACTGTTGGCGACAGGAGGAACCTACATGTCGCGTTTGCTGGATACCATGACCCCTGCCCTTCCCGTTGATGGCACTGCCGGTGCGCTGGCCGGGCGGGTTTGGCGCCCCGCATTGGCGGGCCCGAGTGTGGTGGCGATACGCGAGGCGGGGGTGATCGACATTTCTGCCACCTTCCCGACCATGCGCGATCTGGCGGAAGCGCCGGACCCGGCGGCGGCCTTGCGGGCGGCGACGGGGGAGAATTTGGGGGCGCTATCGGAGATCCTGGCCAATACGCCGGTGGACCATCGCGATGCCAGCCGGCCCTGGCTGCTCGCGCCAGTCGATTTGCAGGCGATCAAGGCGGCCGGGGTGACGTTCGCCATTTCCATGCTCGAGCGGGTGATTGAGGAACGGGCGCGCGGCAATTCCGATGCGGCCGGGGCGTTGCGCGCCGAGGTGACGCGGTTGATCGGCGATGACCTCTCAAAGCTGAAGCCGGGATCGGCGGAGGCGATGGCGTTGAAGGCGGCGCTGATCAAAGCCGGGGCCTGGAGCCAGTATCTGGAAGTGGGCATTGGCCCGGATGCGGAGATTTTCACCAAGGCGCAGCCGATGGCCGCCGTGGGTACCGGGATGGATGCCGGGGTGCATCCCGCATCGTCGTGGAATAATCCCGAGCCGGAGATGGTGCTGGTGGTCAATGCCGCCGGTGCGATTGTGGGCGCGACCTTGGGCAATGACGTGAATTTGCGCGACATTGAAGGCCGGTCCGCATTGCTGCTGGGCAAGGCGAAGGACAATAATGCCGCAACGGCGCTGGGGCCGTTTATCCGGTTTTTCGACGCCACGTTCGGGATCGACGATGTACGGCAGGCCGTGGTGTCTCTGACGGTGGCCGGGGAGGATAATTTCCGGCTGGAAGGCGCGTCCTCCATGGCGCAGATCAGCCGCGATCCAGAGGACCTCGCCGGCCAGATGCTGAACGCGCATCACCGCTTCCCCGATGGCGCGGTGCTGTTTTGCGGCACCATGTTCGCGCCGGTGCAGGACCGGGGGGCGCCGGGCCAGGGCTTTACCCACCGGACCGGCGATGTGGTGACGATTTCCACCCCCAAATTGGGTCGGCTGGTGAATCGCATCCGCCCGACCGATGCGTGTGAGCCGTGGGGGTTTGGCGCCGGGGCGCTGATGCGCAACCTGGCCAAAAGAGGCCTGCTGGGATGATGAGCCTGTCGCTCTATCTGGCGTTTTGCGCGGCGACCACGGTGCTGATTTTAATTCCGGGGCCGAACGTGTCGCTGATTGTCGCCAATGCCATTGCCTATGGCACCCGGTTCGGGCTGTTGACGGTGGCGGGCACCGGGTCCGCCATGGTGGTGCAGTTGCTGCTGACCACGTTGGGCATGACAGCGGTGATGACGGCGCTGGCCGGATGGTTCGACACGCTGCGCTGGCTGGGGGTGGGGTATCTGGTGTGGCTGGGCCTGCGGGCATGGCTGGCGCCGCCGACGGATCTGACCCAGACGGCGCCGCAGCCGAAATCGTCGCGGGCGATTTATGTGCGCGGGTTCCTGGTCTCGCTGACCAATCCGAAGACGTTACTGTTCTACGGGGCGTTTTTTCCGCAGTTTCTGGACCGGGCCGGCGATGTGGAAGCGCAGATCGTGCTGCTGTCGGTGACATTCCTGGTGCTGGGGGTGACGCTGGACGGGGTTTGGGCGCTGGCGGCCGGGCGGGCGCGGCGGGTGCTGGGAATGCATGGGCGGGTGCGTAACCGGCTGACCGGGGCGCTGCTGATGGGCGCCGGGCTGGGGCTGGCATTAGCGCGGCGGCCATGAGGGCGGGCAAAGTAAACAAAACGCTGATATAAAAGCTAATGTTTGTATTTGTCAGTATTTTACAGATCAACCACGAACGAACGGATTTTATATTGCGCGCATAATTCAAGCTCTCGTATTGGCTCTGATACGCGGTGTGCGCGGAGTGTCTGCGGCATGACCGGGTTCGGGCTAGGGATGGACATGCCAACGCATATGCTGCTGCGCTCTTCGATCGAACCGGCAACCTGGCCGGTGGTGCTGACCGATAGAGCCGCCACGCTGATGGCGGTGCAGCAGCAGCTTGCAGAGAGCCAGTGGTGGCCGCCGGCGCGCTTGCGGGCCGAGCAATTCAACCAGGTGCGGCCGTTGGTGGACTTCGCCATGGCCCATGTGCCGTTTTATTCCGCGCGGTTGCAGGCGGCGGGCTTGCGGCCGGGCGAGCCGCTGACCGAGGCGATGTGGGCTGAGGTGCCGGTGTTGACCCGCCGGGAGGTGCGCGATGCCGGCGAGGCGCTGCATCCGCGCGGCTATCCACTGACGCATGGCAATTTCGGCGAGGTGACCAGCGGGGGCTCAACCGGGGTGCCGGTGCGGGTGCGCAAGTCTGAACTGGCGCAGACCATGTGGGAGAGCAGCCATATCCGCGAACGGCTCTGGGCGGCAGAGGGGACCGAGGGCACGTTGGTGCGGTTCTGGCAGTCCAACCCGGATTACTTCACCCCGCTGGGCTATGCGGCGGTGATGTCTGCCGAGGGATTGGTGCTGGACGGGTGGGGCGGGGTGGATGCGTTGCTGTGGCGCACCGGCAAGGTGGGGCACATGTCCGACCACCAACCGTTCGCGGTGAAGTTCGCCTTTATGGAGCGGGTGCAGGCGAACCATTTACTGATTTTTCCGTCCAACCTTCGGTTGTTGATCGGGGAATTCCGGCGGGCCGGGGTGCGGTTGCCGTCACTGAAATCGGTTTGGACGCAGAGCGAGTTGGTGGATGACGCGCTGCGGGCGGCGTGCCGGGAGGTGCTGGGCTGCGAGATTATCGATACGTATTCGGCAGCCGAAACCGGGCTTATGGCGCTGCAATGTCCGCAGCAGCACCACTATCATGTGCAGTCCGAAACCATGCTGGTGGAGGTGCTGGATGCGGCCGGGCGGGCGTGTGCGCCGGGCGAGGTGGGCCGGGTGGTGGTGACGCCGCTGCATAATTACGCCACCCCGCTGCTGCGCTACGACGTGGGTGACGAGGCGGAGATGGGCGGGCCATGCGGGTGCGGGCGCGGGTTGCCGGTGCTGAAGCGCATTGTGGGGCGGGCGCATGATTATTTGCATCTGCCATCCGGTGGGCGGCGGCGGGCCAACCTGAATGTTTACCAGATGGCCAAGATCGAGGCGGTGCTGGAATACCAGATCGTGCAGCGCAGCCTGGACCGGATCGAGCTACGGCTGGTGGTGGCACGGCCACTGACGGCTGATGATCTGGCGCAGTTGCGGGCGCTGGCGGCGACCGGATTCGGCGACGAATTTCAGATCGATATCACCGTGCATGACAGCCTGCCGCGCACGGCGGGCGGCAAGTTGATGGCGTTTGTGAGCGATCTGACCGCGGCTGCGGACCGTTGAGATGATGGATGCGACCAGTCTGATCGTTTCGCAGCAGCAGACCCGAACCCGCCCGGTGCGGGTTGCCGGGTTTGCGATGGCGGATGGAAACCATTTCAAGAATTTTCTGCCCGTGGTTGCGGAACTCGTGCGGGCCGGCGCGGAGGTTCAGGTTTGGACGGATGCGGGGTTTGGCGCGCCGTTGGCAGCCGTTGGCGCCGGGGTGGCCGATGTGTTCGCGGCCGGAAGCCTGGAGGCGGCGGATGGCGAAACACGGCCGGTGCCGGCACGCTTTGTGAGTTTTGCCGCCGTGCATGCCGACCGGTTGGTGGCCGAGGTGCAGGGCTGGGGCGCCGACCTGGTGCTGTGCGAGAGCTTTGCGGTGATCGGCCGGGTGGTGGCGGTTCGGTTAGGGCTACCCTGGATCAACGTCTTTCCCGGCCATATCGTCGATGCAGCCGCCTGTCGGGCTGCGATACGACGCGACCAACCGAGCGTGATCGCGCCGGCCTGCGCGGCGGCGGTAGAGACATTGCAGAGCATCGTCGGGTTGGGTGACATCACGCCATGGTCCTATATCGCCGATCCGAGCCCGTGGCTGAACATTGAAATGGAGCCACCGGAGTGGTGGACGCCCGCGGAGCAAGCGGCGTTGCGCCCGGTGGCGTTTTTCGGGTCTGCGGCCGAGGCGGCGAAGATACGTGCCGACGCACGGCCGTTCGATCCGCGGCATCTGCGGCTTTACGTGTCATTCGGCACGATCGTCTGGCGCTACTGGCGGGCGGAGGCGTTGGCGGCGTTGGCCGAGATTGCCGCCGCCGTGCGCGCGATCCCGGGGGCCACGGCGGTGATTGGGTTGGGCGGTGCGGGGTTGGGCGCCGAGGCGGTGGCGGCGTTGAATTGCCCGGTGGTGCGGACAGAGGACTATGCCGATCAGGCGCGCGAGTTGGCACGGGCGGATCTGTTCATCACCCACCAGGGGACCGGGTCCACGCACGAGGCGATTGCCGCCGGGGTGCCGATGCTGTCCTTACCGTTTTTCGCCGACCAACCGGCGGTCGCCAGCCGCGCGCAGGCATTCGGCCTGGCGTTGCCGCTGGCGGAGGGACGGGCCGGGATCACCGGAACGCTGACGGCGGCGAATGTGGGCGCACAGATCGCGGCGGCGGTGGCGCAGCGGGCGGCGATGGTGGAGGCCCTGCTGGACGCTCGGGCCTGGGATATTCGGGCCCGAACGGCGCGGCTGAGGATCGCCGGGATGGCGATGAACCTCGCTCGTCTGCCAGCCCAACCCTGATCGCACCGGTGATGACCTGTGCCCCGCCGACCGTTCATGTGGAAGGCTTCGGCAAGATGGCCAACCAGATGATCCGCGCGATGGCGGCGATGGCGATCCAAAGCCGGGTGCCGGGTTGCGAACTGTCTGGGGTTCATTTGCCGGAATGGGGGATTGAGCATCCCGCGCGACCGGCCACGTCCGGCGCGATCGAAACCTATGCCAGCAAACGGGCAATGAAGCTCGATACTGATGGCATCGTCGAGCGGCTCAGAACGGGACAGATCCACCGGGTGCAGATTTCGAGCTTCGCTCAGCACATCGATAATTTTCTGCCAGTGGATGTTTATCGGAAGGTGTTTGTCGATCGATTGCAGCCGGACGAGAGATTGGGCCGCGACGATCTGGTGATTAATCTGCGCGGCAATGAAATCCTGCAACCGGTGCATCCCGACTATACGCTGATACCGGTGGCGTTTTACGCCGAGGTGATAGCGCGCACCGGGCTGAACCCGGTTTTCGTCGGGCAGATCGGTGAGGATTGCTATATCGAGCGGCTGCGACGTGCATTTCCGCGCGCGCGGTTTATTCCGAGCGCTGGCCCGATGCAGGATTTTGCGCTGCTGCGGCAGGCGCATCATATTGTTGTGGCGGTGAGCACGTTCTCCTGGCTGGCGGCATGGCTGTCGCATGCCGAGCGGATTATTGTGCCGCTGACCGGGTTTTATAATCCGGCGCAGTGCCCGGAGACCGACGTGTTGCCGCGCGGGGATGACCGGTACGAATACTATCTGTTTCCGGTGAATTACGCCGTTGCGGTGGAGGCGCACGAGATCGCACATCGTGGCTTGGAAGGACGTTGGCGCCGGATCGCGGTGGAGGAAATTGACGCTATTCGTGACCGGATGCCGTCGAACCCCATTCGCAAAGCGGATTTCCTGGCCCGGTTTGATGCCGCGTTTTATCTGGCGGCGAACAGCGCGGTTCGAGAGGCGGTCGCGGCTGGGCGATTTGCTTCAGCCTATGAGGAGTACGTCGCCGAGGGCTTTGAGTGCGGTAGGCTGCCCTGCGCCTTTGATCGGGTTGGGTATGCCCATCGCTATCCCGAGGCAGCGGTCGCGGTTGCCAATGGGCATTATGCAGGGTTGTTCCACCACTGGATTGCCCAAGGTGGCGACGTGGCGATGTTGCCCGCACCGGCGGCATCGTTGGCCTCGACACGTTGGCAAGCCGGCTGGGGGTGGCAGACGCAATGGGCTGCAAACTGATGGACGCAAGCTAGGCGACGGCCCTGCGCACCATCAGGCCGGCGCCGACCATGAGCACCGTGCCGATGAGTGCCATTGGCCAGATGGCGGACCAGGCGATGGCGGCGGGCATGCCTTGCAGGAACACGCCACGGGCGATGACCAGCATCCATCGCATCGGGTCTGCCAAAGTGATCCACTGGACGACGACCGGCATGTTTTCGATCGGTGAAGCAAAGCCGGACAGCATGACGGCGGGGGAGGCGTAGACGAACACGCCGAGGATGGCTTGCTGCTGGGTTTGCGCAACCGACGAGATCGCCAGCCCGACGCCGATACCGGCCAGCAGGTAGACCAGCAGCCCGGCTTCCAGCAAAATCAGGCTGCCGACGAAGGGCACGCGGAACCAAAGCACGGCGGCGGCAATGACGACATTGGCTTCGAACAGGCCCACGATGATCGCCGGGATGGCTTTGCCGATCATGATTTCCGCCGGGCGTAACGGGGTGACCAGCATTTGCTCGAAGGTGCCGAGTTCCCGTTCGCGCGCCAGAGATAAGGCGGCCACCATCATGCCGATCAGCATCGACAGCACGGCGACCAAGCCGGGGAGCACGAACCATTCTGGTTCCAATGTCGGGTTGAACCAGTCGCGGGTTTCGATCACCATGGGAGGCTTGCTGGCGGCGTGCTCGGCGGCGAAGGTGGCGACGATGGCGCTGGCGTAACCTTGCACCAGCAAGGCGGTGTTGGAGCGGCGGGCGTCGATCAGCAATTGCAGCTTGCCGCCCCGGCCGGCGAGCAGATCGGCGGAGAAACGATCGGGGATGTGCAGCACGGCAACGGCGCGCTGGCCGTCGATCAGAGCGGCGGCGGCGGCAGGGGATTGCGGGGCGGCGACGATTTTGAAGGCGCTGGAATAATCGAACCGGCGCACCAGTTCACCGGCGAGGCTGCCACGGTCCTCATTCCAGATCGCGAGGGCGGCGCCGGAGACATCGAAGGTGGCGGCGTGGGCGAAGATGATCACCTGGATGAGGGGGGGTACCACCAGCACCATGCGGGATTTGGGATCTTTCCACAGCGAGGCAAGCTCTTTCATGATGAGCGCGAGGATGCGGCGGAGCATCGGCTAATCCAATCTGCGGCGGGTGACCGCCAGGGTGGCGGCGACCGCGACGAGGGCGGAAACCGCAAGCGCGCCGAGGTTGGGCAGCAACACGGCGGGGACCGAGCCGGCGAGGAACAGGGTTTGCAGGATCGAGACCAGGTAGCGGGCAGGAAACAGGTAGGTCAGCCATTGCAGCCAGGGCGGCATGGAGGCGATGTCGAACAACATGCCGGACAGCATCATCGCTGGCAGCATGGTGACGAGGAAGGCGAGTTGGGAGGCAAGGAATTGGTTGCGCACCAGGGTGGAGATGAACAGGCCAAGGGCCAGGGCGAATAGCAGGAACAAGGCAGCGGCCGCGAGGAGCGGCAGGATATCGCCGCGGAACGGAACCTCAAACACCAGGGTGCCGACCAATACCGCCTCCATCATCGAGATCATCCCCAGCACGAAATAGACGCCGAGTTTGGCGGCGATCAGTTCGGCCATGCGGGCGGGGCTGGCCAGCATGCTTTCCATCGTGCCGCGCTCCCATTCGCGAGCCACGACCAGGGCGGTGAGCAGGGTGCCGGTCATCGACATGACGAAGGCAATCATGCCGGGGATGATCGAGTTGGAGGATCGCAATTCGGCGTTGAACCAGTAGCGGTGCTCCAGCGTGGCGGCCGGGGTGGCGAGCAGGCGGTTTTCCAGGGCGTGACTGCTGAACCAGGTTTGCAGCGCACCGGCGACATAACCCTCGACGAGGCGGGCAGTGTTGGGGTCCGTGCCGCTGACCTGCAAGCCGACATGGGCCGGCCAACGCTGCGGGCGCAAAAGCGTTTCGGCGAAATCCTCCCGCAGCACCAGCATGCCGCGCGCGGTGCCGTTGGCGATCAGCCTGGCGCCGTCCTGGGTGGTGGCTACCCGGATCGGCGCGAGGTAGGGCGAGGCGGCCATCGCCTGAAACAGTTCCTGCGTCGGGGCGGAAGGGGCGTCGATGACCACCGCCAAGCGGACGGCACGGGCGTCGAGCGTGATGGAGAAGCCGTTGATGAGCAGCAGGATCAACGGGAGCAGGAAGGCGATGAGCAACGAGGAGGGGTCCCGCCGCACCTGGGTGACTTCTTTCACCAGCAGGCCGCGCAGGCGCATGGCGGTGCGGATCATGCCGCCCTCGTGCGCTGATCGGCGCCGACCAGGGCGATGAAAGCGTCCTCTAACGTTGGGTCGGGGATCGCATCGCTACGCACACGCCCGCGCAATTCCGCCGGCGTGCCGGTGGCGATCATGCGGCCGGAGGAGATGATGGCGAGGCGGTCACAATATTCCGCCTCGTCCATGAAATGGCTGGTGACGAGCACGGTGACGCCCGCTTCGGCCAGCGTGCCGATGCGGGCCCAGAAGGCGCGACGGGCGAGCGGATCGACGCCGGAGGTAGGTTCGTCGAGAAACAGGATATCCGGTGCGTGCAGCAGAGAGGCCGCCAAAGCAAGCCGCTGCTTAACACCGAGAGGCAGATCGCCGGCAACTTGATCGGCGATCTCGGCGAGTTCGAAATGAGTCAGGGCTGCGGCAACGGCGGTGTGCTGGGCGGCGCGTGAGAGGCCATAGACGCGGGCGAAGAAATTCAGGTTCTCGCGGGCGGTGAGTTCGCCGTAGAGCGAGAAACGTTGCGCCATATAGCCAAGCCGGGCACGGGCCGCGGCGGGGGCGCGGATCAGGTCACCACCAGCCACCCGTGCGAGGCCCGCACTCGGACGCAGCAAGCCGCAGAGCATGCGGAAGATGGTGGACTTGCCAGCACCGTTCGGGCCGAGCAGGCCGAAGATTTCGCCGCGGGCAACGGAGAAGCTGACATCATCGACGGCCACGAAATCGCCGAAACGTCGGACGAGATGCGCGACCTCAATGGCCGGACCACTTCCGGCCGGACGAGGTGGTGGGGCGTGCAAGGCGATCGGTGCGACGGTGCCGAGGCGATCGATGAAGCCGTCCTCCAGCCGCGGGGCCGCCGGTCGTAAGACTGTGCCGCCAAGCGCGGAGGGGTCCGGCAGATCGGCGCCGGGCCGCAACACGATCCGCAGCCAATCGCCTTGCACCGAGGCATCGGCCACAGCGGCCACTGCCGAAGCCTGCCGCACCGCGGCGCGCCGCTGGCCGGGAGGCACATCGAGCAGAAACACTCGGCCACGCATGGGGGCCATAATGGCCTCCGGGGTAGCATCGGCCAGCAACCGACCCTCATGGAGCAGCAGAACCCGGCCGCAACGTTCGGCTTCATCGAGATACGCCGTGGCCCAGACGACGCCCATGCCGTCGCCAAGACCTTCGGCCAGCATTTGGGCAACGATCTCCCAAAGTTCGCGGCGCGACGCCGGATCAACCCCGACCGAGGGTTCATCAAGCAGCAGCAATTTCGGACGTGCCAGCAACGCACAGACTAAGCCGAGTTTTTGTTTCATGCCGCCAGACAGTTGGCCCGCCAGCCGGTCCGTGAACGGTGCCAGCCCGGTGGCCGCGAGCAGCATGCTGATGCGCGGCAAGCGAATCGCGGGCGGCATCGCGTGGAGGTCGGCATGCAGGTTGATATTGCCGGTGACGGTCAGATCTTCATAAAGGCCGAAGCGCTGCGGCATGTAGCCAATGCGGTCATGCACGGTCTGCGCATGGTTGGCGAGATCGAGGCCGAACACCTCGATGCGCCCCTCACTCGGGCGTAGCAGGCCTGCCAGCAGACGAACCAGGGTTGTTTTACCGGCGCCATCCGGACCGACCACGCCGGTTATTATGCCCGGTGCGATTGCGGCATCGATGCCGTTCAGCGCGGTGTGCGCTGCCGCGTGGCGGGCGCCGGGGAAGCGATGATGCAGGCCGGAGATTGTGGCGAGGGGC
>Ga0164297_10003920_pt1 | contig 13589 bp, 17 predicted proteins | sample GEODES058metaG_FD_113539 | JGI IMG/M metagenome (GOLD analysis project Ga0164297, IMG submission 113539) | Dystrophic lake water microbial communities from Trout Bog Lake, Wisconsin, USA - GEODES058 metaG | ecosystem: Environmental > Aquatic > Freshwater > Lake | place: USA: Trout Bog Lake... | reverse complement strand
TCAACCCGACAGCAGCCAACGTTGCGGCTGTGGCGGCCAAGTCCGTGTGGCCGAACGCAGCTGCCTACGGGCTGACCAACTACCCGCCGCAGCGTGACTTCACCCAGGCGGCAAACTATTGCTACGCGATCGGCAAGCTGCCTGCCACAGGCTGCCCTGCCAGCTCTCTGGGCAGCGGTGACCCGCGCTGGGTTGCTGGCAACAACGCGTTCATCAACGTGTTCGGCATCACCAAGTACGACTGCAAGTACGTCGCCCGTCCCAGGCGGCGCGTGCGCGGGCTGTAGCCTTGGGGGCAAGGGCTTGACCCTGATCTACCGCTAGCCTGGCACCGGGGTCACGTGCCTCCAAAACACCGCTTCCGGGCCGCCTGCGCGCGCGTCGCCGCCTCGCTGTGGGCACAACAGCGTGCACACACTGCGGGGCGCGGGTGAGAGGAGCGCGCTTGCGGGTGGAGCGGCGCGCAGGGCACGGGGTGCCGAACCAGTGGACATGTGTACATCAAGCCACTGGAGCCTGCAGTCCGACCGCGATCGACACTCCACGCGCACTGACACACACCTCCTCTGCGCCGTAACAACCCACAGGTGTGCTTTCTTCGAGGGCCAGGTACGAACGACGCACGCGCAGTCGCGCAAGGCCAGAGGGCCACGCCCCTGAGCTACCTTGAGCCCTGGATCACTCACTCGCCGCTGCCCTCTGCTTGTACACACACACAGCTTGCTCTGCCCCAGGGTCTGGGCTGGTTCATCGTCTGCGGTCTCGGCGGCGTGTTCTCCCTGTTCACCGCGCTGCTGGTGTACCTGGGTGACCGCTACTCCGGCCACCACCAGTCCAGCGAGGAGTTCTCCACCGCTGGCCGCTCCATCAAGGTCGGCCTGACTGCCTGCGACATCGTGTCCAAGTGGACCTGGGCAGCCACGCTGCTGCAGTCCTCCAATGTTGCTTACAACTACGGTGTGTCTGGCCCCTTCTGGTACGCCAGCGGCGCCACCATCCAGGTGCTCCTCTTCGCCGTCCTTGCCGTCGAGATCAAGCGCAAGTGTCCCGCCATTCACACCGCCCTGGAGGTCGTCCACGCCCGCTGGGGAACGGGGCCACACATTGTGTTCACCTGCTTCATGCTTATCACCAACATCATCGTCACCAGCATGCTCATCCTCGGCGGCTCCGCTGTCATCAACGCCCTGTCTGGCGTCGACCTCACCGCGGCGGCCTTCCTTATCCCCTTCGGCGTGACCCTGTACACCGCCCAGGGCGGCCTCATGGCCACCTTCATGGCCTCCTGGGCGCACGTTGCCATCATCTACATCGCCCTCTGCATCTTCATGTTCAAGATCTACGCCACCGACCCCATGCTGGGCAGCCCCAAGCGTGTGTGGGATCACCTGAACATCATGAATGGCATCGTGCCCATTGAGTTCAACCAGCCGTACGGCACCATGCTCACCATGAAGAGCCACAACGGCCTGCTGTTCGGCATCATCAACATCATCGGTACGCGCCTGTCTCAGCCCTGCGCGCGCAGCTACTGCAGCCGGCAGTCCCAGCCACACACAGTAGTGCTCCCGCCCTGTGCCTGTCACTCACTCCCTCCTCTGCCTTCCACTCCCTCTCTCTCTGCGCAGGCAACTTCGGCACTGTGTTCGTCGACCAGGCCTACTGGCAGGGCGCCATCGCCGCCAAGCCGTCCGCCACGTACAAGGGCTACCTGCTGGGCGGCATGTGCTGGTTCGCCATCCCCTTCACCCTGGCCACCACGCTGGGCCTGTCCGGCCGCGCCTTCGACCTGCCCCTCACTTTCGCGGAGGCGGGCTCCGGCCTCGTCCCGCCCGCCGTGGCGGCCCACACCATGGGCACCGGCGGCGCCTTCCTCATTGTCTTGCAGCTCTTCATGGCCGTCACTGCCTCCGGCAGCGCTGAGCAGATCGCCGTGGCCAGCATCTTCAGCTACGACATCTTCAAGCGCTACTTCAAGCCCAACGCCACGGGCAAGGACATCATCCTCATGTCCCGCGTCGGCGTCTTTGGCTACGGCATCATCTCTGGCATGCTGGCCGTGACTCTGCAGCAGCTGGGCCTCAACCTCGGCTGGGTGTACAACGCCATGGGCATCTTCATCGGCTCCGCCGTCGTGCCCCTGTCCCTGGCGCTCACCTGGGCCAAGTGCTCTGGCACTGCCGCTGTGGCTGGCGCCATCCTCGCCCAGTTCGCGGGCCTCATCGCCTGGATGGTGCAGGCCAAGCTGACGAGCAAGAAGCTGGGCTTCAACGGCGGCAAGGGCGAGGTGACGTATGAGTCGCTGGGCCTGCTGAATGCCCAGCTGGCTGGCAACTGCGCCTCCCTGTTCGGCTCCATCTTTGTCACCATCCCGCTCAGCCTCGCGTTCCCCCAGAACTTCGACTGGAAGGAGCTGCGCAAGATCACGGACGCGAACCAGGTTGACACGGCCGAGACCGATGACAGCGCGAAGCTGGACGCCGAGGGGGCGGACAGCCCTGCGGCCATGGACCAGGCGCTGAGCTGGACGTACAAGACTGGCAGCATCCTGACCTTCATCCTCATCATCCTGTGGCCCGTGCTGGCCATCCCGGCTGGGCACTTCACGCCCAGCTACTGGGGCTGGTGGGTGGCACTGGCCATCATCTGGGGCCTCCTGGCCACCATCTCCACCATCCTGCTGCCCCTCATCGAGGCGCGCAAGCCCATCATGGCGGTGTTCAACTCCCTCATCCACGGCCACGTGCCGGAGGGCCACGAGCCGAGTGTGCACCCCCCGAAGGCGGAGGCCTAAAGCTGTTGGTTAGTCTTTGCGCGCCATTGCGCGCGCGTACTTTCTTCAATTTTATGCACAACGAATACAAGCGCAGCGTGTCTGTCTAGCGCCAGCGTCAAGGAGCGCGCGCGCAGCAGGGGGCGCCAGGGGTGTGTCGTTGCCACTGACAGGCTGGCACACGTGGGGTCGTGACCCTCTTATTTGGGGCGCTTGCACGCACATTCTCCCGCTTCGCGAGGGCACATATCGCCAGTCATGGCCGCTTTCCTCGCCGCTGCCCTCCTCGCCCTCGCTGCTGCTCCCGGTGCGTGCCGCTGCCCTGCTTTGTGAAACTGCGCAGTTGCCACTTGCCACTGCGGTCGCTACCGCACGCCCCCTGTCGCTCGGCGCGCCACACGCAACTAGCAGCGCCGAAACAGCCCTGATTGCGCCTGCTTGCGCGCCGTGGCGACTGCGCCTCTGCGCTGAAAGCAGCCTCAACTTTGGTTGCTCCCGGATCGCTCGTTGCCCGTGCACTCCAGCACTCCCTCTGACGCGCTTCGCTTGTGCGCAGGTGCCGCGGCGGTACGTGTCTGCTTATCTGCCGGGCGCGGAGGGCTGTTCCAGCGCGCGGGGGCGCAGGGGTTGCGCCGAAGGTGGCTCTCTGCTCCTCTTCTACGATGCTGATCTCCCTCTCCCTGTGGTTTTCGCGCGCGCCTCGCAGACGAGCCGTCAGCTGATGGGTATTACCAACCTGCAGTACCTGAAGGCACCGGCACCGGTGCGTGCTTTGCTTCTCTGCGGCAGTTGCCGCCAGTTCTGCACTACGCGTGACCCCAGGTTGAAGGGAGGCTGCACCGCCATGCACACCCGCCGTCTGCCTGCTGCTGTGCTCGGCGCCCTCTCAAACTTCACATTGACACCCCCACGTGCGCTTTTGTCGCCCTGCTTGCCTGCAGCACACGAACCTGACCCATGGCGGCGCTGCGGCTATCATCATCGCCGTCTGCCTGTTCCCCTTCATGTGCATCTGCTTGATCTGGGCGTACCTCTACGCGAAGCGCACGGCAGCCATCGAGGCGTCCAACACCGTGCCGGCCAAGGTGGCTGCCCCAGAGGCGCCAGTGGAGGAGACCCCGGCGGCCTCCGCCTAAGCACGCATCGCGCTCAAGTTGCATGCGCTGCGGCCATTTCTATTTTCCGTTAAAGTAGCAACTTTTCAGCTTGCATCGCACAGTTGTGTCCGCTGCATAGAGCTGCTGGGTCGGGGTAGCTGCAGCAGCTCGTGTCTCCTCAAGCTGCCTGCGCCTTCGCAGAACCCATCGCCCGTCTTCAGACTCGCCTCGCGGTCGCTCCTGCATCGCCGCGGGCTGGCAGGCTGACATGAAACCGCGCACGCACCGCCTCCTGTTGCTCTTCTCCGTCGCATCGTTGCTCCTCTTTTCCATCGGCGGCGCCTACGTGCTGGAGGACGTGCGCGTGCTGTTGCTGCTTGTGCCGCCGAGCTTGACGTACTTCCTCATCGATGCCTTCCGGGACGCGAAGCACCAGTCGCAGCTGCTTGCAGAGCTTGAGAAGAAGAAAGAAGCCCGGCAAGCACCTGCAGCGGAAGCAGAGGCAAGCGGGCGTAAAACGCCGGAGAAGCGTGCGAAAGGCGGCAAGGGCAGAGACTGATCCTGTGCTGTGAGTGTTCAACTGAACTCGCGACGCCTGCTGCAAGTGTGCACCACTGCATTCGCTCCATGACTGTTACACCGTGGCAAGCGTGTGTGTCTGCGCCCGTTCCGTTGTCGTCGGGCGTCGGAGGAGGGGCCACGGCCCCTAAAAGCAAAGGCCTCCGGTAGACTGGTACTTCTCCAGCCGCGATGAGCAAGACGTACAAGTTCATAAGCCATGTGGAGTACAACCACATGGTTGAGGTAGCTGACATATTAACGGCGCGTGTGTCCCGGTGTCCAGGCTGCCAGCAGCCAACACATGCATGTCAGGAGACGCAACCTCTCCTCACACACCTGACGATGCGCAGGCACACGTGAACCCGGACATGAGTTTCGCAGGCGTCATGCCGCTCCACCTCGCATGCGAGCTGGGTCACGTCGACCTGGTCGCGTATTTGCTGCACTGGTGCGACCCGCTTTCCAGCTCGCAACCCGAGTGCACTCTGTGACTCGCGACGTCACGTGTGTTTCTTCATCTGCCCAGGGGTGCCAGCCGCACGCGGTTCGACGGCAGCCGTATGACGGCGCTGCAGATCGCGAAGAAGCGGGCAGCGGATCCCAAAACGAAGGGCGACCCGGGGGCGGAGACGATTGTCAAGCTCCTCACCGACGAGGCGTTCCTCAAGAAGTATGTGGAGGAGTTGTTGCCGCGTATCAACCAGCTAAGGGTGCGGCGCAACACGGAGCAACCTGTCCATTTTCACCCCTGAGCTCACGCCTTGCCATGGCCATCTTGCGCATGACACAGGCGGAGCAGCGCAAGATGGTGAGCGCCGCTCGGATGCTGTTCGCCAAGCAGCTTGCATTCTTTTCCTTTGTCTCCATTGTGCTCTTCCACATCCTTGTCCTCTACTTCCCTGATGCAGCAGCCAAGCGCATCTCGCCCGCGACGCTGGCCAAGTTCTGGCACACGTCCCCGTTCCTAGATGAGTCGGTGCGTGTGGGTGGATTGACCGTGACCTCATGGAATGGTGTGTGTGCATGCATCCTGGTGCTGACACCTCCCCATTTCGCTATCTGCTCGCAGAGACACGCAGCCTGGCTCGCCGCGCGTAGTGCTGCAGCTGCGGCGGCAGGCCACGAAGAGCTCTAAATCAATTACATCACAAACACACGATTACGCCTGCAGTGATTTGAGGGCGTCAATCACCTGCTGCGCGTGCTCAGGCGTCTTCACGCTGGCCATGGAGCCAGTGCGTTCCTCCCATTTGGCGCGAATAACGCCCTTGGGGTCAACAAGAAACGTCTGTCGGTCGCTGAAGCGTCCGAGGATGGGGATTCGCAGGTCTGCACCATATGCCTCGCTCACGGAGCCGTCCGTGTCGCTCAGCAGAGTGAACGACAGCTTCTTGTCACTGCAGAACTCTGTGTGCTTGCTGAGCGAGTCCATCGAGACGCCGATGAGTGTCGCGTTCAGCGCCTCGATAGCCGGCAGAGCCTGCTGGAAGCGCTGCGCCTCGAGACTGCACCCAGTGGTGCCGTCTGCGTTGTAAAAGTACAGCACGAGCCACTTGCCAGCGCCAATAACTGAGCTCAAGGAAACGTCGGTGCCTTTCGTCGACGGCAGAGTAAAAGTCGGGGCAACGTCGCCGACGCCCGGAGCCTTGACAGCTGTTGCGGCGGCGCCGGGGGCCACACGCAGGAACAGCGGCGCTGTTGCTGCGAGCAGGACGGCCCGGCGAGGCAGGGCACTCAGCGTTGTTGTGGAACCAGCGTCACTGCTGAGGGGCAGAGCCCCCGCCCGCGCAGCCACCGCTCGGGGCTGGCGCTGGGCGCATGAGGGCTGCGCAGCGACTGTGATACGAGTGCTGGGGATGAGCAACATGGTGTCAGGCTTTGGCGACGCGTCAATGCTGCTGCCACGTTGACTCCCGGCGTTGGAGGACTACCCCCGCCAGCGCACATCCATGGAGGCGCAGCTGGGCTTGTGCTGTACGCGCGGTCTGAATCGGGGGCTCAGCGCACGGCAGACCCCCCGCTGGAGGCCTACAGTGCTCTCACTGCGAAGGCTGCCACTCTGCCGCTCCACACGCAGGATTGGTCAGCCTGTTTCTGCAGCGCTGGATGCAGCGTCCATTACTGACGCGTTCTTCGGCACTCCGCTGAAGGCTGCAGGCACGCTAGGCATCAGCTTCGCGACGTTCCGTGCTATCCTGTACTACCAACTGCAGTACATCCTCGCCGCTCACATCAGCAACAACGTGCCGCCAAACGCCCGGGTCGTAGAGTTCGGCTCGGGCACCGGCCTATCGTTCAACTATTATTCAGCGACAACACTGAGCATCTACGCGGTTGACACAGCGGCCAACCCGGAGCTGCTCGGCACGGTGGGTGCGCAAGTGGGACGAGCAGTGACTGCGCAGAAGGTGGGCTCCTACGCAGAGCGGCTGAACGTGCCCTCCGGCAGCGCTGACGCAGTGGTCAGCATCACCGCGTTGAGCACGTGCGAGAACGTGTCTGCCGCAGTAGCGGAAGCAGCTCGCGTGCTGCGACCTGGCGCACCGCTCCTGTTCTTCGAGCAGGGCCGTGCGCCTGGAGCACTGACAGAGGCGCTGGGAAAGAGTGGCGAGTTCAATTCTGTGCGTTTCGACGACAAATGGGGCAGCTATCCGCTTGCGCCTCACGCCATTGGCATCGCGATCCGCAACGATGCACCGCCAGCGAGTGAGATGGGGACCAAAACCGGGAGCAGGCCGAGTGGTAAGGCATTCGCCAAGGGAAGGGAACCTCCGCCAAATGCTAAGGGCTTCGGCGACGCAGCGAAGCGACGATGATGTAAACACGCACGCACGCAAAAACATGCGCTCGTCCTGCGCGCTGACGTGGCGCCAGAACGGACTTGGAATTCCCTCGTTGAGCGCAAAAGCGGGCAGTGCGCGAGCCAAGGCAGGCGCATAGACCTTTGCCGGCAGAGCGCGTCGCCATGGCGCCTGCGCTGCGCGGCCTGCGCTCGAAGAAGGACACCAACGCACAGCCAGCTGTGGCAGACAGCAGCGACGCCGCCACCGCCGCAGCGCCCGTCAAGCCACCGCCTGACGCGGCTCAGGCCAGTACCGCGGCTGCCCTGCCTGTGGCGGACAAGGAGAACGCGGTGCGTCGGTTGCAGGGGTCCTGCTTGCAAAGGATGTGATTCGCGCACTCCGTCTCTTGCTTCTGCGGCGCCCCCGGTGTGTGATACACTGACGCGTCGGGTACGACACCCCGCAGAGCCAAGCCACAGGCGGGTTGAAGGTGTTCACGCGCAGAAAGGCAACCGTAGCGGTGCGTCACTCTGCTTCCCCAGAGCTTGCAGTTCGAAGTGGAAGAGCAGCCGTGCACGCGCCTACAGGGCCGCCGACACGTGCCACCCGCTGTCGGCGGTACCGGGTCGCCGTTGCCGACACGCCAACCTGCATTGGAGCTGACTCGCACGCGCACCCCGCTTGCCGGGGCACACTCCTCCCAGGCCGAGCCCTCCCTGGGCGAGCCAAGCAGCAGCAGCGCGACCACGACGGAGGCGCCGGCGCAGTCGCAGCAGTCGCGACTGGACGTGCTCACTGACCGCGTGCTGGAGGTCCTCACTCTACGTCGCGCCTCCGTCGCCTCGGCAGTCTCTGAAGAGGAAACTGCCCCGGGGGCGCACACGCCTGCTGCCGCACCTCCACACCCGACTGGTGACGCCGCCGCTGCCTCTGGCGTCGAGCGCGAGACGCGCGCGCCGAGCGGGCGCGCAGCTGCTGGTGCGCGAGCGCGGCGAGCGGCTCAGGCTGTTGCGGCCCAGCTGAACGCGAAAGCTGCGCGTCTTGCGGCGGCCGCGCGCGCGGCGGCAGCCGCTCTGGCTGAGCGCCGTGCGTATTTCGAGGCTGTGGATGCAGAATCACTGGTGGAAGAAGATGAGCCAGGCGAAGGAGGTGATGCCGTTCAGCCAGCGGCAGTGGCTGGCGAGCTGGCAGCGCCATCACCTGGCGGCAGTGTCGGTGCTCTGGGCCGTGCACTCATGGTGGCTGCGACGCGCGTGTCTGGCAGTGGCGCCGCCGCGGCTGCAGTGCGGGCACCAGGCGACGAAGAGAATGGACCAGAGACTGCATTGAACGGCGCTGATGAGGCCGCTCGCGCGGTTGGTGACACGCCTGCACGGCAGCAGCAGCGCACTCGTGCGTGGATCTCGTCCCTGCTGTCTCCGCGACGCAGCCAAGTGACGGCCAGCAGTGTCGCTGAGGAGGCATGCCAGCACCAGCAGCCTGAGAGTGGCATGCTGCCCGCTGCCGATGCAGATGTGGGGAGCCCATCAACAGGCGACGACTCAGCCGTATCGTCGCCGATCGATGCCGCAACCACGGCTGTGATTGAACGCCCATCTGAGATTGATGCGGGTGCGGCTCTTCCTGTCCCGCGGCCAAGCTTGGGTCTGTCCCGTCGCGCATCTCTGGGCTTTTCGGCGCCTGCGAACCGCCTGTCTGCTTCGCGGCGGAGCAGTGTCGTGCCCGGTGGGGCTGGCATGGCTGCCCCGCCTCGGCGATCAAGCCTCCTCATGCCTGCTGGCACCGCTGCTGCAGATGCCACCGCCACGGATGCGTCAGCTCCCAACCGCCTCAGTCTGGCGAACATCCGCCGTATCAGCTTGGCTGCGCCCCCAGCTGCCTCCTCCGCCACCGCCGCTGCGCAGCCTTCACGGCGGAGCAGTGTCCTGGGCAGTGGACGCATGTCAGTCGTGCCACCTGCACTTGGCGCCCCGTTCGGCGCCATTGCTGAAGATGGCGATGGCACCGACGAAGACGAGACGGCCGCGGCTGATGCCATCGCTTCACCGCCTGCCACACAAGCTGAGCTGCAAGAGCGCGCCGCTGCGCCTGTGCCTGTTACATTCGTGCCGCCCAGTCCCGCAGCCCTTGTCGAGGAGGACGACGATGAGGACATAGCAATGGACGAGGAGCTGTTTGACGATGAGGACGAGGATGACAGCGCGTCCACTTCCAGCGCGCTGTCGCGCGTCACGGAAGCAGTCATGGACGCGTGCTTGTCACCACTGGCTGCACTGCTCCGTGCGTGCGGGCAAAGCGCAGACGATGTGCGGTCCATGGCAGTTGCGCTCAAGCCATGGCTGGGTGGCGGCGTGCGCAAGATTGGCGAAGGCACATTCGGCGAGGCGTTCAAATGCGCAGCTGCGGGTGTGGTCATCAAGGTCGTCCCTGTTGGCGGCGATTTCCTCTTCAATGGCGCGGTGCCAAAGGAGTGCGATTCCATGCGTGCCGAGGCCAACATCTCGCTGCTCATCAACCGCCTGCATGAGGGCTTGGACGCGTCACGCGCTGGAGGCGGTGCCAACGCTGCTGCGAGGCTGAAGGTGAAAGAGGTGCGTGCTTGAGCATATGACCGCAGTGCATGCGCTTTCTCCCAGGCTGACTCCTCCCTCCTATTTGTCAGGCTGGCCTCGCGCTCAATGGCACTGAGTGCTTCGTCAAGACGCACGCGGTGGTCGTCACTCGCGGCCCGTACGCGCCAGCACTGCTGCACGCGTGGCGCGCCTACGCGGCCAGCAAGGGCACCGAGAACGAGTGCCCTGCGCTTCTGCCGCCATCGCAGCTCTACTGCTGCTTCGTCCTCTCCGACGGTGGCGCCACTGATGTGGAGCACTTCGAGTTCGCGGACGCGACGGAGGTGAAGGCGCTGCTGCTCCACACAGCCATGGCGCTGGGAGCTGCAGAGGAGGCGTTGCAGTTTGAGCACCGCGACTTGCACTGGGGCAACATCATCGTGGCACGCACGCCGCCTGGGTCGTCACACACGATGGATCACATGCTGCGCGGCGTGCGTGTGCGTGCAGACACAGCCGGTCTGGCGGTCACAATCATCGATTTCACACTCAGCCGCAGCCAAGACCCGCGAGGCGGTGCGCCAGTCGCATTCTGCGACTTGGAACAAGACCCCGACATCTTCGCGGGGCCAAAGAAGGATGTGCAGTCGGACACGTACCGGCGCATGCGCAAGGCCGTGCATCGGAACTGGGAGTCGTTCTGTCCGCGTACCAATGCGTTGTGGCTGCATTACCTGACAGACATCCTGCTGACCAGCAAGCACTTCGCCGCCACCAAGGAGGAGCGGGGCGCGTTGCGGGGATTCAGGGAACGATGCGCGAAAGTGCACATGTGCGCAGCAGAGGCTGCGATGGATGACCTCTTTGACGGCATGTGGGAGGCGGCGGTGTGAATGCCGTGTAAGGATACGTGCATGACGAACAAAGAACGCTCAAACAACCCGCCTGCTTCGACGTCGGCGCTGTGGACACACGTGGGAGTCTTTTTGGAGTACCCGAGCTCGATACGAGTGATCGACCACTTGCACCCCCTTCGCGAGAAGCACGTTTTAGGAGCGCGGCCTACTTTGCTTGCGTGTCTGACTTGCAGACACCGGCGGTTTTATTCCGCTGCGTGCCCGCGGGAGTCCCACACACCTCTTGGTACCTGCAGCTGCGCGGTCTTTCTCCTTTGCCGCCGCTTCGCCACACTGCGTGTGCTGCAGACCTGCAGCCTGCGCAGTAGGACTGCACTTGGAGAGGCGCAGGCGCGCAGGCGGACACTCCGTGCGATTGCGAGGTCTAAGGCCTTTGTACTTTGTCACTTTGTCCGTGGGCAACAAGCCACCGCACTCCACTACGGGCTGCACTGACTCCGGGAGTTCTTTCCTACGTGTAGCGGACATGTTTGGCTACCACGACACACGGCCCCACGCCGAGCACGTGAGTGCGTTGTATGTGCGCGACCTGGGCCTGAACCACCAGGATGGTCTCCAAGTCGACCAGCTGACGGCAGCGCAGCCTCTCATGCCGAACACGGCGCCCTTGGACTTCGGTGCGCTGCAGCAGCTCGACCTTGACTTCTTTGGCATCAACCCGCAGCTGTTCAACGAGCCGGTGGTGGCCACGGGCGGACTGCTACCTGCAGCTGCACCACCGCTGCCGCACGCGCACCCGTATGGTGCCCCAGTCGCTGCCCCGCACACAGCTCGCCAGTTGCGGTGCCTGGACCCGACACATGCAGCAGGGTGTACCAGGTGCGTGCTGCGGCTTGGCCCGAGGGACCATGCGTGCACACCTGGTGGTCCCTATTGCTGGTCCCTCCGCCACAACCGGCTTTGACACGCGCATGCTTCACCATGCTTGCGCTCCGTCCCTTCTTCCAGATGTCGGGCAGCCCCGGCCGAGGACGAGACGCACCGGTACGCGCTCGTGGGCGATCCTGGTCGTAAGAACGGGGAGAAGCTGCTCAAATCCCTTCTTCTGCGCACCCCCGAGTGGCAAAGCGCCCCTGATCGCCTTGCACTAGCAGCCACCTGCGAGGCTTCGCACCCGAGTCTGGCGCGCGTGCTGCGGCGAGAGGCTACGTCTGCAGCGATGCGCAAGAGAGATTTCATGGCCGCCTGCAGATACTGGGGGCTCAAATCTACGCTGTGGCAGCTCAAGACTGGTGGCGATGTTCCCACCTCGGCGGCTTGGGGACGCAATGGCGATCACGGCGGCGGTGAGACTTCAGCAAAGCGCCGGAGACAGAGATGAAAGCGGCCTGGGGGCAATATGAGGACATTCCACGTTGATGACAAGTCCAATTCTTGAGCAAACACGTCGCTTTCAATGTGCAGCGCCGCGTCACAGAGTCACGACATTGCGTCACGACGTGTCACTCGTTTGGCTTCCTTCCAGAACCATTCCAGCTGCGCGTCGATGGGATTCACTAAGGAGGTGCTTGCCCAGGGCAACGGCCCAAAGCCTGTTCCGGGCAACAAGGTGACTGTGCACTGGTAAGCAAGCTCTCGACGCTGTCGTCTTGCCTTGGCTCTCTCCCTTCTCATTATCGCCACCTTTCTGCGTTGATAGCACTGGCTATGGCAAGAACCGCGACATGTCGCTGCCGTTCTGGAGCACGAAGGACGCCGGACAGAAGCCGTTCAGCTTTACCATTGGACAGGGCAGTGTGATCAAAGCCTGGGACGAGGGAGTGCTCACCATGGCGCTGGGTGAGCGCGCACGGATCAGTGCGACAGCAGACTATGCGGTGCGTTCCACCTGAGTTCCCGTTCTGGGCCATCCTGGCACTGCAGTCCTGCGCTCAACCCCCTCTGTGCCCCACTTCACAGTACGGCGCGGGAGGTTTCCCGGCTTGGGGCATCATGCCCAACTCTCCGCTCATCTTCGACATCGAGGTTCTGTCAATCGCTTGAGGCGCGGACTCCGCGCCGGGCAGTGACATGTCTCTCCTAGTGGCCCACTATACATGATATCAAGACACACGATCGCGGCTGCACACTCATCTCACGCTTCGCGGTAGGGGCCGATGGGGATCTCACAGCGCTCTACTCGCGGGTTGATGTCGAGTCTCACGCCAGCCCATCCGTTGGCCATGAACCCTCGTATGTTCCCATGCGACGTTCCCTCAGGCGTCGCCAACACATCAGTGGCATGCTGCGCGAACAGGCTGAGTGTCTCGCCTTCAGACAAATTGTGGATGGTCCCGAAAACCAGCACGCGCAAGGCCCCAGTGTTTGCTCCAGGTGGATTCACCGTCTCCTTTGGCGACCCCACGCCTGTGCGGAACGTCTGTTTCGGGACCACGTAGAGCTGGTCAATCACAGCCATGACGTCCTCGAATCTCAGATCCGGCGGAGGCGTCGAGCGACCACTCACTCGCGCTATCAGCTCCTGCGCTCGTGCCTTGTGAGCACGCACACGACGCAACGCCGGGCTCACGTCCTGAGATTCCATCTCCGCCACAGGCGGCTTGTCCTCTTCGCCGCTGGGTTTGCTCCAAGACGCGAGCAGCTTATCTGCAGCAGCTTCCTTCCAGTCTCGCCCCTCGCCCTGCGGCTTGTTCTTGTTGAGCAGTCCCAGGACGCTGCGGCCAAGAACCAGAGAAGTGACAACGTCGGCAGCAACGAGTATTCCGCCCAGCTTAGCTGCTTTCACAGCCAGCGGTGTGGCGCTGGACTGCTCCTCCTCCACAGCCTGCACGCGCCCAGCAGCAGTAGCAATGCCAGCGCTCAGTGCGGGCAGCCAGACGCGGCGGGACACTGCGCGTCGCTGCCCCGCATCAAGCGCCTCCTTATCGCCGCCAATACAGCTTACACGTATTTTCCTCCGCATTGTG
>Ga0164297_10003918_pt1 | contig 13596 bp, 9 predicted proteins | sample GEODES058metaG_FD_113539 | JGI IMG/M metagenome (GOLD analysis project Ga0164297, IMG submission 113539) | Dystrophic lake water microbial communities from Trout Bog Lake, Wisconsin, USA - GEODES058 metaG | ecosystem: Environmental > Aquatic > Freshwater > Lake | place: USA: Trout Bog Lake... | reverse complement strand
TCCGCCGTGAACACTTCCTCCGACGCCACTCATGCTCCTGCGCCCACCGCCTGCATTTATCGCGGCGGAGGAGCCGCCGTGCATTCGCTGCGCCCGGAGAAGGGCCGCCTCCGCATGCGTGAGCACACACAGGAGTCGACGACCTCACAGCGTCGGTGCCGCTCTGCTGACTGTTGTCGGTGCTGTCGGCACTCCTGGCGGCGGCGTCCTTGACAAGCCCAGTATTGAGCAGGCGCCCGTGAAACAGAAGAGCGCAAAGGTGTGCGCGCGCACGATGGTAGAGTACCCTTCTGCTGTGGTATTTCCTTCTGGAGCACAACACGCGCGCCCCCGCTCCTCGCCACGACAGCACACAGCCGCGCAGCACTGACCCGGTCGTTTTCTGCCTATCCACCGCGTGCTGTGCAGCTGTCTCCCAACTACAAAGTGTTGCTTCACAATGACGACGTCAACAAGCGCGAGTATGTCGTCAGAGTCCTCCTCAAGGTCATCGACGGCCTGACTCTAGACCAGGCGTACGACATCATGCAGGAAGCAGACGCCTTCGGCGTCGCGCTGGTCATCGTGACCACACAGGAGCAGGCTGAGAACTATTGCAACTCATTGAGAGCCAACGGGCTCGTGTCAACGGTTGAACCTGACAGCGGCGGCAGGGGCGGCGGGAAAGGCGAGTGAACCGACGGCGGCACTAGGCAGAGACATCTAGATGTGAGGCTATAGCTAGAGGGCAGTACGGTAAGTGGTTGGTCACCCAGTCTGTTGCATGCACATCACTCGCTACTTGAAGCCGCACAGCTCATCTATGGCGCGCGCGACGGGAGCCGCGCTGCCCGGGACGTAGGGCGTCAACGCCTCTGGCTGCAGGACTCTCAGTGCTGACACCAGGCCACTGGGCACGCAATACGCGAGATGACCCTCCTGCGCCAGTGCATCCGCAAGCTCCACTTGGTGGTTGTCCATCAGCGCCTCGTTGACCACCACCAGCACAGCTCGCTGAGCCTGCAGAGCCTCAAACACGCTGCCTGCCCCCGCGTGGCAGACCACGAGGCCCGCACTGCAGACGTGCGTGCTCAGGTCTGGTGCGTACCGGAACCAGCTGTGGTGATTGTCGCGCCAGAAGGGGCGTCCAAGAGGCGTCACCTGCCTGGGAGCTGTTTGGTTTGGCGGGGGGGCAGAACACACAGGCAGGCGGCTCACCTGGTTGTGAACCCGCCTCGTGTGCACGTCGTCTCTCCGGCGGGCACAATCCTCGTGGGCACATACGTGCCGCGTCCCAGCTGTCGAGGAGGTGAGTTGACGTAAGCAGCTGCTGTCTTGTGAGCCACTGCTCGCTCTCGGTTCACGCACGGAGAGCCGTGCCTGGATGGTCAGTGACGTGAAGCCCTTCTTCAGCGCAGCAGCCACAAACGCGGGGTCATCCACCGCCTCGACGAGCGCGTCGAAGCTGGTCGTCCCCACAGTCACAAACACACCCCCAGAGACTCCCGCCTTCTTGGAGCGCAAGCGCATGTGTCACGCAGCACACATGCGCCCCCTGCGTCACGCAGCACGGCCTGAATGCAACGAAACAGAGGAGCGCGCTTTTGCGAGGGATTGTGACCTCTTGGCACACCAGGGCGCCACGCTGTCTAAGGTTTGCAGCGCTCGCTGGACCCTTGTGATGAGCGCCACCATGCTGTCGAACGTGTCTATCACGACGGCGCTGCCCGTGCGGCAGACGCGCCGGCGGTGCCGTTGCGCGCGCGCAGCAGCCACGCCCAACGAGTCGTCCACACCAGAGGCGCCGCAGCCGTCCGGCCGCCGTGCGCTGCTGCAGAGCGCGCTGACTGCGGTGCGTTTCTTTGTGCCGACGTCGGCGCCGTGTCGTGGGCACGCGACGAAGGCGTTCCGAGGTCGACTAACACAATCCTTTTGCTTCCGTGCCGGCAGGCGGGCGCGCTGGTGCCTGCCTTCGCTGCCCGCGCCGACGACCAGGGCGCAGAGGTCGCCTCGTCGCGGATGTCCTACTCACGCTTCCTGGTGCGTGCTTCCTCGCGCCGGGCCGGCCCAGGGAAGCCGGCTGCCCACAGAAAGAGGGCCCTGGCTGTCAGGCACTCACGACTCACGCCTTGCCCGCGTGCGCCCTGCTGCTGCGCAGGAGTACCTGGACATGGGCCGCGTCAAGAAGGTGGACCTGTACGAGAACGGGACGATTGCGATTGTGGAGGCGGTGTCGCCTGAGCTGGGCAACCGGGTGCAGCGCGTGCGTGTGCAGTTGCCCGGCACCAGCAGCGAGCTGCTCAACAAGTTCCGCTCCGCCGGCGTCGACTTCGCGGCGCATTCCAACACGGAGGACAGCAACGCGGTGCTGCTCAACTTGCTGGCGAACCTCGCCTTTCCCCTCCTTCTGGTGGGCGGCCTCTTCCTCCTGTCCCGCCGCCAGGGCGGTATGGGCGGCGGCATGGGTGGCCCAGGCAACCCCATGGCGTTCGGCAAGAGCAAGGCCAAGTTCCAGATGGAGCCGAACACGGGCATCAAGTTCGACGACGTGGCCGGTGTGGATGAGGCCAAGGCTGAGTTCGTGGAGGTGGTCGAGTTCCTCAAGCGCCCCGAGCGCTTCACCTCCGTCGGTGCCCGCATCCCGCGCGGCGTCCTGCTGGTTGGACCGCCCGGCACGGGCAAGACGCTGCTCGCCAAAGCCATTGCCGGCGAGGCTGGCGTGCCCTTCTTCTCCATCTCTGGCTCCGAGTTCGTGGAGGTCTTCGTCGGCGTCGGCGCCAGCCGAGTGCGCGACCTGTTCAAGAAGGCCAAGGAGAATGCGCCCTGCATCATCTTCGTGGACGAGATCGACGCTGTTGGCCGCTCCCGCGGAACAGGCATCGGCGGCGGCAACGATGAGCGCGAGCAGACGCTGAACCAGCTGCTGACTGAGATGGACGGGTTCGAGGGCAACACAGGCGTCATCGTGGTCGCGGCCACCAACCGCGCCGACATTCTTGACCCGGCACTGCTCCGCCCTGGCCGCTTCGACCGCCAGGTGAGCGTGGACGTGCCCGACCTGAAGGGCCGCATGGAGATCCTGAAGGTGCACGCCAAGAACAAGCGCCTGACAGAGGAGGTGAGCCTGGACACCATTGCCAAGCGCACGCCCGGCTTCAGCGGCGCTGACCTGGCCAACCTGTTGAACGAGGCCGCCATCCTGACTGGGCGCCGCGGGAAGAGCGCCATCACCATGGCTGAGGTTGATGACTCCGTAGACCGCATTGTGGCTGGCATGGAGGGCACCCGCATGACGGACGGCAAGTCCAAGAGCCTGGTCGCCTACCACGAGGTCGGCCACGCCATCTGCGGCACGCTGACGCCCGGCCACGACCCCGTGCAGAAGGTGACACTTGTGCCGCGCGGCCAGGCGCGTGGCCTCACCTGGTTCATCCCCGGCGAGGACCCGAGCCTGATCAGCAAGCAGCAGATCTACGCGCGCGTTGTGGGTGCCCTGGGCGGCCGTGCCGCTGAGGAGGTTGTCTTCGGCCCCGCTGAAGTGACCACGGGGGCAAGCAGCGACCTGCGGCAAGTGGCCAACATGGCGAAGCAGATGGTTGTCAGCTTCGGCATGTCCGACATCGGGCCGTGGAGCCTGATGGACCCGAGCGCACAGGGTGGGGACGTCGTGATGCGCATGATGGCACGCAACAGCATGTCCGAGAAGCTTGCACGCGACATTGATGTGGCGGTGCAGAAGATCGCGGACCAGGCGTACGCACAGGCGCTGTCCCAGATCCGCGAAAACCGGGTGGCGATGGACGTGATTGTGGAGGAGTTGATTGAGACGGAGACCATGACTGGGGAGCGCTTCCGCGAGATCTTGAGCAAGTACGCCACCATTCCGGAGGAGCAGTTCGCCGCCGCCAAGCGCGCAGAGCTAGTTTGAGCACAAACACACGAGTGAACCAACGCCCCTTGTAGCTTCAATAGAGCATGCACACTTGCTGTCCTCGGGTGACCCCATTCTTGGTGGCACTGTCACGACCCCCTCGCCAGAAGAGTGACCCAAGTCGCGTCGCTGACCAGATGCGAGAACTTTGAAGCTGCGTGCGTCGTTGCCCACGAAACGTGTGCATGGCGGCGGCCCCACAGGACGCTAAGAGTGCAGTGCGCTTCCTGCACCGCCAGTGGACTGCAGCTGCTCGCGTACCGGTGAGTCACGTAGAGCGACAGCCGAACTCGGGAGGCAAGCGCACATGCGTGTATACGTCTCACTGCTTGCGTGCTCTCTTTGCACAGGCTGCGGGAGTCAGTCGTGTTGCAGCTGCTGCTGCTGGCGGCACGAAGACAGTCCTGACGGCGGATATAGGCGGGACCAACGCCCGGTTCCAGGTGCATGCAATCTCCACCGCTGGCGCCGCTGTCCTCGCGTTCGAGAAGGCGCGCAGTTCTCAGCACATCGGGAGAGTGTGAGACTCCATCTGACTCGCGACCGCACAGACATACCAGACTTCAGAGCACGCAACCTTTGACGCCGCGCTGGGTGCACTGCTGCAGGACGCGGGTGTGTCGCGCGTGGACGCCGCCTGCTTTGCTGTGGCTGGACCGGTGAGCAATAACGCGTGCACACTCACCAATGTGGCGTGGAGCATCGACGCGAATCAGCTCCAATCGCCGCTAGGCACGTCACTGATCCGAGTCATCAATGACTTCGAGGCAGTTGGCTACGGCATCCTGGACCTCAAGCCGTCGGACGTGCTCACCCTTCACGACGCGCCTGCTGTGCCTCATGCGCCCATGGTTGTCCTCGGCCCTGGCACTGGGCTTGGCCAGGCATTGCTGACCTGGGATGCAGGCAGCGGGCACTACACGGTGCACCCCACCGAGGGCGCGCATGCAGACTTCGCGCCCGTGGGAGACATCCAGCGCAGGCTGGCGGCCGCCATGGAAGCGCAGCTGGGCGAGTGCGAGGTTGAAATGGTGTGCTGCGGCATTGGCATCGTCCGCATCTACGACCTCTTGCGGAGTGAGAGACCTGGCACCGCCGCGCCTGCGGGCTTGACTCCTGCTGACGTCACATCTCGAGCACTGGCTGGCACATGCCCTGTGGCGACGCAGGCCATGCACCTCTTCCTGTCCATCCTCGGGGCAGAGGCTGCCAACCTAGGCCTGAAAGCACTCGCAAGGGGCGGTGTCTTCATCGCAGGAGGCATCCCCGGCCGCATCATGCCGCTGCTGACGTCCACAAGGCATTTACAGGACTCGTTCCTGCGCCCGAGCTGCCGCTTCGCAGGCGTGCGAGCGACGATGCCCCTGCATGTGGTTCGCCTTGCAGACCCCGGCTTGCGCGGCGCGCTGCTCGTGACGCTCAGGAGTCTCAAAGGGTGACGCGCATATGAATGAAAGAACTGGCATGCTGCACATGGCCATAGACTGAAAATCCGTCGTGTGTCTCTGTTTTCTTTTTCTCTGTCTTTTTATCTCTGTTTGTGCCGAGCGTTCTCGGCGCTTTCTACAGGTCTAGAGCGCCGCGCAGCTCCGAGTACCGGCCCTGCCACTCGGCACGCAGCCAAGCATGGAGCGTGTTGTCAAGTAGTGCGGCTATCGTCATGGGCCCAACCCCGCCGGGCACAGGGGTAATAGCTCCGGCTACAGCCGCAACCTCATGGAACGCGACATCACCCACGATGCGCCATTGGCGTTGCGCGAGTTCACCTAGACTCACGTGTGGGCCACCGAGACGGCTGGGCGGCGGCTGCGGCTGCTCTGCCCCTCCGTGCTGCTCAAAGTCCAGCGGCACCGCGTTTATGCCCACATCCAGCACCGCCGCGCCCGGCTTGACCCACGAGGCGCGCACCATGTGTGGTCGCCCAACTGCAGCCACGAGGATGTCAGCGCTGCGGCACAGCGCCTGTGTCCGCTCCGGGCCCAGTGCGTCAACGTCATGGCACACGCTGACTGCTGCCGCGCCGCAGTCGCGCAGCAGCATGGCCAGCGGCGTGCCGACAGTGTTACTGTTGCCCAGGACGACTGCATGGGCGCCGCCCACAGGGATGCGTGCGCGGCGGAGCATTTCAAGGCATCCCTTGGGGGTGCATGGCACGAAGACTGGCGTGCGTCCCCGCATGGAGAGGCGGCCAGCGTTGAGTGGGTGGAAGCCATCCACGTCCTTGGATGTGCACACCGCCTCAAGCACCGTCTCCTCATCCATGTGTCGCGGCAGCGGCAGCTGCACCAGCACCCCGTGGATGGAGGCGTCCTCTACGCACTCCCGCACAGCACACAGCACCTTCTCCTGCGCCACATCTCCAGGCAGCTGGATGAGCCGGAAATGGATGCCCGCCGCCGCGCAGGCGTCGCGCTTGCGGCGCACGTAGAGCAGAGAGTCCACACATTCACCCACAAGCAGCACGGCCAGCCCCGGCGGACGAATGGGCGGCGCATCGCTGGCACGGGCACGCGCTATGGCGGTGCGCACGTCGTGTGACCACGCAGCAGCCATGGCGCGGCCGTCCAGCACTGTGGCGGTGCACCAGTCTGGTGCCTGTGGGGGCTCGAAGTCCGCGTAGGGAGGCAGCCTGTCTAGAGGGCTTGCCGCCGCCGTCTGGCTCGATTCGCGTCCGGCGCAAGCCATGGGATACGGCGTGGGGGCGCCTGCGCGGAAGTGGGAGGACAAGTGAGCATGTTGACTGTGTACAACCACAGACGCGCGTGGCGCGGCGCACCGCTCTGCAGGCGCGCGTTGAACCAAGGCACGTGATGGTCAGTCGTTGTCGCCCCAGCAAGTGTCGCGCCGCCGCGAGTCACTCCATAGGCGCCTGCACAAAAAGGTGGTTTGCACTCGTGAGCCTGCCGGCCGACAAGGAGAAAGAGCCGTGACGGCGCGGCACAAGACCCAGCTGTGAACTTCCCCACTCGTGGGCACACACCACTGACTGCCTGCAGCGCTAGCGCACGTGCGGCGCGCAACGCGGCGCGACCAGCCACAGGGGTCATGGCTTAGGTGGCTCAACACAAGGGGACGCGGAGCCCCGGGCCCCGATGGCGTGAGACTTCGACACACACGCAGCTGTGTCTTCCACCTGCACACCCAAGAAGAGGTCTGGCGGACTCGAGTCTCAAGGTGCCAGCGTCAGCAGAACGTCGTTGGGCCGCTCTGAACCTTCGAGGAACTCACGACATGTCGCACGCCTCTGCTCTAGGCAGCTTGGACCGTGTTGCGGGTCGGCACCATGACTCAGAATGCAGACGCTTGAGGCGCGTGGGACACCTTGAGCAGGGTTGGCCCGCCCGCACCTTGAGTCGGCGATGCAGAGCCGTGGCTGGAGAAGAGGCTGTGGAGAGCCGCCTCCCTGCAGTGAGGCCCGAGTTCATTGCGCTGGCACACCGCATGGCGGACGCAGCTGGCGAGATAACGAGACAGGTGAGTCAAGTGCGCGTGCAGGGGGGGAGCAGTCGTGCGACTGCACTCGTCTGACTGTCAGGGTGCTCTGCATGTGTCGCAGTATTTCCGCACGCCGATCGCTGTGGACGTGAAGCGCGACGCGTCGCCTGTCACTATCGCGGACTGCATGGCTGAGGCTGCCATGCGGAGGCTCGTGCTGGACGAGTTCCCCAGCCATGCCGTCTTTGGGGAGGAAGGCGGTCTGGTGAGAGGAGAGCCGCGAGACGCAGCTGACGAGGGCGAATACGTGTGGGTGCTGGACCCCATTGACGGGACGAAGAGCTTCATCACGGGGAAACCGCTGTTCGGAACACTCATCGCCCTGGTGCATGTGCCAACAGGCACTCCGCTGCTGGGCGTGATTGACCAGCCCGTGTTGCGTGAGCGCTGGCTGGGTGTACATGGGCAAAAAACCACATTCAATGGCTCCAGATGCGTGACACGAGCATGCAAGAGTGTGTCAGATGCGTATTTGTACAGCACAACGCCACTCATGTTCGATGACGCAACGCGGCCGCCCTACGACGCACTGGCCGCGCGTGTGCGCATCCCTATGTTCGGATGCGACTGCTATGCCTACGGTGCGCCCCGATGATGGCACGTTGCTCTTTGGACGGTCACCGCTGACGTCTGCTCATCGCCAGGATTGCTGTCCATGGGCCTGTGCGATCTAGTCGCAGAGGTGCGATGTCTGCATTCATATCTCTTGTCGTCCTAAACGTGACACGCTTCTTGCAGGCGGATCTGAAACCATACGATTATATGGCACTGGTCCCTGTTGTAGAGGGCGCAGGCGGCGTCATCACCGATTGGAGGGTGCGTTGCGGACGATGCAAGCGCGACAATCACAGCGCGCGCTGACTCGTCCGTGCTCAGGGCAAAGCGCTGCGTTGGCGATTGTCAGACCCGGTGGACCGGAAAGGGGAAGTTCTAGCTGCAGGAGACGCCATCGCCCACGCTGCCGCACTAGACATTCTCCGGGCACATATGTGAAACAGTATTGCGCTATTCATGTGTCGTTCACTCCGCCGGCTGCGCTGCCGCTAGCTTCTTGTACATTGCGTCGATCTGCTCCTTGAAATACGCGCGTGCTTGAGGACGCTTCAGCTTAAATGACGGCGTGATAAGGCCCGACTCCACGGTCCAGACCTCCGGGTGTAAGTAGAGCGCCTTCGCTTGCTCGAAGGACCTCAGACCCGCTTTGGCGGCCACATCCTTCATTTGAGCCATGACGGTGGCCACCACCTTGGGGTCAGCGCACAGCGCGCGCGTGTTGCCGGCAGACGGGTGATGCTGTGCGCGGGCCCAAGACTGGAGCACCTCCTCGTCAGGCACAACAATGGACACCAGGTATGGAGACAAGCTGTCTCCGTGGATGAAGCACGCGGCTACCAGCGGGGCGCGGACGTACACGTTCTCGATCTTCTCCGGGGCCACGTACTCGCCCTGAGCAAGCTTGAAGATGTTCTTCTTGCGGTCGATGATCTTGAGACGGCCGCCGGGGAGCCAGGTGCCAATGTCGCCGGTATGAAGCCAGCCGTCTGCATCAAGCACCTCCGCCGTCTGCTGCGGCTCCTTGTAGTAGCCCTGGAACACGGATGGGCCCCGCACGCAGATCTCGCCTCGGGGAGTGGGTCGGTCGCTGGTCAAGTACTGCATCTCAGGCACGTCCACCAGCTTGATCTCGCAGCATCCAACAGGCGGACCCACATGACCGGTGGAGAAGTCCTCGGGGTCCGTCTTGCTGATGACGCATGCACTCTCCGTCATGCCGTAGCCTTCGAACACAATGCCGCCGAAGCAAACCCGGAGGAACTCGAGCACCTCGCCGGAAATTGGCGCCGAGCCGGAGGACATGACGCGCACACGGCCGCCGAGCTTGAGGCGCAGTTTCGAGAAGACGAGCTTGTCCCAGAAGGGTGACACTGGGCGGCCCTCTTGCATGGCACGCTTCTTGTGCGCGTATGCCATGTGGAACAGCGTGCGCTGCACGACGCTGCCCTGGTTGACGCCAGCGAGGACTTTGTCGTAGATGCGGTTCAGCAGACGGGGCACGGACACGAACAGGGTCGGCTGCAGCGCCGCCATGTCATCCAGCAGGCCGAGCACATCGCCTCGGTAGAAGCCAATCTGACGGAGCGTGGGTGTTAGAAGCAGGGACATTCCATGGCTGGTACAGGTGGCACGGCGAGCGCCACGCACCCCTGCGCCGTTGTGGAGGCACGTGTACACGATGGTGCGCTCGTAGATGTGGGCCAGAGGCAGGTATGAAACGTGGACGTCACCCTCCTCGCTGCCCAGGCCGAGGCCATCCTCCATGGCGGCCGCGTTGGAGATGAAGTTGCGGTGCTGTGTTCAGAGACGCGACGCGGTCAGTCACAAAGATGGCAGGCTGTGTGAAGTTTCTCCGGGGGGGACGCACCGTGAGGACGACGCCCTTCGGGTTGCCAGTCGTCCCTGCGTAGAAGCCTGCATGAGCGCCGGCTATGATTCGATCAGAGACGAAATCCAGCCGCACCAGAGGTGTAGCAGATGGTGGCCACATCCGTGTCGCGCGTCGGGTGAGGCGCCACAGGGGACGCCCGACCTGCGGCGCGGACCTCGTCCAGGGTGACCACCTGCGATGGCGACGCGCATGGCCGTGGAATCAGAGGATTGCTTTACTGGAATTGCGAGCATCAGACATCGTACCGTGACGCCAGGCACGTTCGCCGCCTGTCCTGTCAGCGGGGGCGGCATGCCAGGCTTGATGTTGAAGACAACCACCAGCTTCACAGACGGCACCTCGCGAAGCTGGCCAAGCATGGTTGGCAGCACGGCTGCACTGCATGCCACCGCGCCGAGCTCCGCATGATTGCAGATGTACCGCACCGCATCGGGGCCCAGCGTGTCGTAGAGCGGCACGCTGACGCAGGCCATGCGGGTGAGTGCCGCCTCGGTGAGCACCCAGTCTGCGCAGTTGATGCTATACAGACCCACTCGGGAGCGAGGCTTCACGCCGAGCGCCTCCAGTCCGGACGCGATCACCGCCCGGTCAGCCGCAGCTTCAGCATACGTGGTCCACACATACCTGGCACGCGGGGGAGCGCGGCGAAACAGGTGACGAGTCAGCAAAAGCGTCAAAGGAGAGAGGCAACCACCTGCCCGTACCCGCCCGCGCTTCCGTCCGCGTTCATGGTGCGCGTGCCGAGACACCTGCGCCCTCCGTGGCGTGTGGCAACAAGCTCCCAGAGGTCTGTGGCACGTGCGGTGGAGGGGCGGTGAGACGAAGGGGTGGTTGTGCAACCCAAGAGCACAGGCCAGGAGTGTGCGCAGCCAGCGCACCGTGCAGCGTGTCCACCTTGTCGTCGGGAGCAGGGAATGAGTTGAGCAGCGCGAAGCGGTACTTCACGTTCCTGTACCCAGTGGCAGTGGTAGTGAGAGGGACGTTCTCCACAGCGACAAGAAGGACACACGCACGCGCGGCGCTTCTTCTAGACACGGCGCTACACACGCACACACGCACGCACGCACGCACCTGTAGACGTTGAAGTCGTTGCTTGCGAGGCGCTCAGGCAGCGCGACGGAGTACCCGTGCGGCTGTGCCCACTCTTGCCCCACGCTACTCGAGGAGCAGTCCACGGCCTGCAGCTGGGACTCACCCGGGTACTCATCCACTGGCGTCAGATGGGAGTGCAGCACGTGCAGCCGGCGTTGCGCATCCATGGCTGTGCAGGGTGAGACGTACTATGCGAGGGGTTGCCTCCCGACCCACCCCAGACGTCGTGGCAGACGACGAGCCATGCACCTGAACATCCAGAACAGCGTTGGATGTTTAAGGCGCATTGTTGTGTCCATTAGCAGAGGCGTGACCAGCTTTTGTCCCTGCGCATGCCCGGAGCTGTGGGACTGTCCGGCGGCAGCGGCGAGGGCGATCTCGGCACGTTTGGCCTCTTGGGCGGTTGCGGCGGCTGCGCATGCTGCACCTCTTCAGCGAACACGGCATCAAATGAGGTTGGATCTCGCCTGTCGACGTGGGCCTTGGTCGCCATGTCCTCCTCTGCTGCAGCCAGTCCTTCCGTCTTCGAGTCCTTCTCCTCTGGCGGCGGCATGAGCCCGCCGGGCTTGAGTCGACGCGGCGCGACATTCGGCATCGCGTTCTTATCCACACCCACCAGCTCTGGCTTCGGCAACTGCATGCCGCTCACCTGCAACCGCGCAGCAGCCGCAGCTGCCGCCGCCGCGACGGCCACCTGCGCTGCACTGGTGACAGCCACATCCGTGATGGCACCGTCACCACCAGCCTCCTTGGCTGGCCGCGCTGTGGGCGAATCGTCGTCATCCAGCTTGGATGCCGACCCTGTGAGCGAGTACTTGCGCCGCGAGGAGCGCGCTGTGCCATCTGTAGCCACTCCCGCCGGTGCTGCTGCGTTCGCGCGCCGTCGGTGGCCATTCACGCTAATGTCCCGCGGTGTGAAACCCAGGCTGCGCAGCGTGCTATTCATCCTCACCTTCGCCGCCTCCGCACCCTGCTCCGCAGCAGCTGCGCGCTGAGACAGCGCCTCCATGCGAGCAGCAGCGGCGCTGGCAAGCTGCACGTCCGGCTCCGGCGTCGCGGCGCGTGCAGTCTCTGACAGGCCACTTGTTCCAAGCTGGAACGTCGCCTCCACCGCCGCGTCCGCGGCGGCGAGCGGGTCTGCACCCGCCAGCACGGCGGCGACGGCGGTGCGGGTCGCGAATTGGGCCATGGTCTCGGGACCCGTGCCCGTGCCGCTCCAGTGGGCATACTTATCGTCGTCACCGTCCACCCCGGCCCACGGTTCAGCCTCATCGTCGAACTCGTAGTCCTCCTCCCACTCCTCCTCCTCCTCCTCGTCGTACTCGTCGAACTCGCCGTCCCCGTACGCGTCTATGTCGGGGTCCAACTCCCCGCCCACGTCCTCGCCGTCAGCCTCAGAGCCAGCAACGGAGGCTGGCGGCGTGAGTGCACCAGAGGCGCCCAACCGCGTCAACTCCTCACGGAAACGGTCCAGCATCGTCTGGCGCGCTATTCTCCGCGCCGTCTCGTGGTCCAGCGTCTGAGTGGACTCGAGCAGCGGCCCCAGGCTCTGCTCCACAAGGCCGTCCACAGTGAGCTCAAAGCGAGCCATCAGCTGGCTCAGTGTCTGGTCCAATTGCGGGTCGCTGCCGCTGCGGCTGAGTGCACCCGCCTTGTCGGGCGACGATGCATCCGGGCTGTCCGGGGTGGAGTCCATTGCAATGACGATGGGACGGAATGTGTGTATCCTTTGCAAGCGGGGCAAGCGCTCGTATGGTATTTATTGCCACTGTGCCCGCTGTGTGGCTGTCAGAGCGCGCTCAACCTCATCCAGGTGGAACACGCGCGGAGTATCCATGGGCGGAGGTGCTGGAAAGGTGCCGAACTGCACCGGCCCCGTATACGGCGGTCCTGGCGGTCTGGGTGGAGGTAGAACAAGCGCAGGCGGCACCATCTGCGCCGGCGTGGTAGGTATCATGCCCTCCTGCGCCTGGCTGCGAGGCGCCTGCGTGCCGCGCCTCGTGGTCTGTTGGCGCTGCTGCCGCTGCCGCTGCTGCTGCTGCTGCCTCGGATGCTGTTGGCGGCTGCTCTCTTTTGCCGGAGGTGCATGTTCAATGTCGGGCGCCACCAATGCAGACGCAGCAGGCACAGCAGGCAGTGGCCGCGGTTTAGGCAGCACCTTGCGAGGTGGGCGTGATTGCAGCGGAGCTGCTTTGCTCGGCGCATGACGCACTGCGCCAAGTGCTAATGCAGCTGCTTGTTGCGCGGCGGCAACAACACTGTCCGTCTCCATAGGCACTGCAGCAACTGGTGGTGCTGTAGCTGTAACAATAACGACCGGAGGCGTAGCAACAGGAGCAGCAGATTGCTGATGCTGTTCCGTGTTTCCATCCCCGCTGCTTTGGCCTCGGCCATGGTTGATTGCCTTGCGCTTGGACGGAACAGGCTGCCACTCTTCCTTCTGCTCCACTTCTACCGCCCTCTCCAGCTCGTCCGTATACCGGCCCAAGGCCACCGGCGCTGTGGCTGCGGGCGCAGCAGGTGCATGCTCATTCATTCTGGGCTCTGCCGGCGGCATGTATCCGCTGAGTGGGCGCTCCGCCACGCCTGTGATTGGCCACTTCACATGCACGTGCGCAGCTGCTTCTTGCGCGCCATGGCCTGCGCCGAGGCT
>Ga0164297_10003917_pt1 | contig 13597 bp, 8 predicted proteins | sample GEODES058metaG_FD_113539 | JGI IMG/M metagenome (GOLD analysis project Ga0164297, IMG submission 113539) | Dystrophic lake water microbial communities from Trout Bog Lake, Wisconsin, USA - GEODES058 metaG | ecosystem: Environmental > Aquatic > Freshwater > Lake | place: USA: Trout Bog Lake... | reverse complement strand
TGGTTCCCCTTATAAAATTGAAAAATAAATTTAATAACTAAACAAACAATACAATAATTGTTGCACTAACAATAACAAATCGCAACATCATGTCTGAAGAATACATCATGTTGCAGTACGAGAACGACATGCTCAAGCAGGAAAACAAAAGGTGGATGAAACTGATTTCCGAGGCCCATGCCGAGATCGAGGCGCTCAAGCACACCCTCCACTACACACGGTCTGAGTGTGACGAATACTGTCGTAACAATGAGCGTATCTGGGAAACGACAAAGAGATGGATTCAAGAAGACTCCGCGATTATCAGCAAGCAAGCCGGGCAAATCCAATACTTGACCAAGCGACTCCGGGTCCTCGAACCCAATGGTGGAGTGGTCGGAACGGACGGGACAGCAGGGACGGCAGGAACGGACGGCACGGCCGGTAAAGAGAAAAAAGGGTTGATTGACGGCATTGACGCATAAATGGTGTATATAATTGTGTGTTTGTGTTTTATATAATTTTGCGTTTGATTATAGGTTTGTGTAACATTATTACACCTTCGCGCATTTAAAATGCGCGTGGTAACGTTGCCTTTGCCACTGGAAACGCCCACTAAAGTGGGCGTTTTAAATCGGCAAAGGTGTAATAAATTATGTTTTTTTTCACTGCTCTATGGTGACGAGCAGTACGCTTCATCGATAATATATTCTTCGTCTTCACCAATCACCGCCACGATCGGGCAGCCGTATCTTTCACAAAACTCCATCAAGCCCATTTGGACAGTTTCGTCGTTCCCTAGGATGGTGTCGCGAATATGTTTCGGTTGCTCGTCTGGCTCCAAGTTCCATTTCTCGTAAAACTCCTCTTCCAACTTCTCGTCCTGGAATTCGACCTTCTTTTCCTTCCGGTTCATTTTACCCGAGAAGGTCTCCATGCGCTCTTCCCAGAGCGGCGACAGCCCCGCATAATACGTCCAATTCTCACGCCACTTTTTATGTAAATCCGTCGGCTCGATCATGAAGAGGCGGTTCACATTGGTCCTTATCGGGTACTTACATACGAGCGGCAGGTAGGCACGTGGCGGGGTAGTAGCACGGTTGATCTTAAACTCCCGTACGTCCTCTTCTTTCATATGGATGATCATAAGCCTCTTCGTTGGCTTTTGGATATGCGCGCACCGGACCTTGAAATAAGTTTCTACAAATTTGTCCATTCTGTAATTACAGAATACAAGTGTGGCGACAATAGACGCGATCAACCAATATTTAAGCGTATCTTCGTACCACTCTTTCCGGGTGGCCTCCATGAATTCGATGAAGCCCGGGTTGTCGTACTTATAAAATTCGTTGTAGAGCTGGAAAATATAGTCGTAGGTCTCGTCCTCGAAACCCGAGAAATAGAGCTCGTAGAGCCAGTTCATGGTTTCATCAAAGTCTTGGTCCAGGAGGGCCAGCATGAGCGATTGCTTGACGAAGAGCTTGGGGTAGAGGTATCGGGTGAAAATGACGTCTTCGTAGACGCGGGGTTCCTTTTTTTGTTCGTCCTCCTTCGGGCTACCGTCCTTAGTTTCACTCTCTTCTTTCTTAGATTCCCCCTCCTTCGGTCCATCCTCTTTTTTTGTATCGGTCATAACAATGGTATTTTCTTTGATTTCCACGTTGCACGCCGCCTCCGCTGCCTCCGCACCCTTTGTGCCTTTGGGACCTTTTTTGGCCACCTTCACGGTCTTCGGACCTTTTATTCCGTTCTTATTTTCGCTGATTTCGATTGTTACCATGTTATTCTTTTTACTTAATCAACGTCGATTATATCTAAATCAATTTTTTTACACCCTTGAACATTATAAACCGGACACCCAAAGGGTGTCCGGCTCAGTGTTTAAGGGCAACGTTACCGATAAATCAATTGTATCAGGCGCCCATCAAAGATGGGTCAGCAAGCGAAGCTTGCAACCTTGCAGCCCCATAGGGGCTGCTTAGGCGTCCGGATTCAAATGTTCATCGGTGTATACTTTTTTGTGCGGCTATATTATATATTTATACAGTACTTATGAGTTCTCGGAGGCACACTAATAAAAGGGCGAAATCTGGCAAACGTGTCAAAAGACGCAGTTCAAACAAGACCTTGAGAACTTGCGCTCAGGGCCCCATCGTAAAAACGAAAATTGTGCGTATTTTCATGGAAATGCTCAATACCGTGAAACTATACCATTGGAAGACTGGGTCCTACGCGGAACATAAAGCTACCGACGAGCTCTACGAGCGGCTCAACGAACATGTCGATAAATTTGTCGAGGTGCTGTTAGGTAAGAGCGATAAGCATATCGAGCGCTTAGGAAAGATTGACACGATTCGTACGTTTGATAGCGCGCCCCGGGCCCGACCTGCCGATTTCAAAGAGCGTATGTACGAATACCGCGAGTTCTTGACCGACCTGGACCGGTGCTTCGACAGTAAAAAAGACACCGATTTGCTCAATATCCGTGACGAGATATTGGGGGATGTCAACCAATTTATGTATTTGATGACCCTCCACTAAGGGAAACCTACGGTTTCCCTTAAACCCTTCCCTTACACCTTTGCCGATTCTGTTGGCAAAGTAACATTACCATTCGCAAAGGTGTAAACAGCAAATTATTTTACACAACATTGTTACACCTTCGCGCATTAAAAATGCGCGTGGTAACGTTACTTTGCCTTATGTACCAACGGAATCGCCCACATTAGTGGGCGATTTAAATCGGCAAAGGTGTAACATTCTAGTTAAAATAATTTATTGTTCGAATGTGTGACTGGCAAAGACAATGCGCGGAATGGTGCGTAGTCCGACCGGATATTTTCCCGTAACCTCTCTTGTTCTCTGTGCCATTATGCTTCGTCGTCTTTTCCATATTTCTTGTCGTTCTCGATACACCCGTCGCCAGGTTCTTTGTACCAGTCTCAGCCAAAACGTTTTAATTATCACGTGGTGCACTCCCTCCGCACTGATATGCAGTTGTAAAATATCTATTTTGGGTCCATGGAACCGGCGGAACATGCTCGATAGCCATAAATATTGGGCCACATCGATCGCGCGGTGTCGAAAAAACACTGCGGGTGTAATGGTGCCTGCTAGTATCCAGTGTTGGTTTTCCCATTGTAATGTGGGTGTGGCGAGGACAGCTGACCCCATGTTCCCTGCCACGATGACGAATCGGCTCTCTGGGGCACACGATCCCAGGTAATATTTTTTGTCCTCCTTTTCGGTGTAGTAATTTTCGTGATCTTCTTCCATGATCGCACCATACGCTGCGCTGTCTATCGAATAATCGTCGTCTTCTGAGAAGGGCTCGGACCCGGTACTATTGGTACTGTGACTGTCCCAATAGGGGGTGTTGTCGTCGTCCTCTTCCGCGTCCGATTCTATCGGCGAAATCATATTTTACGTAAAAGTATTTCTACCATTATGGCGTAACAATAGGGAAAACATTTCAATTTTGAGGGGAACCAAGGTTCCCCTCTAACCCCTCCTTTAAAGCAGGGGAACCTACGGTTCCCTCAGGGCGCTTTCTATGGGCGAAGCCCAAAGGCCCAAGGGTTGAGGGCTTCGCCCTCTGACCCCTCAGACCCCTCCCTTAAACATTGAAGGATCTTGGTAATTGCTTTGAGAACCACCTTCATCCGACCCCTTCGGGGGCCGGTTTCGGGGGCGTAGTTTTACGTTAATTGTTAATAGACCTATGTTATTTATTTTTCATCCAAAAACTTGCGAATAGGGATCAAGGAGAACCTGTGTTGTTTACATAGGTTGCGTAGAATTATGCCCCCGAAACCGGCCCCCGAAGGGGCCGGGCCTTGGCCCCCAGTATATTATAAAAAAAGATAATAGCATTATTATAGTAGTGGAAAACAACAGTAAAAGCATGTACGATACCATTGTTATTGGTGGCGGAATCGCAGGAATCCACGCAACCTATCAAATAAGCAAAAATAACCCCCAAGCCAAGGTTCTCCTCATCGAGAAAGAGAACCGGTGGGGCGGGCGTATTTATACTTATCGCGACGAGTACATGACCGTCGAGGCCGGGGCCGGGCGCATCAACGGGTCCCACCCCCGTACCATGCAGCTGATTCGTGAGCTCGGTCTCGCCAAGAAACTACGTCGCATTAATGGTTCGGTCGTGTTTCGCCCCGCCGACGGCAGCGGAGACATCCAATCGTCCACATCAGATGCCCCGAAGGTTGTAAACTTACCCGAATCCACACCACTTTCTATAAGGCCGGTTCTCGACAATGCGCTCGATGTTGCCCTCGGCCCTAAGCTCCTTCCGAATGCCGGTCTGGTTCTCCATTTAGTCGTCTCTAGTAAGGCCTATTCTAAAAAATACTTACAAAACCATACTTTAGAGCAGTTTGCCCACCAGGTTCTCGAACCCCAACAAGTACAATATATTAAGCGCTCGTTTGGATACTATTCAGAATTGGTGATCATGAATGCCTATGATGCCATCAAATTATTGAATTCGTTGTCGCCGAGTAACGCCTTTTACAGTTTAGAGGGCGGCCTCGACCAGATCATCCATAAAATGATCGAACGCATCGAACAAAACCCCAATATCGTGCTGCGGAAGCGGTGTGAGGCGACTCGGATTGTGGATTTAGGTGCCGGGTTCTCCGTCACGATCAATGGTAAGGTCGAGACGTGTGTTCGCTGCATTTGTGCTCTCCCTAAAAGGGCCTTGTTCAAATTAGCAATATTTAAGCCGATCCGACCCCTTCTAGATGCGGTGACGTGTGGGACATTGTGCCGGATTTATAGCCATTTTGATAAACCGGACCCAAAGGGTAAGGACCAGAAAGGTCCGGACCCGAAAAGCAAGGTTTGGTTTCACGATGTAGACAAGTTCACCACGGATAACGACCTGCGGATGGTTATACCGTATAATTCGAAGGAGGGTACCATCATGATCTCGTACAGTGACAACATATTTGCGGATCGGTGGCTCAAAACCTACGAACGCGGTGGTATTCGTGCCGTCAACGACAAACTACGCTTGTGTATCGAGGATAGCATGGGTGCGGCGGTACCAAGGCCCAAACATACCAAAGTTTTTTACTGGGACTGCGGTGTGGGCTACTGGGCAGTGGGTGCAGATAGCCGCGCTGTGGCAGAGGCGATCAGACAGCCCTTTCCAGGGAAGAATTTATTTATTTGTGGAGAGAACTATTCGGAAGACGGACAGCAGTGGATGGAGGGGGCCTTATCAGGGGAACCGTAGGTTCCCCTCAGACCCCTCCCTTAAACGATAAACTATCTTTGTAAATTATCTTAACACCACGTTAATATAATTTGTGGTATATTTTGCATATAACTATGCCACCGCCCCCGAAGCGGGGCGGATAAATACAGTTACCAAGACAGTTACACTCTAAGGGAGGGGTCGCAGGGGTCAGAGCTTTTGGGCTTCGCCCATAGAAGCCGCTCAACCCTTGGGCTTTTGGGCTTCGCCCATAGAAAGCGCCCTGAGGGAACCGTAGGTTCCCTGCTTTTACTGGGATTGCGGCGTGGGCTACTGGGCCGTGGGTGCAGATAGCCACGCAGTGGCCGAGGCGATCAGACAGCCCTTCCCGGGGAAGAATCTGTTTATTTGTGGCGAGAACTATTCGGAAGACGGACAGCAGTGGATGGAGGGGGCACTTAAGGGGAACCAAGGTTCCCCCTAACCCCCTCCTGCGGGGAACCTACGGTTCCCTGCTCCGTAGGTTCCCTGCACTAGAGAGGACATTTATATCTTTATATTTTAAGATATAAAGATTTTTTAACTATATAACTTGTAAGAAAATGGAAAGAATAGAGGAAAAAGAGGAAACGGAAATAGGATTAAAAAACTGTCCCACATACATATACCGCGATTTTAGAATTACCGTAAACGAAGATGATACTCGAGGCGACCAATATTGGTTTGGATCCATCGAACTATTTCTGTTAAAAAATAACATCATACAATTACAAGTTGAGGGTCTTCAAGATAACGAATACATAGATGGCGCAGCATGTCAAGCTGATGTGTTAGTAAAGTGCCCTGACAATATACCACTCTACGACGTTATTCTTACGATATTGAATAAAATCACTGACGATCATTCTTACCGCTATATTTCACAAGAGTATATTGAAAATGCTGGAATAACTTTCCCACTTTCTGCCGAATCAGCCCAAAAAATGCGCGAAATGCGTAATTCCCCTACGACGATGGCTACAATGAATTTCATTACTTGGAAGGATTTCATTATTTGTTCGAACAAGGTATTTAATGAAAATCCGCATCTGAACCGTAATAATCCGAGAAATGCGTCTTATTGTGGATCTGCTTGGATAGAATTCAACCGAGAAAACGTAAAATATCTGGAATATTATCGGGAGTTTGATTTCAGCAAATGTTATAAGGCACCTCCTCCATCATGGAATATGAACGTCGACCTCTCTATGAATCGAGCGAATTGCTTTTACCCACCTTTGGTTTGTAGTGCAAGTACAGCGCCTCCGCCACATAATGTACGCGAACCTAATAATTGGCGTCACTATCCCACAAAGTGCCAATGTCTGATGACAGAGGAAGAAAAACAGGAATCTTACGAATGTCACTTAAGTCCGATTATCTATGGCGAGGTAGATGCTAGTGGAACATTTACGTACGATTATCCGGTGGTCAGCCGTCATACTGATAAGAATTATTACATCGCCACCCGAAAAAAAATAGTGTGGAATATCGAATACGACTATGAAAATAAACGATACAATGACAACAATGAGTATAAGTATGAAGATTATATGTGAAGCACGGATATTCAATGGTGTACACAAAATCTCTTTATATCTTATAATATAGTCTATATGTCTTCCCCCATAATTTTCGATTACGATGTATTTTTTAAATATTATACAAACCCTCGTAACCCTTGGATAAATGTGGACCCGAAACCACCGAGATTGAGAGTATATAAATATCACCGACCCACCGTTATTACCAAATCAGGACTTTATATAATAATAAATGGGCAAAAAATATATATTGACGTTTTACCCAAAGATACTTCGCAGAATGGTATTACAGATAGAGTATTATTCACGATCCCCACCTTGATGGACGATGGATACTATTGGGACGTCCATTACCAGTTTGGCATTAGAGATAAATTTACTAAGACAGATCGAGACCTTTATAATGGTAAAGTCGTTTATTTCCATAAATCTGATAAAACCTCTCTTAGAAAAAATCGTGATAATTGTTATTACCTTACCAACCAAGATATTACAAATATTGAAAATATCGAATGTTTAGAGAGCAATACCGGCAATATGGGCAAAAAATTTCCCATTACTGAGACAGATTTTCCTATTATTAAGGAAATCATACAACGACCATTTTTGAAACCCGCTCCCGCGCCTGTTCCTGCTCCAGCTGCGGTTCCTGCTCCAGCTGCGGTTCCTGCTCCAGTTTCTGTGCCCGTTACACCATCTGCCCCTACATACGCGTCGATTACGCGTAAAACTATTGTTGGCGGGGCTCGCAAAACCCGTAAGATTCGTTATGTCATCACCGACTATACCCGCGCGCAGGCTAAGCGTTTGGGGGTCACTATCCGCCCTTCCACGAACCCCGACAAGAAGTTGGACGTCTTTAAGGACGGGGTCAAGGTCGCGTCGTGCGGGGCGCGCGGTTATAACGATTATCCCACCTTTTGGCGTAAATTTGGTAAGAAATATGCCGATAGCCGTCGCCGTTTATATAAGCAACGGCACGAGAAGGATAGGCGTGTGGTCGGGTCAGCGGGGTATTATGCGGATAAATTGCTCTGGTGAGGGGAGCAGGGAAACCTACGGTTTCCCCTGCGACCCCTTCCCTTTGGGGGGCGCCCACGGGCGCCCTGGGATTCATTATTTAATTATGTTAACCTGGCTGTTAAGATAATTTTAAATGGCCTTTCCAAGGTAGTTTCCAAGGTAGTTTCCAAGGTAGTTTCCAAGGTAGTTTCCAAGGTAGTTTATTGTTCAAGGGAGGGGTCGCAGGGGAACCGTAGGTTCCCTGCCGCGTAAAGGCTCGCCGCGGGGTCCGCGACCTCGAGCCCGGTAACTGTCACCGGCCTCGCCAACAACACCACTTACACCATCACCCTCAACGCAATTGTCGCCGGCAACACTGTTCAATCCGCTTCTACTACTAGAAATGCGTTCCTTATTATATCAGCGAATGCAAATAACGGAACTCACGTCTCTACAGATGGTACGACGTGGACGAACGGTATTGTCCCTTCGGTCTTTGGATCAACCAGCGGTAATTACACGTATCAGGCCGCCTATAACAAAGTTAATCAAACATATTATTTCGGGTGCAATAATATCACGACCGATTCTTACCCTAGTATAGTATCTACCACTGACGGCATAAACTGGAAAAAAACTTACATTCGTGGTGCATCTGGTACACCCGTTGCAATAAGTGCCATTATTTATGCCAACAACATGTTAGTAAGTCTGGTAGGAGGCGCCAATTACGCCAATTTCATTTATTCGACCGACGGCACTACTTGGCAAAACGGTACTACTCTGACGAGCGCAACAACTGTATGGGGATTAGCTTACAGTACAACAAAAAATATTTGGGTAGCAGGTGAAAGTATTGCTGGTGGCGGTTATATGTGGTATTCATCAGACGGCAAGACCTGGACAAAAACAACCTATGCAATTCCTGGCTGCGTCGCTGCCCCCATAGGTGTCAATGATACTGGCGCGAACGGTCCAGTATTCTTAGTGGGTGGATACGGATGTTACTATACTTCGGATAATGGTCAAGCATGGACACAAAGGACAAGTCCTTTTGGTGTTTCAACCCGTGTATGGAATGCCTATTTTAGTCCAACATTGAAATTATGGGCAATCTCATCAGACACGAATCAACCTTATATGGCCACTTCTAGTGACGGTATCAATTGGACTACAAAAACCACTAATTTAACCACATCAGTCGCTACAAGTCTTCAGTATATCCCATCAATATCCTTATGGATATGCGTCTCGACCGGTGGTGGCGGTATAATAACCTCACCAGATTTAACAACTTGGACGGCCCGAACTGCTGAAGTTGGTGACTTCTTCAGTATTGCAACTGGTTTATCTGATAATGTTTCGTACTCTTAGAACTGTCGAAAAAAATAGTTTTGCATTTTACATAAAATAATTATATACATCATTGAGTGAGATTATACTTTATAAGAATTTATCACTATCTACTGTGCAAAATATCGAGCAATACCTGTCGAATAAATGGCAAATCCCGATTGGATCCACGCCAACGATCGCGTCCACACCGTATTACAGTAATTAAATAAATTAAGCGTTTCATAAGATAAGAAAAATTATTATCAAATTGCATTTGATAATAATAACAGAACAAATACTTGTTATATTTTATTTATATTAAGACATGTTCATTAATGAAGTTATTTGAGTAGAAGTATAACATGTGTTATCTATAACTAAATTTTTGAAATTCATAGGTATGGAACCGTAAGGATTACTTGTAGAGACCGACGCAGTACTACCAAATACCGGATAACCTAATAGAGACGGGGCAGTACCCGACCCACCAGTTGCAGCAGGAATTACATAAAACTGAGTCGAACCTAATACGTAAGGAGTTCCGTTAAAATATAATGTATATACAGTGTTAGTATTCGTACCGGTTATGGTGATGGCAATGTGATTCCAAGTATTCTGTGCCATCAATGGAACTGCTCCAAAGCACCAGGGGGTATAAGTGGTTCCAGTATTTCCGTTAGCGTAAATAGATAATGCAAAGGAGAATCCAGTATAGAACTTGTATGATGTACTATTGTAAGTAAAATCGGTATTTATTCCGATATTTTCCGCAAAACCTATACCGATAGGACCTAAAGTAAGAACCCATCCAATATGACTATCAGGACCAGTGTACTGAATCCAGGCAGCAAACGTATATCCAGTAAACAGTTTAACAGAATAGGTTGGTGATGTGAAGACCCCACCTTGGTACGTTGAAGACATAATCCATACAGCCCCCGCAGTATTGACCGTTGGAAGAGACAACGATGAAGCTGATTTTCCAGAAGGATAGGCGGTTGTGCTGATGACGGGCAAATAGGCATTGTTACTGTTCGATGTGGATAAGGTGAAGTTACCAGCAGTGCCGTAATTGATAAGTGTAGTTCCTGTGATATCACCCACTGCGCCCTTCATAAAAATAGGAGGTCCGGTGGCAGTAGTAGAAGCGGATTGAACAGTGTTGCCGGCGACAATTGCGTTGAGGGTGATGGTGTAAGTGGTGTTGGTGGCGAGGCCGGTGACAGTTACCGGGCTCGAGGTCGCGGTCGCCGTCGCGCCCGCTGCCGCGGGGCTGTACGTGATGGTGTACGAGACGTTGGAGCCTTGACCGCCCGACCAGGACAATGAGCATCCGGTGGCGGTGATCGAGCTCGCCGTTAGACCCGTAATGGGCGTGACCGGGCTATTAGCACCCGTGGCCAAATAGACGATCTCGTTCGCGGTCAAGACACGGTTGTAGACGCGGCAATCGTCGACGTAACCCGTGATAGCACCTGCAGTTGATCCACCAAAACCGGCATAATACGTTCCTGCAGGTAGGGAAGGGCCGGTGGCCTGAGCGACCTGAACCCCATTCAAATAATAAGTATAGGTGGTTCCACTTGTCCCCGATGCATTATATTGAATGGACACTGCCAAATGGTACCAAGTATTTGTTGATATGGCAGATGCTACAGCAACTGCATTAATAGCAGTAATGCTAGTTGATGTAACTGTGGAATATGCTATTGCATAAGCGCAAAGATTAGAGCCAGATGCACCGTTACTACCGAATAATACACTTGCAGTAGTGCTAGCATAGTTACCAAGACTAGTTATGGTAAAACTAAAGAAGCTTGTGCTCAGCGGAAGCGTAGTACCATACATCCAGAAAGCGAATGTGTATCCGCTACCCACGGCGGGAGATGCTGGAACAGTAATAGCGGTGGAACCAACATAATTGTTTGGACTTACTGCCGCCGAACCGTAACCCGTCTTGAACACGGTGGTATTGATGGTAGGTGTATTGGCGTTGATACTGTTTGTTCCTGCCGCACCAGAAGAGTAGTCAGAAAAGTTGCTGTCCAAGGGGTAGTAGATCGTAATGTTCGCCATAAGCGTATTGACGTTACTGGCGGCGATGACCACGTTGGACGCGTTATACGCGTAGACGGTGGCTTGCCACGGGCCGTAGCCGCCCGGCGTCACGGTGGTCAAGGGGAGGGCGTTGGTGACCGCCGCGACCGTGCTGTAATAGGCGCCGTTGACGTAAATCGCGTAATTGACGGCGTTCGTGACGGCCGAGCTAGCAAGGGCGAACGTGGTCGCCGTGATCGAACTGGCCGCGAGGCCGGTGACGGGGTTGGGGGTGGCGTACTGGTACGGGGTGGATTCGACGATGCCTTGGTTCGTGTTAGTTCCTGGACCTGTTAGTGACGAAGTAAAGTAAAACAAATTATACATCTGACTATTGAATGGTAACAGAGCCCCCCAACTTCCAAAACTATATCCGATAGCATTGTTCAATGGTGACAAAGAAAGACTTGATGAGAACGTCGTCACTGCAGTTGAAGTGCCATTCACCGAAAGTGTGGAACCACCATTTCCTGAAATATATTTACCGGTAATCACACAATTTGTAGAAAGTGCAAGAACTGGTGGATTATCTCCATAAAATTCGAGAGCTACTTGCCCAGCACCATTGTTGATATCAATACGCATACCTTGGTCCTTAGATACAACTCCCCCACCGATCAAACAAGAAAAGGTTGAAGCATAGTTTCCAATTCGTGAAACATAACTGAAACTCGAGTCTCCGTAAGGCAAGGCATAGTTGGGTAAATTGAAGTAGGCATTGCTTTGCGGCGCCCCCGTATACCCGAAATCGATGAGCCCACTTGATACCATATAAGCGGGTTGAGATCCCAAAGTATACTGCGTCGCCGAATTGAAACTGAGGTCCATACCCTGATTATACCACTTGGTCACATAAGCATACGTGGTATTCGCCCCGTTCGCAGTGAGCCACGCCGACACCGACTGTCCCGTGCCCATGTACTGGGTTCCTAAGTTACCCGACACATCCGCATAGAAATTCTGGGTGTAGTTGCCACACAGGTCCGCGCTATGACGCAGGGTCATGACCGGCCCAAAGTAGTTATAATTGACCAACTTGCACGAGAACGCTCCCTTGATCGACGCATACGCACCCGAGGATAAGAGCCCGGTCTTCGTGCCATTGAACGAGGTATCGTAGGAGAGCACATCGACCGCCTTCCCGCTGCTGAAGAGGGTCGATGGTAACACCGCCTGTGCGTTGGACGTGATAGGGGTCTGAGGGAAGGCGATAATGACGATACCGGAACCACCGCTGCCGCCATATTGGGTATTGGGGTTTCCGAATCCGCCGCCGCCACCACCACCAGTATTAGCCGCACCATTTCCACCGCTTGTAAGTGAACCGTTTGAACCAGTATTTAGTGCGCTCCCTCCCCCATAAGTAGTACTAAGAATTGAACTAGTATTTTCACAATTACCACCCCCTCCACCACCTAAACCACCCGACCCAGAAAGCGTATTATTATTGGTGTGAACAACAGACGGTCCACCACCACCACCCCAATAATATGTACCATAGGCAGTTCCATTCGGTGAAAACGTATTAATTCCCGGTAAAAAACATTGAATACCGTTACCTCCAGCCCCTGGACTACTTCCTACTGTAATAGCGGTCAAAGTGCCATTGCCGTTTACACCAGCTGTTCCTGCCCCCCCCCCTCCTCCAGGTGTCCAATTTGCACCTCCGTTGCCTCCACCAGCATTTCCATAATTATTGTAATTATTAATAGGGGGTGCTCCTGTGGTTGATAATGATGTATTATCTGCGTAATCAGAGCAACCACCACCACTTCCACCGGATGTAGCATTACCTCCTATTCCCCCAGTAGTTTTTCCGCCGCCGACACCGCCACCGTAAGCAATTATGTTTGCAGAAGTATTTCCATTGAATACTACGGTAGTATTTACACCGTTAGTACCCGCAACACTATTTGTTCCACCTGCACCCCCGCCGCCGACGGTTATGTTTATTGTGTTCGCTCCAGAAGGTAAAGAAACCGGATTCATTACAACGCCACCAGCACCGCCGCCGCCGCCAGCAAAAAAACCACCGCCACCGCCACCTCCCACCGCCAAGACATAAACATTGGTCGTGGTGTTCGTGTTATACGCAACGGTATACGTCTTCGACGAGCCTGCAGATACGGACGGTTGGAACGAGTACACCTGATAGGTGATACCATTGTAGACGGACGTGCCACTGACATCGGTACCATTGACCCAACCCGAGCTGACCGAGAGCGACGTGAAAGGGTTCGGGCTCATCGTCTGTATCGAGGCGGACGTCGCCGACCCGGACCCGTCCAACACCGTCCCCGTCACCGTCACCGTCGTACTTATCGACGCCGTCGATGACAGCGTCAACGTCGTCGTATTCGTTCCGCTCGACGACGTCGTG
>Ga0164297_10003914_pt1 | contig 13603 bp, 20 predicted proteins | sample GEODES058metaG_FD_113539 | JGI IMG/M metagenome (GOLD analysis project Ga0164297, IMG submission 113539) | Dystrophic lake water microbial communities from Trout Bog Lake, Wisconsin, USA - GEODES058 metaG | ecosystem: Environmental > Aquatic > Freshwater > Lake | place: USA: Trout Bog Lake... | reverse complement strand
ATTGGTATTGCATTTTTAATACTAGCATTTTTGATGTGGTTTCGTTGGTTGCCCAAGTCTGATCGTGATGATTACGAAGCGGGATATTTTGTCGGGGGACTTGTAATCGGTATTATAGGTTTGGTGACCACAGGAGCACATCTTAATACCGTTATTATGGTTTGGTTCGCACCAAAGATTTATCTAATCAATGAAATTGCTCGGTTAGCGCATCAGGTGCACTAATGAACTATTGGGAACAAAAAGAGTTAGAACAACTTAAGATTGAGAATGCTTGGCTTGATGATCTAAGTCCATTTATGAAGTTAATGGATAGTCATGCTGGTGCAATACTTGCGATAGTTCTTGTTAGTGTTGTTACTTTTAGTCTAGGGTTATTGATTGGATTTGTTATATGATTAACATTCAACTACTTGAGCAAGATGACATTGTTGAGCCAGAAGATTGGTGTCGTCCACTGAGCATCACTTCAATGAGTGGTGGACATAGTGACTATTACAGTTTTCAAAGTCAATATACAGGTGCTCCCGAAAACAATGTCAAATGGGTCAAAGTCAAATACATCCTTGGCAGAGGATGGCATGGAAAGACTGTAGCAGAGATTGATGCCAAGTTGGGTAAGTTTGTCAAGTACGAATATGTGCGAGGTAATATTCCAACACGAAGCAAACTAAGTTTGAGTGGCTACAATATTACTGACCATACAAAAGTTTTTTATAACGAGGATGACGAATGAACGAACAAATTGAACATTGCTTGTATAAATCGGGCTTGACTGCACAAGGGTGCTGGGATGAACTGGATGATTATGCCCGAGAGTGCATTGAAAAGTTCGCCGAGTTGCTTATATTGGAATGCGCTAATATCGCTGATTCGGCTGAACCTTATCTTTCCTCAGATTTAATTAAAGAACATTTCGGAGTTAAAGAATGAACGAACTAATTGAAAAACTGCTTGATGAAGCCGAACTTGATATTGTTTGGGATCAAGACAATCCAGATTATAAATGGGTCGAAGGCTCCGAAGAGTCCTTGTTAAAATTCGCCGAGTTGATTGTTCGGGAATGTATTGACATTGTAGAGCAAGATATGAAGTTGGCACACATACAAATGATTCCATTGACATTGGAAAAGTATGCTAATGGTAGACTTAAAGAAAAGATTGAAGAACATTTTGGAGTTGAATGATGCAACTGGAAGACTTAGAACACATTTTTAAACCACAGATTGCAGAAGGCACAGTCAATCTCTACTACATGTTGGTCGAAGGTGAACTTAACTTGATTGAGCGATGCCCATCCGATCAATTGGAATCACTGTTGCCAATGTTGGACAACTTTGTCTACACTGGCACTGAGGCAAGAATACCCAGATTTACAAAATGAAACCTAAAAAGGAATTTGAAATGAACCCAGATGAAAATGAATTATATCGCATCACATGGCGACAAGATTACCCAGAGTTTCAAGAAGCTGTTGACAGTGCTATGGATATTCTGTTAGAATTGAGTGAGTACAAAGAAGCAAAAGAAGTAATTGCTTATATCAAATCCAAACTCTAAGGAATAATTATGGTAACAATCGTTAAACATGAATGGCATCAAGTTGATAGTCAATTTGCTTATGAACTAGATGAAGATAAACTAAGTGAAATCTATCCAGACTTGGATGAGGATGCCATTGCTTCATTGCTTCAACAAATCATTGATGGTGAAGTTGATATTGATGATGTAATGAATGAAGCATGGAACAATGATATTGACATTGATTGGGAACGCCAATACGATGATTGGTGGACTGACCGTAAAGGCGGATACGATGTTACTTATGAACTAGGTGACGAAGATAGTTGGCATCACGAACCAGAACCAAGTCCTCCATCAATCAAGTGTACCAAATGTCGTTGGGAAGGTAATAACTATGAAACTCGCACAACCTATGTAAATGAACAAGGTGAAGTATTACCTGATGACTGTGAAGAATGGCATGACACTAAAGATGTATGCCCAATGTGTGATAGTGAGGTTGCATTAACAGAATATGGTCAACAAGAGAAGGAAGCTAGAGATAAGCGTATGGCTGAACTTGACGCACTGCTAGAATCTACTGATGAAAATGAGTAAATAGTAGATGGACATCCCAGATATCGTAGGTAAAACTTATACTTTCCCAGATGGAGTAAAGTTAGAGGTTATGCAAATTAAAATACGTGAAAACGTACCATTTATTACATGTCATATTCACGGCGCATCTATACCAAGAAAGACAGTAATGCCCCTTCACATTTTTATGGACAAATACGGTCATCTATTTGAATTGCGTGATCCACCAAAGTTTAGATAATAAATTATGAACACATTGAAAAGAATATTTTCATTAAGTAACGGAGCGTTACTTGTAGCATTAACACTAAGCACAATCGCTGCCTGGTATAGTATCATTGGCTTGACTGCAATCTTTAGTGGTGCAGTCATGCCTATTATCATTATGGGTTCAGCACTTGAACTCGCAAAGATTACAACTACAGTTTGGCTGCGTAAGTACTGGCATCGTTGTGCATTGATTATGAAAATTTATCTAGTGCCAGCCGTTGTTTTACTCGCACTATTAACAAGTATGGGTATCTTTGGTTTCTTAAGTAAAGCACACTTGGATCAAGGTATTGGTAGCGGCGATATTGCTGCCAAGGTTCAATTGCTTGATGAAAAGATTAAAGTACAAAAAGACAACATTAATTCTGACCGTGCTATGTTGTCACAAATGGATCAGCAAGTTAATGATATCATGTCAAAGGGTGACAGTGAACGAAGTGTTGAACGAAGTGTTGCTATTCGTAAACAACAAGCACCCGAACGAACACGTATTCTCAAAGATATTGAAGTGTCCAACACAACAATTCAAAAACTCAATGAAGAACGAGCACCTATCGCTAGTGAGTTTAGAAAAACAGAAGCAGAAGTGGGTCCAATCAAGTATATTGCTGCATTGATTTACGGTGACCAAGCAAGTCAAACTATGCTTGAAGCTGCTGTTCGTTGGGTAATTATCTTGTTAGTTGTTGTGTTTGATCCTCTTGCAATTATGTTAGTGATTGCTGCTAACCAAAGTAAAGAGTGGGACAAAGATGATGTTGAAGATGACACTATGGTACCTACAACATACACGCAGGAAGAAATTGATATATTGTCTAATGAATTTGAAGAGGCACTAGCAGAACCAATCAAACAAGATGTATCAGTATTGGAAGTAACTGATGAAGAGGAAGAAGCATTCAAAGAATTAGAGCCTAAGCCTGAACCAGAGAAGTCTATACTAGAACAACATCCATACTTGAATCAACCATTTGAACATTTCAAAGATTTGACTCCAATGGTTGCAACTAGTCCACACGAAGATGTTATGGAAGTAGTAGAGTTCCATGATGAAGAAATTCCTGAAATCATTGATATTACTCCTAAGAAAAACGATGACACCCCTCCATTTGAAGGCATCAAAGACTTAGACACAGGTGAATGGGTACAAACTGGTCCCGCATATTTGGATCACCCTGCTGTTCAGAATACAATGGATTCTGAGTATGTATTGTACAATGGTAAGCGCATGAGCATGGAAGCACTGAAGGGCTTACATCCTGAATTGTTCTTAAAGGTTGACCAACCAAGAGAACCTTCAATCTCATTTGGTAACTCATTTACTAATAATGCATCTAAAGGTGATACGTTTATTCGTACTGACTCTATACCAAATAAAGTCTTTAAGTTTAATGGTAATCAATGGATTGAAATAAACAGAGAACAAACCGATGCATACCTATCTAACGATGAATACTTAAGTTTCTTAGTTGGTAAAATCAGCACAGGTGAGTATGATCCTGAGTTCTTAACCGATCAGGAACAGGAAGCAATTAGAAATCACATCCAATCCAAATAATTGCCCAAAACAACTTGCGGATTAATCCAAAATCGCATATACTATCATCATTGTTTAACTCACACAGAGGTTTTTATGAAGCGTGTTCTTTCAACTATTGCAATCGCAGCAATGTTAACTGCCTGCAGTTCAGCACCAAAGATTGGTGGTGAAACTAACAGTGCAATGACACCGATCACAAGTCAAAAATTGGCTACTAGTTTTAAACGTCAAGGCGTCAAACTAGAGTGGGATTGTGCGTTTGGCACAGGTGCATTTGGATTGACTGATGCAATGTGTGTCAGAGGTGATATCAAAAGTGTTGAAGTCACTGCTTACGCAACTAGCAATGGTAATTCCGAAAACAACCGTGAAGCTGCTTTTAAAGTTGCTGAAATGAAAGCTAAGGCTAAATTGCGTCATTTCATTTATGAAGATATCAATAGCACAAGCGTTACCAATACAATGGTTAAAAACGTTGAAAAAGCTAACGACAACATCAAATCTAAAATTAAGGTTGATGAAGTTGCATTGAGTGATGACGAATCGGATAAAGATGCAAACATTTCAGTTCGTGAAAATACCAACGATACTGTTCGCACATTGAACGAAACTATTCGTAGTCAAGCACAAGGTATTTTGAAAGGTGTTTATATCAAAGACGAGGATATTGTTGATCGCCAAACTGTCAAAGTCACAATTCGTTGGGACAAAGATAGTGGTCGCGGCAGTGAACAACTTAACCGAATCTTCCGATGAAATACATCATCATTGTAGCCGCGCTGATTTTATCAGCGTGTGCTTCATCCGCCCCTACCCCTATTGCAAAAACATCTGATGGTGTAATTGCAAATCCAAACATTTACCATATTGTCGGTAAAGGTAAAACATTTGAAGAAGCAAAGAATAATGGTTTTACCCGAGCAATTGAATATGTTGTGGGTTCAGTTGTACTAAGCACAACTGCATCAAAAAATGATAAGTTAGTGCGTGACGATATTTTGACACATAGTTCCGGCTATATAGATGATTACACTATCATTAGTACAAACTTAGTGAATGGTGTCTATTCAGTTGAAATGAATTTGACAGTAAAGAGCAGCCGTATTGCAAATAGATTATTGGGTAAGTTTGACAATGATGAACAACTGCCCGGTGAACGTTTGGCTACACAGTATCTAACTTATATGCGTGACAGGTCTACTGGTGATGCTTTGATTAAAGAAGTCATCGGTGACTATCCAAAGAATGCTTTTATTGTCACTAATAAAGGTACAGAATTTAAAGTTAGAACTGATCGTATTCCTATCTTAGTAGTTTCATATAATTTGAAATGGAATAGAAACTATGTCACCGCAATGCGTGAAATGTTTTCTATCATGCAGGATGGTGAGAACAATAAAATTGAACAACAACGATTCCATATTCAATACTATCCAAACAATAACAATTGGATAGGATCAGTGGATCACTTTTATTTCAATGACCATGTTCGGGCTAACCAAATTCGTCAGTACTTGAGTCCTCCCATCAGCATCATGGCTACTATCAGTGATGATGACGGACATGTATTAATGGTGCGTTGTTCAAAAGATGCACAGTATATGGCAGGAGCTGCTGAAAATGTTAATCCAACTCGCATGTGGACTGGTGACCAAGACAATGACACAATTGAAATTGTAATGCCCAAACATCAAGACCTTATTAGATTGGTCAACAATGTTAAATTGGAAGCAGTCAGTGAAGTAAAATGCAGAAATGAAATGATTAAAACAATGTGAGATAAGTAATACATGACCGATGAAAAACAACTTAACCATTGCAGTTTCTGTGGCTCTAGCAAAGAGTCAGTAAAAAAATTAGTAGTAGGCGAGAACGCCGCAATATGTAGTGATTGTATAGAACTATGTGGCGATCTTGTTGAAGATGATACATTAGTAGAAGAAACATCTACCGATTCAAGTTACGATCCAGAAGCTATCAAAGAGTTTTTGGATCAACATGTTATCGGACAAGACGATGCTAAAATGGTGTTAAGTGTTGCTATCGCTAATCACTATAAACGTATCAACACACCACCTAAAGACTTAGAGATACAAAAGGGCAATGTTCTTATTGTAGGACCCACTGGTAGTGGTAAAACATTGCTTGCTAAAACAGCGGCTAAATTTCTCAAAGTGCCCTTTGTTGTTGCTGATGCTACAAGTTTAACCGAAGCCGGTTATGTAGGTGATGACGTTGAATCTATGATTGCAATGTTGGTCAATGTAGCCGGTGGAGACATTAAACTAGCAGAGCGTGGCATTATCTTTGTTGACGAGATTGACAAGATTGCACGTAAGAGTGAAGGGTCTAGTATCACACGTGACGTTTCAGGTGAGGGTGTTCAACAAGCATTACTAAAACTAGTTGAGGGCACCAACTGCCGTGTTCCTAATCAAGGTGGACGTAAACATCCAGGTAGTGATATGAATGAGATTAACACCAAAAATATCTTATTCATTGCCGGCGGCGCTTTTGTTGGGTTAAAAGATGTGATCGGTAAACGCATGAACGGTACAAGCATTGGGTTCAGTGCAAATATCAAAGAATCTAAGATTGAAGGTGATTTGAGTAAAGTTACCCCGGATGACTTAACTAAATTTGGAATGATTCCTGAGTTTATAGGTCGCTTTACTACAACTGTTAGTATCCAAGAACTTAACAAGGATCAACTAATTCACATTCTTACTGATGTTAAGAACAACTATGTGGCTCAATACAAGTATTTGTTAAAACTTGACCACATTGAGTTAACTTTTACCACAGAAGCGTTGGATGAAATTGCTGAACGTTGTTTGAAACTCAAGACCGGTGCTCGTGGATTACACACTGAAATTGAACGTGTCCTCATGCCCCATATGTATAGCACTAGAAAGTACCGTGAAAACGAGATAAAAGTGCTAAATATAGATAAGGAGCAAGTTGTTAATCCACAACCATTGATATGAGCAGAATCGGAAGACGGGTACAAGTACATGACGGAAACGTAGAAAAAGCGTTACGTAAGTTTAAGAAAAAGATCGCAGACCAAAACCTGTTGCAGGAGGTACGTGATCGCCAAGAATTCGTAAAACCCACTACTCAACGTAAGATTGCCAAAAGCAAAGCAAAAAGCCGCTGGAAGAAACATCTACGTGACCAACAACTTCCCCCAAAACTATATTAACCAAAAATATACAAATATTTTACGCAATCGTGTACAATATATAAATACTCTATAGATGCTTTTAGGTCTATAGGTTATATCTTGCTTTTTAAAGGAGAAAAAAATGAGCAAAGTCATCGGTATCGACTTGGGTACCACAAATTCATGCGTAGCCGTTATTGAAAACGGAATCCCCAAAGTAATTGAAAATAGTGAAGGTGCAAGAACCACACCTAGTATCGTTGCCTACACAAGTGACGAAATCTTAGTTGGTGCAAGTGCTAAACGCCAAGCAGTTACAAACCCAAAAAATACAATTTATGCGGCAAAACGATTGATTGGACGCAAGTTCAGTGAACAAGCTGTACAAAAAGACATTGACCTAATGCCATACAAAATCGTTCAAAACGATAATGGTGATGCATGGGTTGAAGCACAAGATAAAAAGTTAGCACCCCCACAGATTAGTGCCGAAGTCTTGCGTAAAATGAAAAAGACTGCGGAAGATTATCTAGGCGAAACTGTAACTCAAGCAGTTATCACAGTTCCAGCTTATTTCAATGATAGTCAACGTCAAGCAACTAAAGATGCAGGACGTATTGCAGGCTTAGAAGTACTACGTATCATTAACGAACCCACTGCTGCTGCCCTAGCATACGGCGTGGATAAACAAGATAAAAAGGATCGCAAGGTCGCAGTGTATGACTTAGGTGGCGGTACGTTTGACGTATCTATCATTGAGTTGGCAGACGTTGATGGTGACAAACAGATTGAAGTACTTAGTACCAATGGTGACACTTTCTTGGGTGGTGAAGACTTTGACCAACGTATCATGAACTATCTAGTTGATGAATTTATGAAAGATCAAGGTATTGACTTGACCAAAGACGTATTGGCATTGCAACGATTAAAAGAAGCCAGTGAGAAAGCAAAAATTGAATTAAGTAGCTCGGCTCAGACTGATGTTAACTTGCCATACATCACTGCTGATAGTAATGGTCCTAAACACATGAACGTTAAACTATCTCGTTCTAAATTAGAACAACTTGTTGATGAGTTGATTCAACGTAGTATTCAACCTTGCAAACAAGCGATGCAAGATGCAGGTGTAAGTGCAAGTGATATTGACGAAGTTATCTTGGTTGGTGGTATGACACGTATGCCTAAAGTACAAGAAACAGTTGAACAATTGTTTGGTAAGGCACCACGTAAAGACGTTAACCCAGATGAGGCAGTTGCCGCAGGTGCTGCTATTCAAGGTAGTGTGTTAGCAGGTGATCGTACTGACGTATTGTTACTTGACGTTACTCCATTGAGTCTTGGTATCGAAACAATGGGTGGTGTATTCACTAAAGTTATCAACAAGAATACAACAATTCCAACTAAGGCTTCACAAACTTTCAGTACTGCTGACGACAATCAACCAGCTGTTACAATCAAAGTTGGTCAAGGTGAACGTGAGTTGTTTAAATATAATAAGAGCTTGGGTGAGTTCAACTTAGATGGAATTCCACCAGCACCACGCGGTACGCCACAAATTGAAGTTACTTTTGACATTGATGCTAATGGTATTATGAAAATCAGTGCCAAAGACAAAGGTACAGGCAAAGAAAACAACATCACAATCAAATCTGATAGTGGATTGCAAGACGAAGAAATACAACGTATGGTTCGTGAAGCCGAAGAAAACGCAGAGGCTGATAAGAAACAAGTTGAATTGATTCAAGCACGTAATGGTGCCGAAGGTACTTATAACAACTTCAAGAAAGACTTTGATGCGTACAAAGATCAAGTTACACAAGAAGAAAGTGATAAGGCACAAGCAGCACTAGAAACGTTGAATAAAGCTATTCAAGGTGATGATGTTGAAGCAATCAACAAAGCTAACACAGAATTGTATCAAGCAATTAGTCCAATCACTGGTAAAAAGTACGAGGCAGAAAAAGCAGCTAAGGAAGCGGCAGAGGCAGCAAAGCCAGCTGAAGAAACTGTTGTTGATGCAGAAGTAAAATCAACAGGCGACACACAAGCCTAATCATACGAGAATGCGGGTGCCTTTAGGGCCCGCATGTCATAAACTTGCTTAATAAGGAGAAATAAAATGACAAACAGAACGTTAACACTAAGAGCATTGGATATACCAACTGTTCATAAATTTGGAATCGGTTTTGATTCTATGCTAGACGAATTGATGCGTGTATCATCACAGACTAACAGCAACTATCCACCGCACAATGTAATCAAATCAGGTGAGAACAGTGTTATCATTGAAGTAGCAGTTGCAGGATTCGATGAAGGTGAAATCAATATTACGGTAGAAAGTAATACATTAAACATCGAAGGAACTCGTGAAGTAGATGAAATTCCATTGAACTATGAATATCTACATCGTGGATTAGGTCGCAGAAACTTTACACAATCATTCAGATTGGCTGAACACGTTGAAGTCAAGGATGCAAGTGTGAAGAACGGTATCTTAACAGTTTATTTGGAACGTGAAATCCCAGAGGATCAACTACCCAAACAAATTGCAATTAAGTACAATAAATAATATAATATAAACATAGTGCGTAGATAGTCTACGCACTTCACAAAGGTACATCATGGGTCAAGAAGCCACAAAAGTAACAGTTAAACCAAATCTAAAAGTTCCTGAACCACCAATGTTCAAGGTAATCTACATGAACGATGACAAAACTACAATGGATTTTGTAGTGCGTAGTTTAATTGACCACTTTAATTATACTACCGATACAGCACTTACTATTACAACAGGAATTCATGAACAAGGTTCCGCAGTAGTTGCAGTATTGCCATACGAAATTGCTGAACAGAAGGGTATGGAAGTTACATTAGATGCTCGTAACGAGGGTTTTCCGTTGCAAGTTAAGATTGAGGCTGACAGTTAAAGAATCACTTCAATGCGTTTAGCATAATAGGGATTTTTATCAAATTTCCCGTTATTTACATAGTTGACATTGTCCTTGATAATGTCAACTTCCTTTTTGTATGTACCATAAATCCAATGAGTAATCTTGTGTTCAGTGTCTTTGTATAAGACATAACCGGGATGGATATCCTGTTCTGCGCTAGGACTTTCCCCAAAATACAATTCATCACTAGGAACACAGTTTGTAATAACTACAATTCGTTTTACATCATTGTGTAGTTGAAGTTTTTCTATGGTCTTTTCTAGGTAACTGAAATCTTCATATCTATTACATTTTAGTTGAAATTCGTCAGGTAAGTCATTACTCTCTAGGTAGTTTTTATACCATCCATTGACACCAACTAAAGCGATGCCGTCTACTACAACTACATTATTATGTAAGTATACAACATTTTGCATCATAGAAGAAATCTTTTGCAAGTCATCTACTATATTGTCTCTTAGGTGCATATTTAATACTTCATCGGTTCCATCAATGAAGAACACGCCGCGATAAAGTGTGCTTAAATGTTTTAGTACATGAGTTACTATTCTAATATCACTAGAAATATTACCAGCAATAATACAAAAAAGACTGGTAGGTTTTCCAGACCAATCAAATTCATCATTTTGAGTGAGGTTTAAGTCGCTAATTACATCAAATCCAAATATCATATAGTATTTATGTGGGAAAAGGGGCGTAAGCCCCTTTTCTACTAACATAATAATTATGCTTTTGGTTTACGTGGTGCTCTTGGCTTAGCAACTTTTTTATCAGCAGCTTTAGCCTTAGCAACAGTAGCTTCTCCAACTTTCTTAGCACGGGGCTTTTTAGCTGGTTTAACTTCTTCAACCACAGGGGCAGCTTCTTCAACTACTGGGGCAGCTTCTTCAACTACTGGGGCAGCTTCTTCAACTACTGGGGCTGGGACAACTTCTGTTACTGTGGGTACTTCAACCTTGTACGGTGCTTTTTCAACTTCCGTTACAGTTGTATCAGTCTTTTTACGACCACGAATTAGAATAGCAATGATAATTACTACTACGATTACGCCTAAAATTTCCATGTTCTTCTCCTTGCAAGTTTTTGAACAAAGTATTTAGTAGCTGTATACTTAGTGCAGATTTTTCTAGTTAAATACCACATGTTTCTGACTCAATATTCACTGAGCGAACTTATGGATTTGGAACTCCCACCAGTCCATGAGCAGAAACGCCTTTGTTTCCGTCCTAGCAAATATTTTGTACATCACACTTATGAGTTGATAAACCACGAAGTGTTCGGAAATGAACTAAGAAAACCTAAGATTCTAGTACAAAGCCATCGTAGAAAGTATTGGGGAATGTGCTCAGGTCACACATATAGAACTATTACAGGGAGCTTTTGTACCATTGATATGATGGACAAATGGTTCTGTATGCAATGGTTTGTAACTACATTAGCACATGAAATGGTACATCAATATCAATGGGATATAATGGGACCTGAGAGACAAGAAGATGGAAAAAATTGGTTAATGAGTCATGGTCCTAGTTTCTATTCGTTCCGTGACGATTTAGTAGAACACGATATCCCATTAAAAACAGCACACAGTATGCGCCGCTGGTTCAAGCACCAAGATTTATTTAAAGCGTGATTTTGCATAAATACTCATTATGCGTGACTTATTAGACTTAATCCAATCCCTTTCAGAAGCAACTGGTGTAGGCAATCTTGCACCTAGCGAATTCAAGATGAGAGCCTCTCGTTTTGATACCTTTATTAATAAAATCAAAAATCAAGAACCATTCACTACAGTTGACGACCAAGAAGTAGTGATTGATCCAAAAGAAGCAAAAAGATTTGTTAGTATTTGGGATCCTGAACGACAGCAATTTATTGACAAAAGTGCTCAGACTGCATTACTTGCTAAAGGTAGCACATATGATGGACAAAATATCATTAAACTTAGCAGTCTTAGAAAGACAACTGAGTTTGGTGGTGCAGGTGTTAACGCAGGTGCCGATGCATCATCAGGTGGCAAGGGAAGTTTCCAAGTAAAACCTGCACACATTGGAATATGTGATATTGATATCCCTGCTACCGATTTATATGCAATGATTGCTAAGAATTCAGTATTGAATAGCACAGATTACGGTAAGATCATTATTAACTTAGCAAACTATATTGTTTCAGGTGAGTCTGTTACATTACCAGAAGAAGCACAAAAGAATGACAAGTTAAGAGCAGCAATACAAGACAATGCAGGTGAGTACTTGGGAGTTCTTGCATTATTATACAATCGTTCAAGATTTAATAAAAAAGCAGAGTTTGAAGAATGGTTAGGTTCAAGCGTTGAAGAATTGGTTTTGAAATTCCCTTCTAGTGAAACAGAAAACTTAGCTGATAGTTATGCTGTCGTTACCAACAAAAATACTGGACACAGAGTTAACATTTCTAGTAAAGGTAAAAACGGTGGTGCAGCACCTGCACTAAGCGGACTGAAAGTACCAGAACATCTTAAAACAAATCCTAAACTTAAGAATGGTATTGAATTTGTTGGTATTTGTATGCTTAACAAAACTAGATCCACTATAGACCAAGCATTTGACGGAATTGATCTTTTGTTTAAAGTAAATCCAAAAAGCATTGACAAAGTATGGCATAAATTTTTACCATTCAGTTCAAATCCAAAACTTAAACAAGCATTGGTTGACAATTTAAAAGGTAGAGGTGGTAAGATACCTGCTTCATTTGCATCCATTATTAACAGTGTAGCAAGTAAAGACGCTACTGATGGTGGAAAGATTTTCTATGCAATGAAGAAAGAAATTGAAATTGCTATCAATGCCCGTGATGCATTGCCAGAATTTAAAGATTTAGTTCTTGAAATCTTAGAAATGAACTTTGTTCAACAATATACCGACTATGAAAACAAACATAAAGGTGAATTAACCTTTGCTACCCAATGGCCTGCTAAACTAGACGGTAAGGTAACATTGGAAAATAAATGTAGCGCAAAAGATCCATTCGCTAATGGATTAAGTTTTAAATTGGGCAGAACTGATAACTCAGTAAGTTCAGAACCAGGAGAACCTGAAGTTGATGGACCAAGTGATTCAGAATTTTCAACCAGTGATGTTGCCCAATTAACAGGTGGACCTGATTTTTCATCATCAAAACCCAATACTCAAGTGGGTGATGTCGGTCGTGCTAAACGAAAAAGGTAACCTAATATATTGATTCTTAATGTTAACTCAGTTATAATACAGTTTTAACATTAAGGAATCACATGAGTTTAGTCCCAATCGTTGTAGAATCAACAAGCAAAGGTGAACGTAGTTACGACATTTACAGTCGGTTAATGCGTGACCGTGTTATTTTGCTAGAGGGTGAGGTTCATGACCAAATGGCAAATTTGATTGTTGCACAGTTACTTTTCTTGGAGAGTGAAGATGCTACTAAAGACATTTCTATGTACATTAATAGCCCCGGAGGTAGCGTCACTGCGGGAATGGCAATCTATGATTGTATGCAATTCATTGCCCCCGATGTACAAACGATTGTTATGGGGCAGGCCTGTTCTATGGGGTCTTTACT
>Ga0164297_10003913_pt1 | contig 13607 bp, 13 predicted proteins | sample GEODES058metaG_FD_113539 | JGI IMG/M metagenome (GOLD analysis project Ga0164297, IMG submission 113539) | Dystrophic lake water microbial communities from Trout Bog Lake, Wisconsin, USA - GEODES058 metaG | ecosystem: Environmental > Aquatic > Freshwater > Lake | place: USA: Trout Bog Lake... | reverse complement strand
TCGAAATCACGCTCGCGACCCATTCGCGATCCAGATGATTGCGATTCACCATATCCGCGACAAAGGCTTTGACTTCCGGTCGCTCCAGATCGAGTGTTCCGGCGCGCGCCGCAGACATCGCCGCGGTCAGCAAGATCACGAGGGCGAGGAGCGATTGGCGCGGTCGACAAGTCATCAGGCACCCACGAGTTTGCGGTGACTATGGAGTGACATCAGTATCCCAAAGCTCGCGAGCAGCGTCACCATCGCGGTACCGCCATAGCTGACCAGGGGTAGTGGCACGCCGACCACGGGCAGGATGCCACTGACCATGCCGGTATTGACGAAGGCATACACGAAGAAGGTGAGCGCGAAGCTTCCACAGACGAGTCGCGCGTAGGTGTTCTGGGCACCGACGGAGAGGTAGAGCGCGCGCGCGACGATGGCGAGGTACACGACAAGCAGAGCGAGTTGCGCCAGAAAACCGAGCTCTTCGCCGATCACCGCAAAGATGAAATCGGTGGAACGCTCGGGTAGGAATTCGAGCTGCGCTTGGCTGCCGTGGGTCCAGCCTTTGCCGAACACGCCGCCGGAGCCGATGGCGATTTGCGACTGGATACTGTGGTAGCCGGCACCGAGCGGATCTTGGGAGGGATCGATGAACGTCAGTACGCGCTGCTTCTGGTAGTCCCGCATGAAATGCCACGCGATAGGCAGTGCGGCGCCAAGGCCGATGACGCCGGTGACGATCACGGTGGTCGACAGGCCCGCCAGAAAGACGACCAGAATACCGGCCGATCCGACGAGCAGTGCCGTTCCAAGATCCGGTTGTTTGGCGATCAGCACCGCCGGAATCAGAATGATGCCCAAGAGCATCAGCGCGTCCCTGAGAGACGGCGGTAGAGGCCGCTCGTGGACATACCACGCGCACATCATGGGGACCGCAAGCTTCATGATCTCGGAGGGTTGGAACCGGAAGACCCGGAGATCAAGCCAGCGCTGCGCTCCCTTGCCGACACTGCCATGCACCGCCACGATCAGGAGCAACAGGACGCCTGCGCCATAGATCACGGGCGACGCACGGCGAAGCCAGGAAGGTGGTGTCTGCGCCAGCAGAACCATGGCGGCGAGAGCAAGCAGCAAGCGCTCGACCTGGTTGAGCCACTGGGAGAGGTTCTGTCCCGTGGCGCTGTAGAGCACGAACAGACCAAAGAGGCAGACTGCGATCAGTAATCCCAGCAACAGGCCATCCAGATGAAGCCGTCGTAGCCACTGGGCCGTTCGCGACAAGGTCTTGCGGGTCGAAGAGTTCAGATGGTCGCTGTAAAGCATGTCAGCGTTCCTCGGGTTCCGGGCTTGCGACGACCGGCGCGGGCGTCGCATCATCGTATTTTCCGAGCAGATAGGCATCGAATATGCGGCGTGCAATGGGCGCCGCGGCGCTGCCACCATGACCGCCATTTTCCACTAGCACGGCGACGGCGATCTTGGGCTGATCGGCCGGTGCGAAAGCGATGAACCAGGCGTGATCGCGCAGTCGTTCGCTCACCCGGCTGGCCACATATTTCTCGTTCTGACCCAGACTGAAGACTTGCGCCGTGCCGCTCTTGCCGGCCATGCGGTACGGCGCGCCCTTGGCTGCAGCGGCCCCCGTGCCACCAGGCTGCATGACCTGTTCCATACCCTCGATGATCACATCCCAGTGTCGTGGATCGTTGAGTGTGAGTGGAGGTCCCGCCACGGATGGAATGGGTTTGACCGCGCGCGTGTCCGCGTCGCGAATGGCAGTGACGAGGCGTGGCTTCAGGTTCTTGCCGCGCGTCGCGACGATCGTCGCTGCATGCGCGAGTTGCAGTGGTGTCGCGAGCAGGTAGCCCTGACCGATGCCGACGATGATCGTCTCACCTGGGAACCAAGCCTGCTTGTAGGTTTTGCGCTTCCATTCCTGGGAGGGCATCAGGCCCGGCCGTTCGCCGCTGATGTCGATGCCGGTTAATTGTCCGAAGCCGAGAGTCGACATCGCCTCGTGCACCCGATCGATGCCGAGCGTTTCCGCAAGTCCATAGAAATAGACGTCACACGAAGTCGCGATCGCGCGGCGCATGTCGACCGCCCCATGACCTTCCTTCTTCCAATCGTGATAGGGGTGGCTTGACCCGGGCAGTGTGTAGACGCCATGGCAGTTTCGGGTCGCACTCGGGTCGATCGCGCCGTATTCCAGTCCGGCGAGCGCCATGAAGGGCTTGACCGTCGATCCGGGTGGATAGGTGCCGCGCAACGCGCGGTTGAACAGCGGTCGGTCCTCGTCGTCACGAAGCGCCGCGTATTCGCGATTGGAAATGCCGCGGGTGAACTTGTTCGGATCGAAGCCTGGCACCGACGCGAGCGCGATGATGTTGCCCGTCTCCGTCTCGATGGCGACCGCTGCGCCACGGCGGCCGGCCAGCGCGTGTTCGACGAGTTGCTGGATCTTCATGTCGATGCCCAGGATCAGGTCGTTGCCGGCGCGTGGCGGTTTGCTCTCGAGGGAAATCGGCGCGCCGCCAAGGCGGTCGACATGGCGTCCTTGCGCGTTCACCACGACTTCCGCATGACCTGCGGCGCCGTGCAGTTCGGTTTCGTAGGCGCTTTCGATGCCGCTCTTGCCGATGAGCGCCGATCCGCTGTATTCGTCGCGGTCGATGTGCTTCAGGTCTTCTTCGGAGATGATGCCGACGTAGCCCAGCGCGTGTACCGCGGAGTCGCCGAAGGGATACCAGCGTGCCAGTCGCGTCTGGATCTCGACGCCCGGGAATTCGTGTTGACGTACGGCGAAGGTGGCGATGTCGGCCTCCGACAGAGAGAGTCGCAACGGTACCGGCTCGAATTTTCGGCCCGAGCGGATCACGCGCTCGAGGGGCGCCACCTGATCGGGGTCGATCAGACTGAGATCGGCGAGTCGGCGCAGCGTGCCCGCGACATCCGGGACTTGTTCCGGTGTCAGTTCAAGCTCATACGCGGGCGTATTTTCCGCAATGACGGTCCCGGCGCGATCGTAGATCAACCCGCGGTCGGGAGGTAACGCTTCGAGACGAACGCGATTGCCTTGAGCTTGCTCCGCGAAGTAGCTGTGTTTGACGACCTGTAGGTAGAAGAGACGCCCGGTGACGAGCAGTAGCAGCACCGCTGCGGCGACGATTGCGAACAAGGTCCGGCCGACGAACAGGCGTTGTTCCCGCCAGTGATCCTTGATCCTTGTGTCTGGCATCGGGGTATCAGTTGCGCGCCGAGTAACGACCCAGCAGTCCGCTCAGCAGCGGCCAGCAGATTGCACCAGTCAGGACCGGCAGCCAGCGAACCCAGAGCGTCATCGGGTGTCCGGTGACGCCGTCGATCCAGAACATCAGAAATTGATAGATCCCGAGCAGCGACATCACCGCCATCGTTTGGTGCAGCAACGGGAACATACGCATCCGCAAATGCAGGTGCTGGACGATGTAGGCGATCACGACGAAGGTCAGTGCATTCTCGCCGAGTACGACGCCATGGACCGCATCGAGGATCAGGCCACTCAGCCATGCGAACCCGAGCCCGCCGATGCGCGGCATCATCAATGCGAACCAGATCACTATGAGCAGCAGGAAGTCCGGTCGAATCAGGTCGATGAGGTGAGGTAACGGTATGGCGCCGAGCAGCAGTGCGATGAAAGCCGCCACGACCGAGAGCAGGCGCGGGTGTCGAGCCATGCCGTTCATCGTTTCTTGGCGGTGGCCGCGCCACCGCTTTTCGGTTCGGGCGTCGTGGGCCGCGGACTTTCCGGCCGTGGTACGGTCGTGAGCAGCAGCACATCCTGTGCACGATCGAGCGCTGCTGCCGGCAATACCGTGACGAGGGCGAGCGGTTGGCTAGGGTCGTGGTGGACCTCGGTGATGCGACCGACCGGTAGTCCTGCCGGAAACACCCCACCGAGACCGGACGAGACCAGTACGTCGTTGACCTCGATGTCGGTGTTTCGCGGGAGGTAGGGGAGTGAAAGTCGCTGCGGGTGCCCGGTGCCTATCGCGACGGTCCTGAGACCGGTCCGCTGGATCTGCACCGGGATGGCGTGCGTGGGGTCCGATAGCAAAATAACTTCGCTGGTCAGCGGCCCGACCGAGGTGGTTTGTCCGACGATCCCGGTCGCGTCGATGACCGGTTGGCCCACGACCACACCATCTTGAGCGCCTTGATCAATCAACACGCGTTGCCGTAGCCGGTCAATCTCGATCTGCAGGATCCTGGCGGCGTGGGTGGTGGGTTCGGCCGTCGGTTTGCTCGCGAGCAGGGTTCTGAGCCGGAGGTTCTCCTGCTGTAAGGCGTCGAACTCAAGTAGTTTCAGTTGTTGTGCGGACGCAGCTTTCTTCAGTGCCGCATTTTCCTGAAACAGAGCATGTCGACTGGCGAACGTCGTCGCAACGTCGTCCCAAAGGGAACTCGGAGCCTGCACCATCATCTGCAAGGGCCACGCCACCATGGACAGACCGTTACGGACGAGCGTCAGGCCCTTCCCGCGATAATCCGCCACGATGAGCGCCGCCGACATGGCGATCAGGATCATGGCGCGCATGCCCAAGGAGGACAGCCGCGACGGCGAGAAGCGCGACTCGCCTTGTCTTAGGACCGCCAACCGGTGACTCCGGTTGCCACGCTACTGCAGACCGAAGGAGCCTGGATGATCTCCAGACAGCTCCAGGATGCGGCCGCCGCCGCGTGCCACACAGGTGAGTGGATCGTCGGCGATCAGTACCGGCAGACCGGTTTCTTCCATCAGCAACTTGTCGATGTCCTTCAACAATGCGCCACCACCGGTCAGCACGATGCCGCGTTCGGCGACATCCGAGCCGAGCTCGGGAGGCGTTTGCTCCAGCGCCTGCTTGACGGCGCTGACGATACCCTGCAGGGGTTCCTGCAGCGCCTCAAGGATCTCGTTGGAATTGAGCGTGAAGGAGCGCGGAATGCCTTCGGAGAGGTTGCGTCCCTTGACCGACATTTCGCGGACCTGATGTCCGGGATAGGCCGAGCCGATCTCGATCTTGATACGCTCTGCCGTCGCCTCACCGATCAGGATGCCGTAGTTGCGACGCACGTAGTTGATGATGGCATCGTCGAAGCGATCCCCGCCGATACGAGCGGATGCGGCGTACACGATGCCGTTCAGTGAAATGACTGCGACCTCCGAGGTGCCGCCGCCGATGTCCAGCACCATCGAGCCTCGGGGTTCGTGAACGGGCAGGCCTGCGCCGACGGCAGCGGCCATGGGTTCATCGACCAGCAAGACGCTGCGCGCGCCGGCGCCCTCGGCCGACTCCTTGATCGCGCGGCGCTCGACTTGCGTCGAACCGACCGGCACGCACACCAGGACGCGCGGGCTCGGCCGCAGGAAGCGGTTGCCGTGTACTTTGTTGATGAAGTACTGGAGCATCTTCTCGGTGTAGGTGAAGTCTGCGATCACGCCGTCCTTCATCGGGCGCACCGCCGTGATGTGTCCCGGTGTTCGACCCAACATGTTCTTCGCATCGACGCCGACGGCAACGATGGTCTTGCCACCACGTCCGGGTTCGTCGCGGACGGCGACGACCGAGGGCTCGTTCAGTACGATGCCCTTGCTGCGGACGTAGATCAGCGTGTTGGCGGTTCCGAGGTCGATCGAGACGTCGTTGGAAAAATAGCCGCGGAGGCTCTTGAACATGTGTGCTCGTGCGAATGGGCGATGGTTGAGGGAAGCCAGGGCGCGGAACCGGAGTCGGTCCTCGCCGGGCGGGTTCGCTAATCTAACAACGGGCAGGACAATTCACAAGGCGACGTGTATGATTACTATAGATTTTTTTTGGCCTTTTGGGCCCTTTTGACATGAGCCTGACCCGAAAAGACGTTGAGGGCATTGCCCACCTGGCCCGATTGGGCATCACCGATACCGAGTTGCCGGTCTACGTGGAGAGTCTGTCCAAGATCCTCTCCTTCGTCGATCAGTTGAACGCGGTACCGGTCGGCACCATCACACCCATGGCGCACCCGCTGGATGGCGAGGTCCAACGATTGCGTGCCGATGAGATCACCGAGACCGATCGTCACGTGAAATATCAGGCCAACGCGCCACAAGTCGCCAGTGCCCTCTATGTGGTTCCGCGGGTGATCGAATGACGCTCCACGCCAAATCCATCGCCGAACTGTCCGCCGGATTGCGGGCCGGGGAATACTCGTCGGTCGAACTGACCCAGCATTTCTTGTCGCGCATCGCGGCGGCGAATGCCGCGCTGAACGCCTTCGTCACGGTGACCGCCGATCGGGCGCTCGCGGATGCAAAAGCGGCGGATCGACGGCGGGCGGCCGGCGACGCGGGTCCATTGACTGGTGTGCCGATCGCGCACAAGGATATTTTCTGTACCGACGGCATTCGGACGACCTGCTCGTCGAAGATGCTGGCTGATTTCGTCGCCCCCTATGACGCCACCATCGTCGAGCGTCTGTCGGCGGCGGGGACCGTGTTGCTCGGCAAGACCAACATGGATGAATTCGCTATGGGTTCCTCCAACGAGACCAGTTTCTTCGGTCCCGTCAAAAATCCGTGGAATCCCGCGAAGGTCCCTGGCGGCTCCTCCGGTGGTTCGGCGGCGGCCGTTGCGGCACGCCTTGCGCCCGCAGCCACGGGCACCGATACCGGTGGATCCATCCGGCAGCCTGCAGCGCTCGTGGGAATCAGCGGTATCAAGCCGACGTATGGCCGTGTCTCGCGCTACGGCATGATCGCCTTTGCATCGAGCCTCGATCAGGCCGGCGTGATGGCGCCGTCCGCCGAGGACTGTGCCTACCTGTTGGCCCCGATGTCCGGATTCGATACGCGAGATTCCACCTCGGTGCAGCGACCGGTGGGTGATTACGTTGAAGAGCTCGGTCAGTCCCTGAAGGGCATGCGTATCGGTGTGCTGCGAGAGTTTTTTGCCGAAGGCCTCGAATCGGGTACCGGCGCGAGGGTGCAAGCGGCCGTCGATGAGTTCCGGCGCCTCGGCGCCGAGGTGGTCGAGGTCAGTTGTCCGAACCTGCCCTTGTCCGTGCCGACCTACTATGTCGTGGCGCCGGCGGAGTGTTCGTCGAATCTGTCGCGTTTTGACGGCGTGCGTTTCGGGCATCGTTGCGTTGACCCGAAGGACCTGATGGACCTTTACAAGCGCTCGCGGGGCGAGGGCTTCGGGGCCGAGGTGAAGCGTCGCATCATGACGGGTACCTACGTGCTGTCGGCGGGCTATTACGACGCTTATTACCTCAAGGCGCAGAAGGTGCGCAGCTTGATCAGCGCGGACTTCAAGAATGCCTTTGACAAGGTCGACCTGTTGATCGGTCCGACCGCACCGACCCCAGCTTTCGACATCGGCGCGAAATTCGACGATCCGATCACGATGTACCTGAACGATATCTACACGATCGGTGCAAACCTGGCCGGGCTGCCGGCCATCTCCATCCCTTGTGGATTCGTCGGCGAATTGCCGGTCGGTGTGCAGTTGATCGGTCCTCATTTCAGTGAGGGTCGTCTGCTTGCGGCGGCGCACGCCTATCAGCGCGAGACCGATTTCCACCGCCGGATTCCGGCGGCCTACGCCTGAGAATGAAGCTATGAGTCTATCCACCACACCAGACGGCTGGGAGGTCGTGATCGGCCTCGAGATTCACGCACAGCTTGCGACTCGCTCCAAGATCTTCAGTGGGTCGGCGACCGCCTACGGCGCCATGCCGAATACCCAAGCGAGCCTGGTCGACTTGGGCTACCCCGGCACGCTGCCCGTCCTCAATGCAGAAGCCGTTCGAATGGCGGTCAAATTTGGTCTGGCCACCGGGTCAAAGATCACCGAACGATCGATCTTCGCACGCAAGAACTACTTCTATCCTGATCTTCCCAAGGGTTACCAGATCAGTCAGTACGAACATCCGATCGTCGCCACCGGATCCATCGTGGTCTTGCTCGACGATGGAGTTCGCAAGACGGTGGGCATCACACGTGCTCATCTTGAGGAAGATGCCGGCAAGTCGCTGCACGAAGGGCTCGAGCACGCGAGCGGTATCGACCTCAATCGAGCGGGAACACCGTTGCTGGAAATTGTCTCCGAACCTGACCTTCGGTCGGCCAAGGAAGCCGTGGCGTATCTCAAGACGATCCACACGCTGGTGCGGTATCTCGAGATTTGCGACGGCAACATGCAGGAAGGGTCCTTCCGTTGTGATGCCAACGTGTCGGTCCGGCGCATCGGTGCCGAGAAGTTTGGTACGCGTTGCGAGATCAAGAACGTGAACTCCTTCCGCTATGTCGAAAAGGCGATCAATTACGAGGTGTTGCGCCAGATCGACGTGTTGGAGTCGGGTGGCAGTATCGTTCAGGAGACGCGGCTTTACGATTCGGTCAAGGATGAGACCCGCTCGATGCGCTCCAAGGAAGAAGCCAACGACTATCGCTATTTCCCGGATCCGGATCTCCTGCCGGTGGTACTGGCGCCGGAGTTCATCGCTGACGTCCGCGCGAGTCTGCCGGAGCTTCCGCATGAGAAGGCGGCGCGCTTTGTCTCGCAGTATGGTCTCGGCGACTACGACGCCGGCGTGCTGACCGCCAGTCGCGAACTCGCCGACTTTTACGAGGCGGTGGTTGGCAAGCTTGGATCCGACAGTGCGCTCGCCAAGGTGGCGGCAAACTGGGTGATGGGTGAGTTTTCGGCGCTGCTCAACAGGGATGGTCTCGAGATTGCAGCATCGCGCGTGTCGGCGGATGCGCTGGCGGGTCTACTGACGCGTATCGCTGACAACACCATTTCCGGCAAGATTGCTAAGGAAGTGTTCGAGCTCATGTGGTCTGATCAGCTCGAGGCCGATGCGGTGATCGAAGCCAAGGGCCTTCGTCAGATCACCGACACCAGCGCGATCGAGGCTGCGATCGAGGCGGTGATGGCCGCGAATCCAGGCCAGCTCGCCGAGTATCGCTCGGGCAAAGACAAGCTGTTCGGCTTCTTCGTCGGGCAGACCATGAAAGCCACCGGCGGCAAGGCCAATCCGGCGCAGCTCAACGAACTTCTGAAGATCAAGCTCGCGGGTCCCTGAGTCACGGTGCGCGAGGGAGACACACTGCGTCGCTTCGTCTTTGAACGTTTCGGCGTCCGCGGCTATCTCGTGCATCTCGATGCCTCCTGGCGGGCGCTTGTCGAACATCACGCTTATCCGACGCCCATCCGGGACGCCCTCGGCGAGGGCGTCGCAGCGACCACGCTGTTGGCCGCCACTCTCAAATTCGACGGCTTGTTGACCCTGCAGGTGCAGGGGCCGGGTCCGATGCATCTGATGGTCATCCAGGCCACCCACGGGCTTGGCGTGCGGGGCGTCGCTCGGTGGCGCGGTGACTTGCCTGGGGTGGCGGGTCTCGAAGCCTTGTCAGGTGGTGGCCAGCTCACGGTCACGATCGAAAACGAAGATCGCAGCTCGCGATATCAAGGCATCGTGCCACTAACTGGCGATACTTTTGCCGCCTCGTTCGAGTCTTATTTCGAACGGAGCGAACAGCTGCCGACGCGCCTTTGGCTGACGGCCGGGGAGCGGGGTGTCGCGGGACTCTTGCTGCAACGGCTGCCGAGTGGCGCGAGCGCGTCGGCGGAAGAAATCGAGCATGCGGCCGATCTTGGGGACGAGGACTGGCAGCGCGTCCTCGCGCTTGCCGAGACGTTGACGGTCGATGAACTGGCCGAGCTTGCGCCGGAAGCGCTGCTGTGGCGGCTGTTCAATGAGGAAGAGGTTCGGCTGTTTGATCCGGCCCCGGTATTTTTTCAGTGCACCTGCTCTCGAGAGCGCGTGAGCGGCATTCTGCGCTCGCTTGGGCAGAGCGAGGTGGAGGATATCGTGCGCGAGCGCGGCGACGTCGAAGTGCGCTGCGAATTTTGCAATCGGCTGTGGCGATACGATGCCGTTGACGCGGCAGCGTTGTTTGTCGCCGCCGAACCGGCAGGTGCCTCCAAGCTGCTGCAATAGTCGACGAGCGCGTTCTTTAGGACGCCAACGACTATCGGCGAGGCTTTTCCAGACCGTGAATGTAGTTCGACCCACCGAGCTGGTTCATCTGTTCCATGATCCACAGTTGGCGACTACTCACATAGGCGCTGGGGCGATCGGCGTGTAATTTGATCGGATTGGGCAGTACCGCCGCGAGCAATGCCGCCTGGCCTTGCGTGAGGTCGGTGGCGGTGGTGTGAAAAAGGCGCGGTGCGGCGGCACCCACGCCGTAGATGCCCGGGCCGAACTCTGCCACGTTGAGATAGATTTCCAGAATACGCTGCTTGGGCCAGCACAGTTCTATCAGCACGGTGAGGTAGGCCTCGATCCCTTTGCGAACGAAGCTCTGCCCCGGCCACAGGAACAGGTTCTTGGCGACCTGTTGGGAGATCGTGCTGGCGCCTCGCAGGCGTTTGCCACGTTCACGCTCCCTGACGGCGCTGTCGATGGCATCGAAGTCGAAGCCCGGGTGGAACGCGAATTTCTGATCTTCCGAGGCGATTACCGCGAGCTTCGCGTGTCGCGAGATGCGCTCGTACGGCACGAAGCGATAGTCGGCGCGCCAACTGCCGTCATGTCGCTCCCAAGCCTCGAGGTAGCCGTGCACCATGAACGCGCTGATTGGCGGCGTGATGACACGTAGTGCCACCACGGCGCCGAGGGTGACGACGAAAAAGCCGCCGATCACCCAGAGCAGCACCGTGCGAAACCATCGCAAGGTGTTCTTGAGCAGGGTCATGGACCGTCGATCAGCCCTCGACGACCGTCACTGCATGAACCACGACGGGCTCGAGTGGGACATCGTCGTGAAAGCCGCGGGAGCCGGTGGGTACGGCCGCGATCTTGTCGACGACGCTCATGCCTTCGCTGACATAGGCGAACACGGCGTAGCCGGGATTGCCCGGGCCTGGGTCCAGAAACGCGTTGTCCTTCAGGTTCACGAAGAACTGCGAGGTGGCGCTGTGCGGATCGTTGGTCCGCGCCATGGACAAGGTGCCCCGTCGGTTCTTGAGGCCGTTGGACGCCTCGTTCTTGATGGGCGCGCGAGTTTTCTTCTGATTCATGTCAGCCGTCATGCCGCCACCCTGGATCACGAAGTTCGGGATCACGCGGTGGAACACCGTATCCGTGAAATGGCCGGCGGCGATGTATTCCAGAAAATTCTGGCAGGTGATGGGCGCTTCGGCCGTGTTGAGTTCGATGCTGAAGTCGCCGAGCGATGTCTGAAACTTGATCACAACAGGTCTCCTGACGGCGTGGAACGGCCGCCTCTGTACGAATTCTAGTCTTGACGGAGGCCTCCCGTCGCGCGTTCGAGCCCTGCGAGGTCGCGATGGGTGGTGACCGCCCGGAAGCCCGCGCCACTCAGCAGGCCGCGTACCGCCTCGCCTTGCGTCGCGCCATGCTCGAGAAACAGTGCCCCTCCGGCCGCAAGCCGTGACCCGGCGGTCGCGGCGATCAGCGCCAGCGCCTCGAGTCCTGAGGTTCCTGACACCAGGGCCATCGGCGGCTCGCGCCGCAGCGCGGGATCCTGAAGATGGGGATCCTGATCGCCGAGATACGGCGGATTCGACACGATCACATCGAAGGCTTCGACTGGAAGGCCGTTGAACCAGTCGCTTTGATGCAGCGTCACGGTGTCGCACCGCAGTCGCGCGCGATTGCGTCCCGCGACCGCCAGGGCCTCAGGGCTCGCATCCGCGAGCATGACGCGTGCATCCGGGCGTTCGGCGGCGATCGCGAGGCCGATCGCACCACTGCCGGTGCCGAGGTCGAGAACGGTCGGTCGGGCTGTACCCCTCAGATGGCCTAGTGCGAGCTCTACGAGCAGCTCGGTCTCGGGACGGGGTACCAGAACATGCGCGTTCACCTCAAGACGCAGCGTCCAGAAGTCGCGGTATCCAAGAATGTAGGCCAGCGGCTCTCCGCCACGTCGCCGCTCAATGAGGGTGTCGTAGGTTCTCTGCAGGTCGGTCGTGATGGAGTCGTCTTCGCGTGCGATCAGGCCGCCACGCTCCGTCCCGAGCAGGTGGGCCAGGAGTACTTCGGCGTCGAGTCTCGGCGTGTCGACGACACCCGTGAGCGAGCCCGTCGCGTGATTCAGGATGCCGGCGATCATTCGAGGGCGGCGAGCTGTTCGGCTTCGTATTCGCGAGCGAGCGGAATCAGCACCGCATCGAGATCTCCGCCCACGATGTCCTCGAGCTTGTAAAGCGTGAGTTCGACACGGTGATCGGTGAGGCGCCCCTGCGGAAAGTTGTACGTTCGTATCCGTTCCGAGCGGTCACCCGTTCCGACCTGTAGCTTCCGGGTGGCGGCCTGTTGGGACGCCTGGCGGTCACGTTCCGCCTGCAGCAGCTTCGCCTTGAGCAACGACATGGCACGCGAGCGATTCTTGTGTTGTGAACGCTCGTCCTGGCATTCCACCACGATGCCGGTCGGGAGGTGGGTCAGGCGTACGGCCGAGTCCGTTTTGTTGACATGCTGTCCGCCCGCGCCCGAGGAACGGTAGGTGTCGACCCGTAGATCCGAATCGGCAATCGGCACATCTTCCACCTGATCGAGTTCCGGCAGGATGGCCACAGTGCAGGTCGAGGTATGGATACGACCTTGCGCTTCGGTCGCGGGCACACGCTGCACACGATGTGTCCCTGATTCGAACTTGAGCCGGGAGTATGCGCCCTGGCCGACGATTCGACTGATGACTTCCCGATAACCGCCATGTTCGCCACGACTTTCCGACAGAATCTCCGTCTTCCAGCCTTGGGCGTCGGCGTAACGGCTGTACATGCGGAACAGATCACCGGCGAAGATGGCCGCTTCATCGCCACCGGCGCCCGCGCGGATTTCGAGGAAGATGTTGCCGTCGTCGTGCGGATCCTTTGGTATCAGCAGGCGCTGCAGCGCCTCTTCCTCGGCGCTGATTTGTTCCGCCAGAGCGCGTTGCTCGTCGGCAATCAGCATCCGCATCTCCGGATCGGCGTCGTTCGCCATCTCCGATGTCAGCCGTGCGTCCCGCTCGAGTCCGGTGAATGCGTTGAAGCGTTGCGCGACAGGCTCGATGCGCGCGTATTCCATGGACAGTTCGCGAAAGCGATCGCTGCGGCCTTGCAGCTCCGGGTCCGAGAGCAAGCGACCGACTTCCTCGTAGCGGTCGCAGAGCCGCTCGAGGCGCCTACGGATGGACTCTCTCATTCGAGATCCGCATCCAGATGGAACAGTCGACGGGCGGCGGCCACCAGCGAGTCATCGCCTGCTTCGACCGCGTGGCGCAGCTCGTGGGTCGGCGGGTGGATGAGCCGGTGGGTGAGCGTGTCCGCAAGAAAGGTCATTGCATCGCGTGGAGGGCGGCCTGCCGCCATCAAGCGCAGTGCCTGTTCGAGGGTGTCGGCACGTACGTGTTCTGCCTGGGTTCGCAGTTCGCGGATGGTGGGTACTGCACTTTGAATTCGTAGTCCCGACAGGAAACGCGCGACCGCCGCGTGGATCAGGGCGCGTGCTTCGCGCGCGCCTTCCGGCCGAGCCTTGAGATTGTCGGCGATGAAGCACGGCAGATCGTCAATGGTGTACAGGTAGATGTCCTCGGATCTTGC
>Ga0164297_10003911_pt1 | contig 13609 bp, 14 predicted proteins | sample GEODES058metaG_FD_113539 | JGI IMG/M metagenome (GOLD analysis project Ga0164297, IMG submission 113539) | Dystrophic lake water microbial communities from Trout Bog Lake, Wisconsin, USA - GEODES058 metaG | ecosystem: Environmental > Aquatic > Freshwater > Lake | place: USA: Trout Bog Lake... | reverse complement strand
CGGTCACCGGGCTCCACATCAAACTCGACAGTCTGACCCTCGACGAGCGTCTTGCGACCCTCACCCTGGATCTCCGAGTAGTGAACAAAGACGTCCGGCTGGCCATCGACAGCGATGAAGCCCCAGCCCTTCTCGTCATTGAACCACTTAACGGTTCCTACAGCCACTATGGGCCTCCTTGTTTCTTTGCAACCGGCGCGAGCCGGCTCCGGAGGGAACCACAACGGCAACCTCAGTCCTAACCATAGAGGCTGTGGACCCCTGTGACAAATTAAATATGTGTTAACGCCTGATAATTGTGCCGGTTGGGCCGTCCTCGACGGTCCATCCGAGCGCGACGAGTTCGTCGCGGAGTCGGTCTGCTTCGGCCCACTCCCGAGCGGCTCGAGCCTGGTCTCGGGCACTCACGAGGGCGGCCGCAGCCTCATCGACGTCGCTCACCTCTCCCTCGAGACGTAGCCCCAGGGCACCAAACAACACCGCGACGGCGATCGCCAATTCCTCGGCGTCGTCTTTTTGACCACCGTCGGCCAACGAGTTAGCCGCTGAGAGGGCCTCAAAGAGCTCGGCCACGGCGAGCGGCGTATTTAGGTCGTCATCAAGGCTTTCGCTGACGCGAGCCACCAGTTGAGCTGCTTCGCCACGGAAGGTTGCGGCCGCGGGACCAACGAGGGACTCACCGGCGAGCGACGGAAGTGAGAAGCGCCGGGCCAACGCATCGAGTCGGGCGAGACCCCGTTCGGCGTCGGCGATTGTGGCGGGTGACACTTCAATCGGTGAACGGTAGTGCGAGCGCAAGACGAGGAGTCGGTAGGCCCGGGCGTCGGTCTTTGAGAGCAGATCGGTCAGCGATGTGAAGTTGCCGAGCGACTTGCTCATCTTCTGGTCGCCCACCATCACCCAACCGTTGTGTCCCCAGTGCTGGGCAAACGGACGTCCGGCCGCCACGGACTGGGCCCGTTCGTTTTCGTGGTGCGGGAACTTGAGATCAAAGCCACCACAGTGCAGGTCGAAGCCGTCACCCAGGAGACCCAGCGACATGACGACACACTCGGTGTGCCAGCCCGGGCGGCCGGCCCCGAACGGTGCGGGCCACGACGGTTCGTTGGGCTTGGCGAACTTCCACAGCGCGAAGTCCAGTGGACTGCGCTTTTCGTCGTGCGCTTCGATGCGGGCACCCGCGCGTAGTGAATCGAGTGGCTGACCGGCAAGCAGGCCGTAGTCCGGAACGCGGCTGACGTCGAAGTAAAGGCCGTCGCTAGTGACGTAGGCGATGTCTTGCTCGAGGAAGGAGGAAATCAACGTCACCATTTCCTCGACGTACTGCGTTGCGTGCGGCACGGTAGTCGGGCGGGCCACGCCAATAGCGGCCATGGCCTTCCACCACTCGTCTTCGTAGGTCGCGGCAACCTCAGTCTCCGTTGAACCCTCACGAAGGGCGCGATTAATGATGTTGTCATCAATGTCGGTGATGTTGGAGACGAAGGTGACCTCGAGTCCACGAAACGTGAACCAGCGGCGAGCGACGTCCCAGACCAGGGTGAATCGACCGTGGCCGAGGTGGGGCAGGTCGTAGACCGTCGGCCCGCAGACGTACATGCTGAGGCGTCCTTCATCACGAAGTTCGAGGGGGCGAATTTCGCCACGAGCGGTGTCAAAGAGTCGAATCACCCCTCCAAACTACGACACGGCCCCGAGGGTGGGCGTTTGGCGCCCTCTAAACTCACTATCTATGACTGAATCCAACCGCACCATCCCCGACAAGCCCACCGTTGACGGGCTGGAAGCGGTATGGATTGACCGCTGGGACAACGAGGCCGTCTACGCCTTCGACCGCACGGCCACGCGCGACCAGGTCTTCTCGATCGACACCCCGCCGCCGACGGTCTCGGGCTCACTGCACATCGGCCACGTCTTTAGCTACACCCACGCCGACGTCGTCGCTCGCTACCAGCGCATGGCCGGCAAGCACGTCTTCTACCCGATGGGCTGGGACGACAACGGCCTGCCCACCGAGCGTCGCGTCGAGAACTACTTCGGCGTTCGTTGCGACCCGTCACTCCCCTACGACCCCACCTTCGTCGCCCCCGAGAAGCCAGCCGAGCAGAAGATCTCGATTTCGCGCAAAAACTTTGTCGAACTCTGCCACCGTCTCACGGCCGCCGACGAAGAGGTCTTCAAGAACCTCTGGCGCCACCTCGGTGTCTCCATTGACTGGTCGCTCGAGTACTCGACGATTTCTGCTCACGCTCAGGCCATCTCCCAGCGCGGGTTCCTCGAAATGCTCCAGCGCGGACAGGTCTACTCCCAGGTTGCACCGACCCTGTGGGACGTCGACTTCCGCACCGCCGTCTCCCAGGCTGAGCTTGAAGACCGTGAGCGCCCGGGCAACTACCACCGCGTGGCCTTCGCGACGAGCGACGGCACCGGCGCCATTGAGATCGAGACGACTCGTCCCGAGCTGCTCCCCTCCTGCGTTGCCCTCGTCGCCCACCCCGACGATGTTCGTTACCAGCCATACTTCGGCTCAACCGTCGTCACGCCACTCTTCGGCGTCGAAGTGCCGGTCGTCGCTCACGAACTGGCCGACCCCGAAAAGGGTTCCGGTATTGCCATGATCTGTACGTTCGGTGACACCACCGACGTCACCTGGTGGCGCGAACTCTCACTCCCGACTCGCGCGCTCATTGGTCGCGACGGTCGCTTCCTGCCGGCCGACTTCTCCTCGGCCCAGTTCCCGAGCCGTACGCCCGAAGAGGCGCAAGCCTTCTACGCCACCCTCGAGGGCAAGACGATTAACCAGGTTCGCGCGGCCATCGTGGACGGCCTGCGCGACAGTGGCGCCCTGATTGGCGATCTGCGTCCCATTACGCACCCGGTCAAGTTCTACGAAAAGGGGGAGCGCCCCCTCGAAATTGTGACCTCGCGCCAGTGGTTCGTTCGGACCCTCGCGCACCGCGACGAGCTGCTCGCTCGCGGCGAAGAACTGGCCTGGCACCCCGACTTCATGAAGCACCGCTTTAAGTCATGGGTTGAGGGCCTCAACGTCGACTGGAACATTTCGCGCCAGCGCTTCTTTGGTGTGCCGTTCCCGGCGTGGTACCCAATCGACGCCAACGGCGAGATCAACTTCGACGCGCCGATTCTGCCGGCCATCGATCAGCTCCCGATCGACCCCTCGAGCGACGTCCCCGCCGGCTACGACGAGTCGCAGCGCAACCAGCCCAACGGCTTTGCCGGTGACCCGGACGTCATGGACACCTGGGCCACGAGTTCACTCACGCCACAGATTGCCGGTCACTGGGGCACCGACCTCTTCGAGCGCGTATTCCCAATGGACCTGCGTCCCCAGGCCCACGAGATTATTCGCACCTGGCTTTTCTCGACCGTGGTGCGTAGCCACTTCGAGCACAACTCGCTGCCCTTCACGAACGCCCTCATCTCGGGCTGGGTTCTCGACCCCGACCGCAAGAAGATGAGTAAGTCGGTCGGCAACGTCGTTACGCCAATGCCGCTCCTCGAACAGCACGGCGCCGACGCCCTGCGCTACTGGGCCGCCTCCGGTCGCCCCGGCACCGACACTGCAATTGACGAAGCCCAGATGAAGAACGGCCGTCGCCTCGCCATCAAGATGCTCAATGCCTCTAAGTTCGCACTGGGCCGTCTCGAAGGGCAGGCCCCCACAACGGCCGCCGACGTCACCGTCGCGCTCGACCGCGACCTGCTGGCCCAGCTCGCTGGTGTTGTCGCCGAGGCCACTACGGCCTTCCAGCACTACGACTACGCACGCGCTCTGGAGCGCACGGAGTCCTTCTTCTGGTCCTTCTGCGACAACTACGTCGAACTGGCCAAGACCCGTGCCTACCGCGACGACGCCGCAGACAGCCGCTCGGCTCGGGCCACGCTGGCCCTGTCGCTGTCGGCTCTGCAGCGCCTGCTGGCGCCCGTGCTCCCCTTCGTCACCGAAGAAGTGTGGCGCTGGTGGCACGACGAATCAATTCACCGCGCATCGTGGCCCACGGTCGAGGAGTTTGGCGATGCACCGTTGGCCAGTGGCGTCTACGGTGCCGTCAATGAGGTGCTCGAAGCAGTCCGTCGCGAGAAGAGCACGGCCAAGGTCTCCCAGCGCAAGGAAGTGCTGGAGCTCACCATCGCGGCCCCGGGCGAGTTCCTCGAGCTCGTTAAGGCCGGCGAAAGTGACCTCGTTGACGCGGGTGCCGTGCAGTCCTTCGTCTACGAAGAGGCCGCGGAGCTGCACGTCGGCGTGACGTTGGCTCCCGACGCTAACTAGAGCGTCGGCACCACTCGACAGGCCTTGGCGTCAACGACGTAGAAGGCGTGCTGATTGAAATAAGCGGCGAGGCCACGAGCGTGGGCGGCGTCGATGCCAAAGAGGGCGTACCCGTGCTCGTCGGGCCACTGACCGCGACTATCGCGGTTGCGCGCCGGTAGCCACGTCCATCCACGCTGCGCCAAGAGCGCTCGCATCTCGGCGTGATCAGCCTCGTCGTCCCTCGCCTCATCTCGCTGCGAGTAGGGATTGTCGGGCGTGACGACGAAGAACTCGCCGCGCTCCGCGGCCACTTCGGTGGCCGCACGCCACGCGTCGCTTCCGTCCGCCACCTCCACCAGCACCGGTGGTGCCTCGTAGAGTGCGGCGAGCGCGGGATCTAAGGTCGGACGCGGACGGGCCACCGCCGTGGCGAAGGCGACTGCCGCTCGGGTCGTCGCGGATGACCGCGGCGAAGCCACGAGGTCGTAGGAGTGCTGCGTGAGCGGAAGCTCGACGTAATAGAGCGGGGCCAGCGCTACCTCGAGGAAGCGGCGGGTGAAGGAGCGAGCCACGCCCACGTCGACTAACGAGTCAGTGCTCCCCTGAACCACGAGGAATGGTGGCGCATCGGGCCGAATGCGGTGGTAGGGGGAGATCTCCTCGAACACGTGCGGCACTTCAGTTTTGCGTTGCTGCACAACCCGGTTCTCCAGCAGATGAAGGAGGCCACTGCCCTTTCCGCGCCACAACGACTCATCCCCCGTCATTTCGAGCACTCCGTACAGGGAGATGCACCCTCGCACTGACCAGTCAGTGATGAGGTCGCTTCCGGATGGTCGCCACTGTTCGTCCGGCGCCAGCGCCACGAGGGCCGCCAGGTGACCACCCGCGGAGCCACCGGCGACCACGAGTCGATCGGGGTCGCCGCCGTATTTGACGATGTTTCGCTTAATCCAGCCGACGACTCGGGTCACGTCCTCAATCTGCGCCGGCCAGGGATTCGAGGGCGCGAAGCGGTAGTTCGCGGTAACGACAATCCAGCCCTGCGCAACGAACTCGTGCAGCATCGGACGGGCCTGTTCGCGCTTGTCACCGAAGGTCCACGAACCTCCGTGAATATAGAAGAGCACCGGCGCTCCCAGCGGCGTCACGGCGGTTCGCCAGACGTCGAGACGTTGACGAGGGTGCGAACCGTAGGCCACGTCATTCGTCCGCACCATGGCGCGAGGTGCGAAGGGGATTTGCAGCATGGTGCGCCACCAGCGGCCAAAGGCATCCTGTCCGACTCGACCAATGGGCAGCGGCCGACGAGGCGCCGTGGCCATGGCTCGACGAACAACGCGACGGGCAATGAGCTGCACGGCAATGAGGGCCAGATTTTCGGCGACGATGACGCCACCGAGGACCAGCACCGCGACAACTTGCCACGTGGCGCTCGGCCAGCCCCACCAGCGAAGGCCCGCCACCAGGGCGCCGTCGACGACAATCGCCTGCACGGGGAGCTCCCCCGCGGCAAAGCCCACCGGGAAGGCCAGAAACGAAAAGGGCCACCGATTACTCGGCCGCAGCGCCGCCATGGCCGCCACCACGAGCCAGAGCTGCAGCGCAAAGACGACGTAGACCATGACTCCAAAGTTATCGGTGAAGCGCTAAAACGCTAACGGTCGCTCGTAGTATCGCTACGTGTCCTTGCACCCACTCCTCGCTCCACTCGATGGCACCGTCGGTATCTGGACAAGTGCCCACGAACTGACCCTGCCGACCGCCACCAGTGACGTCGCTCGCACGATTGAATCACTCGGGTACGCCGCCCTCTGGTTTCCCGAAGCCTGGGCCCGCGAATCTCTCACCTCGGCCACGCTTCTTCTGGGCGCAACGAGTCGCTTGCACATCGCGACGGGCATCACCAACATCTGGGGGCGCGACGCCGTGGCCACCGTCAACGCCGCCCGCACCTTGAACGCCGCCTTCAACGAGCGCTTCGTGCTCGGACTCGGCGTAAGCCACCGACCGCTCGTCGAGCGGCTCCGCGGTCAGGTGTACGAGTCACCACTACAGACCATGCGCCGCTATCTCGACGCCATGGACACCGCACCCATGCACGCCCCTGAGGGCCAGCAGCCCTACCCGCGGGTCATCGCCGCACTGGGACCCCAGATGTTGCGACTTGGTGGGGAGCGCGCCGATGGCGTCCACACCTACCTCGTCGACGTCGAGCACACGGCGATTGCGCGGTCACACGTGGGCGACAAGTTCATCGCCGTCGAGCAGGCCGTTGTGCTCGGTGGTGATCGCGACGAATTCCTGCGCCGCGCCCACACCTACCTCGAGTTCTACACCGGCTTAGAGAACTACCGCGCCAACTGGCGGCGGATGGGTTTTGGCGATGAGGACTTCGTGCGCGGTGGCTCTGATCGTCTCTGCGACGCCATGGTTGTTCACGGCGATGCTGACGCCATCGTGGGGGCGGTCGATGCTCACCGCGCCGCTGGTGCCAATCACGTCTGTCTTCAGGTGCTGGGCGAGGCAGCAAACGAGGCACCGCTGGCAGAGTGGCGAGCACTCGCCAGCGCATTCAACTTGCTTTAGCGCGGCGACGGTGGATCAATAATCGTCACGGTCGCGTCGTCCTTGGCGGACCCCCGCACGAGGCGGACGGCCGCGGCCACGGCACCGATCAAGACAAATTCACCAGTACCGATCAGGAACCATCCGACGGTGTCCCAAAAGAGTCCGGCGAAGAAGCCGTGGATGAAGCCCCGGCTGATGATCGCCACGATCCACAACGGCACCCAGGCGAAGAACCAACTGATGATTGGTGCAACGAACACTGTGCCAGTGCGGCGTTGCCAGCCGAGAATTGCGCCATAGACCACGCACAGCACAATGCCGAGATACGTGGCGGCGTGGTGGTTCGTGGTTCGAGCGATGAGCGTGCAGAGCACGAAGGTCATTCCGAGCGCCCAGACCACCGTTGGTCCCGATACGCCCGAACGCGTCTTTTGACGAAGCGTAATAAACGTACTCACGCTTTCAACATACTCCCCAACCCCTGTCACGTTCTCTCTCGGTTCACAACTACGCTCTCATCGTGACTAAAGGCGTCGTAGCACTACTCGGTTCGGGCGAAACAGGCCCCGGTATGACCAAGGTGCACCGCGCCCTGCTCGCTCGGCTTCCCGAGATCCGCGCCGTCAACCTGAACACCCCCTACGGGTTTCAGGAAAATGTTGATCAAATGTCGCAGAAGCTGCTCGACTACTTCGACACCTCACTACACATCGACGTCAAGAACCTCGACTTTCGCTCCTTCGAGGGCAGTAGCGAAGAAGAGCAGCGACACTTCAAGGAAGCCGTCGCCGGTGCCTCGTACGTGTTTGCTGGCCCGGGGTCTCCCTCCTACGCCCTCAACCAGTGGACGCCGCTCAACCTCCACGAAGACTTGGCCGCCGTTATCGCCAATGGTGGCACCGTTTGCTTCAGTTCGGCCGCCGCACTAACACTCGGCGCCTTCACCCCACCGGTCTACGAGATTTACAAAGCCGGCACTGGGCTGGCCTGGCTCACGGGGCTCGACTTAATGGCCGGCACTGGCCTGCGCTGTGTGGTGCTCCCCCACTACAACAATGCTGAAGGTGGCAACTACGACACCAGCCGTTGCTATATCGGCGAACGACGACTCCAGATTCTTGAATCGGCCCTCGATCCCGAGGTCGCGGTACTGGGCATTGACGAACACACGGCCGCCGTATTGGACATCGAGGCTCGAACCCTCACCGTCCAGGGCAAGGGCGAGTGCCACTGGCGCTTCAAGGGTGCTATCAGTACGTTCGAAAACGGTTCGACGATTTCCTTCGACCAACTCGGCGCTGGTGCCACCACCATTGAATCGGTGGCTTCCACGGTTCCCGTTACCGCGCCAGTCGTTGACGCCGCCGAACTAGCCGAACTAGCCGAGCGAGACGCTCGTGATCAGCGCCTCGTGGCGACGCTCGAAGCCGTGCGCGGCGAAGCGCGGGCGCAAGGTAACTACGCCATTGCTGACCGCCTTCGCGACGCGCTCACTGACTTTGGCGTCGCGGTTCGCGACGGCAAGGCCTAAGCGATCGCGCAGCGATTCGGGCCGAGTTCCATTTCGGCCGCGTCGGCGTCAATACCGTCGCGACCAGCATTAATGCGAACAATGCGCTGGTAGTTCGGTGGACGGTCGGTAACGTTCGCAATCGCCCACGCGACAAAGTCGGCTTCGCTAAGGGCCAACGCCGGCAACGTCGAACGGAGTTCACCCAGGGGACGGGCGACGAAGGCACCGGCCACCACCGGAACGGCTGCGCCGTAGTGCGCGGGGAAGACCATCGTGTCGTCGCCCAAGGTCAAAATGCGCTCGTGGAGACTGCGGTAGAGGTTCTCGGCAAACTCGGCGGCCTGGTCGGCCAGGTCGGGGCGACCGACGCTCTCGAGGAACAGGGTGTCACCCGTGAAGATGGCGGCCTCGCCGAGTTGGTACATCGTGGAGCCCTCGGTGTGACCGGGCACGCTCACCGCTGACACGGTGAGGGCGACATCACTAGTGAGCTCAATACGCAGTCCATCAGTGAGTGGTGTGAAGTTGAACTCGAAGGGGTCCGAGGGGCTCAGGAGCAACTGGGCGCCAGTCGCTTCAACGAGGGAGCGGGCACCCGAGATGTGGTCAGCGTGGAGGTGGGTGTCGAGCACGTGGGTGATTGTCCAGCCGTGCGCGGCCGCCACGTCCTGGTACTGCGAGAGCACCAACGAGGGGTCGATCACCACGGCGTTGTTTCCCGCACCGATGACGTAGGAGAGGCAGCCCTTGCCACGGCGGCGAAGCTGCACCACGGTGGCCCCTCCGAAGTCGGCTTCGACGGTGTCGTAGGTTGAGGCCCACGCACCCATGCCACCAACGAGGACGGCGCTGGGTCGACCAGCGGCGGCGAGAATCTCAGCTCCCGACTGGGCGCGGGCGCCCTTGGCGCAGATGACCACAACGGACTCGTCAGTCGGCACCTCGTCGAGGCGTTCAGCCAACGTGCCCAACGGGATGTTGACCACACCGGGAATAGACCATTCGGCGACTTCGTGGGGCTCGCGAACATCAAGTAGGAAGGGGCGCTCTGGGGTATCGAGGAGGCCGACCAGGTCGGTGGTGGCAATGGTGGAGATAAGGGTCTCAGCGGACATGTCAGAAAGTCTAGGAGTATGTTTAGTGAGCGCGGACACCGTCAAAAGTCCCCGAACGAAAGTGCAGAGAATGTCTGATTCCATTACCGCCACTGACGCATTTGAACTGGTCAACCAGGGTGCGTACCTCCTTGATGTCCGCGAAGACAATGAATTTGCCGCCGGACGAAGCGCCAACGCTCACCACATTCGCCTCTCCGAGCTCCCCGACTTCGTCGACACGCTCCCGACGGATCAGACCATCGTGTGCGTCTGCCGCTCCGGTGGCCGATCTGCACGGGCGGCGGCGTTCCTGGCCGAGCAGGGCCTGACCACCCTCAATCTCGAGGGCGGCATGACGGCGTGGCACGAGGCCGAATTGCCAATGGTCAGCGACGACGGGGAGCCCTTCGTTGCCTAACCCTCCCCGACAGGGAACGGTCTGCGCGATTGCGGCCGCGGTGAACGGCGGCTCATTACGAGCACTCGACGTCGTCGAGGCTTCAATCACGGCCCTCGAAGCCAGCCAGCCCGTCCTGAACTCGTGGACGGAAGAGGCCTTCGACGCCGCGAGGGCGTCGGCCATCGCAATGGACAGCGGGAACCTCCCCAAGGGACCACTGGCGGGCGTACCGCTGCTAATCAAGGACCTTGAGGACTGGGCCGGCCATCCGACCCGCAAAGGATCGACGGCGACGTCATCCCAGGCCGCCACGACCACTGCGCCGACGCCCAGCCGACTCCTGGCCGCTGGCGCGATCGGACTGGCCAAGTCGACACTGCCGGAGTTCGCCATCGAGGGCTTTACCGCCAATCTGGCCACGGGGATAACGAGAAACCCGTGGAACCCGGACTACTCGCCCGGCGGATCGAGTGGTGGGTCCGCGGCCGCCGTGGCGGCCGGCACCGTCGGTATTGGCACCGCGACTGATGGTGGTGGCTCTATTCGCATTCCCGCCTCGCTCTGTGGACTTGTGGGCCTCAAGCCAACCAACGGTGCCGTCGGTCGCTGGCCGGCCCACGACTGGCTGGACTACTCAACGGACGGCCCCTTCGCTACCTCGAGCGATGACCTTCGATTGCTCTACACCCTCACCAAGGGTGGCGTTGCGGGCGACCCTTCGGCACCCACGCGCGAGATGCTCGAGGCCATGACCTCACTTCCCCTGCCAACGAGGGCCGTGGCCGCTGTTCGCACTTCCCCCCTCGGTCCGCTCCCCCCAGGTGTCGCCCACCGATTTACCGAAGCGGTTGCGGCCTTCGGAGCCACGACCGGCACGCCGGTGACGTGGATGGAGCCGGAGGAGTTTTTCCCGACGGGTGATCCCGATCTCGACTGGTTCATTGTCTGCGCCTGCGAACACGTGGCCTCGCTCGGACGATCCTTCGTGACGAAACACTTTGACGAGTTCCACGTTGCGACGCAGGCCTTCTTCGAGGTTGGCCTCAACACGTCCCTCGATGACTATCTGGCGGCACGGCGTCGACGCTACGACTACGTGCGGTTTATGGACGAACTCCTTGGCAGCGACGGCGTGCTCCTGACGCCGACGGTCGCCAGTGATGGGTGGCTGGCCGACGGTCGTCTAACCCTCGATGACCCCGTGGCGTCACTGCCGCCCCACGTCTATTCGACCGCGATGCAGAACATCACGGGCAACCCGGCCTTGACGGTGCCCTTCGGTCTACTCCCGACGGGCCTCCCGTTCGGCCTGCAGATTACGGCCCCACATTTCTTTGACAACCAGCTCTTAGATCTCGCTGATCTTTGGCAAGAGGCCTTCCCGTGGGCGCGGTGCGCCCCGGGCTACACCCCACTGGATGAGGTGCTGGGCCTCTAGTAGGGCGTGAAAGAAACGGTGGTCTGGTAGTCGTTAGCCCCGTTAATCTTGCGCTCGCTCACCGTGGCGGTCGTGATGATCGTCCGAACACCGGCCAGCGACTTTGTGACGACGCACGAGAAACTCGACGTCGCAGCGCTCAACGAGGCCAGGAGACAGCTCGCGCTGAAGGGCTTGAGCGACGAAACGTGGAACTGGGTTGCGAAGGTGTGCAGTGTCACCGCCTCAACATCGATGAACGTCGGCCGCGCGACCGAACGGTGCTGCGTAGCCAGCATCGTCCCAACGAGGACCAGGACGGCCACGACGAATACCGTCACGCTCCAGCGAATGCTGGCCGGCAACGTCCGCAGAAACTTCCATCGCAAGAGGGTGGGGAGCTGGGTGGCCACACAGGAACGGTAGCACCCGAGTTCTTACTTCTTCGGGTCGAGCAGTCCGCTCTTGACAACCTTCTTCGCTACTTTGTCGTTGCGCTTTTCCTTGAGGGTCTTGCCCACTTTTTTGGCGTTACGGGAACTGGGTGACTTTTCGGCCATGATGACTCCTTCTTCGACGCACATCGCGGTGATGGCTCGGCAGTAATCAAGTGGTCGCTGTCGCACCGAGTGCGACGGTGGCGTTCCTACGTGTCGTACCTGCACCCTAGTCACGGTCGGCGAGACGCGAAGCGGCGATGTCACAGCGCGGCGCCATGATGACGGTTGTCTTCTTGACGGACATTTGTATTACAAGTAATACTTATGTACTATGAGAGACCAAACGCCTTCCACGTACTTCGACGCCAGCAGCAGAAAGACCAAAGCAACTAATAGCCAACTCATCAGCGTTCGACTCCCCGAAGAGCTTCTCCAGCGACTCGCCGTCGTTGGTAACGACCAGGGGCTGTCAATGAGCGACACGATTCGGCTGGTACTCGAGCGGGGGCTTCGCGCATCATCAACCAAGAAGGGATCAACACCATGACCACTACCCCACTAACGCACGTGTACTTCCTCCTCGACCGCTCCGGCTCGATGGAGTCCATCGCCTCCGACGTGATCGGCGGCTTCAACCAGTTCCTCGAAGAGCAGCGGCAAAATGGCGACGACGCGCTGATGACCTTTGTTCAGTTCGACTCGAACAATCCCCACGAGGTAATTGCCAACGCCATGGCATTGTCGGACGTCCGACCACTTACCGGCGCCACCTTCCGGCCACGAGGAAGCACACCACTCTTTGACGCCATGGGTAGCCTCATCACTGACGCCACTATTCGCAGCGAGGGCGAGGGTAAGGGCGAGGTGATTATCTTCGTGACCTTCACTGACGGCCAAGAAAATGACAGCGTCAACTACACGCGTGAATCAATCTTCGAACTGGTCGCTAAGCGTGAAGCGCTGGGCTGGACCTTCGTCTACCTGGGCGCCAATCAGGACTCCTACGCCGAAGGGGCGGGCATGGGGTACCACGCTGACAACCTGCAGGACTTTGAGGCCTCACCGAAGGGCACTCGACTGGCCTTCCAGTCGCTCAGCAAGGGCTTGGGTAAAGAACGGGGCAAAATTCGTGAAGGAGTCGCTCGCAGCACGTCCGAATTCTTTGAGGGCGACAAGGAGGCCGAAACCGACCTCCGCCGCCCCTACTAGGCCTCGTCGGCGTCGCTCGGCGTCGCCAGAATGTCGCCCAGCCACGGCGACCATTCGAGCAGCGCACGGAGGTCACCCGTGACCTTCAGTCGTCCTTCGCGTAGGGCCGTGGCGCTATCGAGGGTCCCATTGCTCAACGCGGCAGCGTCACTCGCCGACAAGCGAATAACGGTTGTGGCCGCTAGGTGATCACCCGGCGTGATGCGGGCTCCCCCACTCCCGAGGTTCAGCGTGAGGGCGTGGGCGTCGCTCGCCGAACCACCGTCAAACTCCAGAACGATGAAGGTCTCTTCGGCGCTCGGGACGTCGAGCGTCCGACTCGCCAAACGTTCGTTGACTCCAGCGAACCATTCCTCGGAGAGGAACGAAGCCACCTCTACGGTGCGGGCTGCACCGCGGCGTCAGCCGTGGTCACCTTGGACTTGCGACGAATCTTGCGGCCCAGCCAGGCGACCGGGTCGTAGTGAGCGTCGACAACACGTTCCTTCAGCGGAATGATGGCGTTGTCGGTGATCTTGATGTGCTCGGGGCAGACTTCGGTGCAGCACTTGGTGATGTTGCAGTAGCCCAGTCCGGCCTCTTCGCGCACGTAGTCACGGCGGTCGTTGGTGTCCAGCGGGTGCATTTCCAGCTCGGCGTACCGAATGAAGAAACGTGGGCCGGCGTAGTGGGCCTTGTTGTCTTCGTGG
>Ga0164297_10003907_pt1 | contig 13614 bp, 15 predicted proteins | sample GEODES058metaG_FD_113539 | JGI IMG/M metagenome (GOLD analysis project Ga0164297, IMG submission 113539) | Dystrophic lake water microbial communities from Trout Bog Lake, Wisconsin, USA - GEODES058 metaG | ecosystem: Environmental > Aquatic > Freshwater > Lake | place: USA: Trout Bog Lake... | reverse complement strand
GAGCACACGTCTACCAACCGCGGGCCGTGTGTCGCGCTGGCGGAGAGTGCAGCATCTGATGCGGATCTCCTCAAAGATGTGCCCCTCCTCGGCCGTGACCTGCCGCTCGTGCGAGTGCCTCACAACGCCGCCGATGTGGAGACCCTGGGTGACGGAAGCGCCGCGTCGCTGGGCTGGCAGGGCCGTCTCCTTCGGGTCGCCCTCGCGCGCCTCGCTTCAGCTGGGCCGTGGATGGTAGAGCGCGCCGCCTTGGCCGCCTACGCGCACGTGCCTCTCGGCAACTTGGGCACTGACTGGGTCATCACCGCGGCTGACGCCTTCTTCGGCCGCGCGCTGCGCGATGCGCAGCACGTGCTGTGGAGCAGCCCCACCGGAGAGCCGGACCTCGGAGGTGGGTCCGCGGACGCAGCTGGCGCTCCTCTTGGAGGCTCAGCACTTGCGCTGACGGGCGCCATGCTGTCTCCTGACGATGACGGCGCCACCGACGATGTCGCTGCTGTCTCTGGCGGCGGGGCGTCTGGCGCCGCGTCTGAGGACGGCGCGTGCCATGCAAGCGTGCCGGGAGCTTACCGCTCTGCGTGTGTCGAGCTCAGGCTGCACAACTTGGCGGTGTGCGCCATCGTTAATGCGCATCTGCTGCCTGAAATCGGCGTCGGCATGGATGGCGACGCACCCGCAGCGCCTGCCGCTGCGACTGATGGCTCGGCGGGCGCCTCAAAGGCACAGCTCGGTGGCGCTCACGCTGCAGCTGGCGCATTCCGTGTCCTTCGCGGCATGGTCACCGCTTGGGTGGCTGACGCGCAGCGTGGCAATGTGTACGCGGACACGCTGCTGACACAGCTCTATCGATGGCTGTCCAGTCCGCACAGCACACTGCGCGATCCAGCACTGCTCCGCCTCGTGCGTCTCGCCATGCGGCGCGTGTTCAGATCCCTGCTGTCGGAGCTGCAGCGCCTGGGTGCTAAGGTCGTCTACGCCGATTTCGGCATCATCTGGCTTGCGACAGGGAAGAGCACGCCGGCGGCAGCTGCCGCCTTCGTGGATGGCCTTCGTGCTGCAGTCCAGCAGCGCGAGCTCTTCTCCTGGCTCGGCTTAGTGCCGACGCGCACGTGGCATGCGCTATTGTTCCACGATCTCCACAATTTCGGCGGCGTCGAAGCCGTGAAGCCAGCGAGAAACGGAGCAGTGGAGGAGGGCGATGATTGCCAAGAGGCGCCGTCCGCTCAGGACTGGTCTCCCGTCAGCCGCTGGACGATGGCGCAGTACTTGCCGCCTGCGCTGCAGGAGGTGTTTGAGCTCACCGTGTCGGAATTCATTCTTCTGCCCTGGAAGAACGTCCGAGACGAAGCAGCGGCGGCAGCGGCAGTGGCTATGGATGAGCACGCATCTGGCGATGCCGACGCAGCTTCTGCAGCTCATGCTGGCGCAGTGGCGCCAGCAACCGCGGCGGCGGCAGCGGCGGCGGCGGCAGCTGCGGACGAGTCAGCTTCTGCCCGGGCAGCTGGCGAGCTGATCAACACGTACTTCACTCATCGCCTCATCCGCATGACGAAGGACATCGTGGACGCTCTCGGTGATGGCCGCACTGCTCGTGATGGAGCCACGCCTCTGCCGCCTGGCGATGCCGCCGCCTTCCCGTCAATGCCTGGATCCCACCTCACTCCTGAGCAGCTGGGCACGCCGGCTCTCGCGTTTGTGCGCTCAGTGTGCGAAGTGTTCGCCCTTGACACTCGCGCGGAGGCGCAAGTCGGCCTGCTGCGTGCACAGCTGCTGCGCCTGCTGCGTGTGCGAGAGTTCAGCGGCGAGGCGGAGTGGGTGGACCCGTGCGCGTCATTCACTCTGCGTGACGTGCTCTGCGGCTACTGCCATCGCCTGCGCGACCTTGACCTGTGCCGCGATGCGCAGCTGGCGCAGGGTGACTGGCGATGCGATCATCCAGGATGCCGCCACCCATACGATGTGGCTGCCCTTGAGGCACGATTGGTGGCAGCTGCTCGCGGGGCTGTGCGCGCCTTCGTGCTGCAGGACCTGACGTGCAGCCGGCCGGGCTGTCGGCGCGTGAAGCAGGCGCATCTGGCTGCGCGATGCGCCTGCGGTGGTCCTTTCGCCTGCCGTCTTGCACCGCAGGACGCGCGCCGCCGCCTGCATGTCCTGCATCGGGTGGCTACATTCCACGGCTTCCGTCTGTTGGAGGAGGTGACTTGCTTCGCCCTGGGCGTCCCCTTCTCCGACCCCGTGCCTGCCGCTGGCGAGGACACTGGCGCCGCGTCCGACGACGACGCGGATGAGGATATGTCTGAGGAGGAAGAGGAGCAAGAGAATGATGAGACGCGGCGTGAGGCGCAGCGCGCAGCATTGGCTCGCCGACTGGCTGCGGACTCTGAAGATGACGATGCGCCGATCGACGCTGACGAGGAGGAGGATGCGCCACGTGCTGTGCCAGTGGGCCGTCGTCCGCCTACTTCGAACACGGCTGCAGCTCCGCGGCAGCGTCAAGTAGCGGCAGCGCTGCCCCGCCCTGGGGGCCGCAAGCGTCGGGAAGCCTTAGTTCTCGACGATAGCGAAGACGATGACGCTATCGAGACCAGTGAGTAGTGCTAGAGGTGGTGTGTGACTGCCCTTGAGTCCATACAACCCATTGATGCTCATGCAATTGCAAGGTCTCCCCGCATGTCTGTCCACACAGGCAACCGCTTATCTCTTGGGCTTCCAGCTGCCTGCCAGCGGGTGTCGCAGGAGAGTCGTAGCTGGTCGCTCACATTGGCTGCAGTCATGTGCCAGGTGGTTGGCGTCAGAACGAGGATATCCCCGGGAGCGAGATCACCGCCGTGCCACACAGGCGCCGTGTGGCCCACATGACTCGGCAGCTGCTCTGCTGCCGTGCAAAGCCAGCCCGAGGCAGTGCCGTCAACGCCCAGCGGCGTGCTCAAGTACTTCTGTCTCAGCTCAGCGAATGATGGCAGTCGGTTGCTCTCATGCGCAATCAGCATTCCCCCGTCACGCAGCCTCACGTGGCCTAGCGGAATCCAGAGTGTAACGATATCGCCAGAGACGTACTTGGCATCGCAATGCACGCCAGTGAATTGGCCTGGCGGCACTGCGCGCAACCACTTGTAGTCGCAAGTGACAACCTCGGTCAGCCGACAGCCTAGAACCGCCGCCGCCACGTCGAACAGCGTCTGGTGCTGCAGGACGGCGAGCACGGCAGGCAGATGTGCAATGTTTGGTCTGCCCAGCAGGCCCGCAGGCACATGCCCCGCTGTTGCATCTTTCCCAGCAGCTTCAGAAGACAGCGCGCCCGGAACCTCTGCGCGCAGCGCTGCCAGCACTGCGGCCCGTGCGCATGTTACCTCTTCATGTGGCAACACGCCTCGCAGAGAGAGATATCCGTTGTGGCGCAGGCGGGAGCGCAGCGTGCGTTGTGAGACATTCTGCCAAGCGGTGTCGATAAGAGGAAGCACGCCCGCCAGGGGCGCGTCGCCAGCGAGTACGACGGGGACAGCTTGTCTTAGGGTTGAAGCCCGCTGTACCGCCTCAGTGCTTGCCGTGCGCGCCTCCGTGGCCGTGGCCGTGGTGCTCATCTTTCTTGGGGCCCCGCACAGCCTCGTAGCCCTTCTCAAGGGCCACGTACGCGACGAAGAGGCCCAGACCCAGACGGAAGCCCGGTACTGTGCTGCTCCACGTCGCCTTCAGCAACGGGTGGTTCCGCCACGCGTCGTTCTTGATGTAGTTCGCAGCTGAACGCGCACCCGGGGTCGACATGGAGGCGCGCAGAGAAACCGCGAGGAGCTCAAATTGTGTCACGAGTGGCAATTTGCCACTGGCAAAACGCACGCCCCCGTCGCCGGTGCGCTCAGTTTCACTCTCGCACGCCACTCCCACCTGCTGCCTGGTGTGCGTCTCCGCGCGCAAGATGGCTTCTGCCGCAGATGTAGCTGCCCTCAAGTCCGCTGTCGCCGCCAAGGACGTTACCAAGGCTTCCACTCTGCTCGCCAAGCTCAAGGCGCGTGTGCACGCCAGTGCGCATGCATTCTGCTGCTTTCTTGTTACAGTATGCAACTCCAGTCGCCCCGGTGGCTGATCCGTGTCTGCACTGCCGAACTCAACGCCCCCAGGTTGGCCTCACTTCGTTCACGTCTCTCCCGCCGCTCTTGGAGGCCTCGCCTAACGCGTCAGCTGAGCTGGCCATCGCACGTGCGTGTGCTTCAGCGCTTGCCCAGTGAACGCACCTCGTTGGCTTGTTGTGGTTGACAACGACCCACTCTCCCAAACAACACGCTCTGCTTGCAGGTGATGTATACGAGCAGGCGGTGCTGCTGTCGGTGCTGCAGCAAGACGACGCGTCCTTCGAGCGCCACTTCGCTCAGTTGAAGCCGTACTACACGGATGCACGGTGCGTAGTCCACTGTTTGTTCATCTCACTTAGTGCTGTTCTGACTTCTGTTTTCCCCCGGGGCGGCAGACACCTGCTGGCTGCGTCAGCGGCGGAGTACCACATGACGGGGTTGAATTTGTTGCACCTGCTGGTCCAGAACCGCACCGCTGAGTTCCATAGCCAGCTGGAGGTGCTGTCTGCAGAGGCGCTCGCCAGCGGCCCCGTGCGCTTCGCAGTCCACCTGGAGCAGAGCCTCATGGAGGGCGCCTACAACAAGGTGCTCGCAGCTGCCGCGTCGGAGACCGATCTCGCGAGCACCGGCTGGTTCACGCAGCGCCTTGCAACGACAGTGCAAGACGAAGTGGCCGCCTGCGCACAGGCGGCATACGACAGCCTTCCCCTGAGTGCGGCACAGCAACTGCTCAGGCTGGACTCGCCGGCGGCCACAGTCGCGTTCTGCGCACAGGTATGCCTGGATGGTGCCCCTTGTTTGTTGATCTCTTGCCACTGCAACGCGCGGGGCCTCACAGTCGCGTGCCATTCACATCCACGCAGCGCGGCTGGACGCTTCGGGGGGACATCATCGACTTCGCAGGCGCAGCGCCCAAGACCGAGTCCAGCGTGCCAGCAGCGCAGCTCATTGGCAGCACACTGGCCTACGCCCGAGAGCTGGAGCGCATCATCTAAGCAGTGGCAGCGTGCTTGATTTCGCATCACTTGCAATAGAGCCACATGCACAATACTCATTCACGCGCATCCTTGGGCGCCGGGGACTCACTGCATTGCGCGCCCCATTCTATCAAGGAACACACGCCCGCGCTCTTGTACGCCTGCATTGCCGGCATGCGCACGCATCGCAGCCACCACGCACACAAGTTGTCAACACTTCCAAGTCATCAGGACGACTGGAAAGGGCGCCCTCTCCAGACAAAATGGCAGACACTGACGCGTACGGCCGCAGCGGCTCGGGGTGGGCTGAGCGCGACAAAGACGAGGAGGACATAGCGGCGCAGCGCGAGTGGTCAGCCACTAAAGACGCGACAGTGTTCTTGATTGACTGCAGTCCAAGCATGGCACTGCCGGTGCAGACGACACGCAGTGAGGACGACAGCTCGCCTAGCCAGCCGCCCAGCCGTGGCATCGACTTGGCTCTCCTGCTTGTGGAGACGGCGCTCAGAAACGCGTGCGTGCATATGCATATAGCCCCAAACCTCCGCCGGCGCAGGCAGCTGGCGGACGACGACGACGCCAGAGTCTGACTCTCATGCGTGTGACCCTTCGCTGCTGCCCCTGCACAGCATCGTCTCCAACGACAGCGACTTCTTTGCTGTGGTCTTGTTCAACACTGTGCGTCCCCGCCAGACACTCCCGCTCCTGTGCGCCAGCCTCGCAGACGCGCGCGCGCGAGAGAGAGACACTGACTCTTCGTTTCTGGACGCACGCAGCGTGAGTCGCACAACGCGCTGTCCTTCGACAACGTGGTGAGCCTGGACACGCCTGCAACAAACACCATCGACGTGCCCACCGCGCGACGCATCCAGCAGCTTCGAAACCTAGCAGGTGCGTCGCGTCCGAGGCTGGGCTGCGTGTCGCGCACACAGCGACGCGCTGCGAGGTCACGCGCTGCGTTGTGTCCAGCCTGTGGGCACCCACAGCTGACACCACTCCCCTCTGGACAGCGACGTTCGACCAAGACGTCGGCTTCGGCGACAGCGCCAAGGTGGAGGCCGCTCTAGCGCACGGCCTCTGGGTCACGAGCGACTTGATTCAGTCTGTCCTCCGAGGGTGAGCACTTGCCTTTATGTCCAGTGTGAGGGCCACCGTCACTTGTGTGTGTTCTCCCGCCCTAAACCCGGCCGCGCTTCATCATCACTCTCCCAGGAAAGTGCTGGTGGCCTCCACGAAGCGAGTGATGCTGTTCACCAACAACATGACGCCCCTGTGCGGAGGCAGCGATGGAAGCACCGCCATCGAGCGCTCCCGCCTCCTGCAGCAGACTGGCATCTACGTGCACGTCGTCCCGCTGGCATCTTCACCCCCAGGATCCACATTCTACAAGGTGAGCGCACGTGCATATTGCGCAAGGATGAGATCAGAACTGAACTGAACCCACGTTTCTCCATATTGGCAGCGCATCCACAATGACCCAGACGTTCCCTGGGACGACAAATTCGAGAGCCGACTTGCAGCGTTGCAGGAGCGCGTCCGGCAGCGCATCCACAAAAAACGGCGCCTGACGAGCCTCGAGATGTACATCAGCCCAGGTGGGGCCCCAGTCGGCATGCCCGGCTGCTTAGACGCAGCGCCGGTGCGCATGGCCGTGGGACTGTACAGTCTCTACATGAAAGCCACCAAGCCGAGCGCTGTGCGTGTGGACCGGGCAACCAATGTGCCGCTGAAGACAGTGTCCACGTTCACAGCCAAAGGCCAGGCGCTGACTTACAATGCACGAGACCACAACACGCGCGTGGTGCGCCGCCTTCCCTACGGTGGTGGTGACGCAGGCAGCGAAGGAGCTCTGGACTTCACGCCGGCGGAGGCGGCGGAGTTGAGAGCAGGGCCGGGGCAGCCTGGCATCGCTGTGCTAGGCTTCAAGCCTCTAGATGATGGCTTGCGTGACGACGACCAGATGCGCGCCTCCTGGTTCTTATACCCGGAGGAGAGCTTGCGGCCAGGCAGCGCGGTTGCATTCACAGCTCTGCTGGGCGCCATGCTCAAGTCGCGTACGATGGCAGTGGCTCTGCTCACTCGCTCCGCCAAAGCCGTGCCCCGCCTCGTGGCGCTCGTCCCACAAGCGCCGGAGTATGAAACCACTAGTGCACACGATGGTGGCAGCAGACGAGTGGCGATCACGCACCCTGGCATGCATGTCCTTCAGCTGCCGTACCGTGACGACATCCGTCTCGGTATCGACGCCGCTGTGCTGCCGTACATGACCGCACCTCCACCAGATGAGGAGGCCGCAGCTGCAGCGAAGGATGTACTATCCGGCGTGAATCTGGAGACGTTCTTGTTGAGCGAGACCCTTCCAAATCCGAGCCTGCAGCATTTCCACGCCAAGTTGGAGGAGCTCGGCATCGACGCGTACGACGTCGTCACCGACGCAGTGGCTCCGCCACCGCAGCATGAGTACACTGTCGATGGTACGCTTCCACAGGTTAGTTGCTTCCCTCGCGCACATCTGGCGCGATTTTCGGCTGCTCTGGGCGGCCTCGAACCGGACGCACCTCGTTGCGGTGACGGTGGCGGGGCGAAGACCACGGGCGTGAAGCGCAAAGCACCGGATGATGCAGACGCCTGCGCCGCTGCTGAGGTGCTTGCCAAGTCTCAAGCTGGGCAGCTGGCGGGCGCAACTGTGGACCAGCTCAAGTCTTACTGTCGCGCAAATGGTCTGACGCTGGGAGGCAAGAAGGCAGACCTGGTGCAGCGTGTGGCAGACCACTTGGCGGGCCCAGGCGCCGGAGGGCAATGAGGTCAACTGGAACTAGCGCAATACATTCACAGCTTGAAAACATAGCGAGCTATCTTGCGCCCGGAAGCGGTATCGTCCTGCGCAGGCGGCAGCGGGGAGGTGAGATCATGCGCTCGTCCTGCGCTCCCGTTCTGCCTCGAGCGCCGCCGCTTCATATCCGCGATCTCGCAGCGCAGTGTGTCCATCATGCTCGTGTTCATCTTCTCGAAGCTGCGCACCACGAGTCTTGCGAATGCGATATCGTCGCCCTGCAGCGCAGCTTCCGCATCCGACATGTCTTGGTTGGGCTTCGGGGCCACCAGCATGCGGCGCACCGCCGCCCGCCATCCAGACGTAGCGCTCGCAAAGATGCCGGGCCCTGCCAGCTCGCCGCTGAGAAGTGAGACAAGCAGCGCCAATCCTGCCAACCCGAGTGCGGCGCCCAATGTCATCCAATTGATGTGCGTCGGCGGCGGGGAGACGCTGCCGTTCACCTCACCGAAGTATTGCTGTGTGAGCTGTGAGTAAATAGGGAGCCACTCGCTGTCCGTCAACGTGGCTGCTTGGATGGCGGGGTTGCTTTACTGCAGGAGGCCATTGCTGCCGTTGCCGAAGACCATGACGAAGGGATTCGGCGTCAGGATGGGGCTCATGTACATCGTGCTGTACCCATAATAGTTCGCGAACCACGAAAGAATGGTGGAGTCCGCGAGAACGGCAGCGCTCTCGCCTGACAAGAGGCTGTCAATGCATGCTGACACGTCGGGCGCCGACATGATGGCCGATGGCCGCGTGGGTGTCGAAGAGATGTAGTTAAGGACCAACTGGTATCCCTGCTCGTGACACAGCTTGCCTTTGACGTCGCCCAGAGAACGCACGAGATTGGTGCTCAAAGCCGTCGTTGTCAAGCGGGCTCCGATGATTAACGTTACGATGCTCATCGCCAGGATGTTGCACAGCATCGCCAGGATCATGAACATCTTGCCCGGTTTGTTGCGAGGGAACTCCTCGCTGACGGCGAGAAAGGTGCGGAACGACCATAGCAGGCCACGCGCGGGTGAGCCGAGCACCTCATTGCGGCGCTCAACGAGGCCGATGAGGAAGCCCGCAGACAAGACGCAGAGCACCAGGACGCTCACCGCGTTGCAAACGTCCGCGTTGAAAACAGCGTTGATAATGTTGAACGGAGGTGGCGCGAGCACTGACAACAGTGCGAGTCCTCCATAAATATACGGGGCTGAGAACTGAACGCACTCCACCGCGCCGTATGCGAAGGCCCCTTCGCCGCTCGCATAGTCACCGGACGTGTAATCCATGATGGTGCCCGCCTGCGACAGCAAGCTTTGGCTTGCATCCGGACATGCCTGCTGCTCCGGATGGTAGCTATTCGCAGACAGAAACACGTCGCATTGGCCCACGAGCGCCGCAGCTTTTGCTGCTGTCCAGTGTGCGTACGACACAAATTGGACGGGAAGGCCAAGAATGCGGTTGAAGATAAGCGATGACACATCTACGTCAAAGCCGCCAAGCACGCCGCTGCCGAGACCGAACGTCGTGTGCAGCGGCAGCGTGCGACTGAGTGTTGCAGGGAGCAGTACAGTTGATGTTCATGACGAAGGGCGCGTAGTTTACGACGCACACTGTAACGACACCCGGCTGAGCCACAGTGGAGCTCAGGTTGAAGTTGCCACCGCCGCTTAGGGGGCTTGTTTGTGCGGTGGAAGAGCCAAAACAGAACAGCCAGAAGAGGTACACAAAGACGGAAGTTCGAAGAACGCAAGGAGTTCCGCGCCTGCCCATGGCGGTGCAGGAGCCACAGTGCTGCTTGCCTCCTGTTTCCCTCACGGAACAGCACGTTGGCGCAGTCCGCTAAGCGCTAGCACACAGTTCCACAGGCCTCCCCAAGGTCAGAGGCGTTCTGCCACCCTGCTGCAGGCGTAATGACCAGGGCGTTGGCTAAATGCTCGGCACCCCTGCCCGTGCAACAGCACGGGCAGACGCCCACTTTGGGTGGCACAAGTGAGTCCCTCAGCGGGGCGCAACTCAATGCAGCCCACAGCCCCTCCTCCCGACGCCCGAGCACCGCGATGCCACGTGACGTTGTGTTGCATTGATGAATCACATGGATCGTCGTTGTTGCCCGTTCAGCGTTGTTGCTCAACCGTTTGCGGGTGTAGGAGTGTGCGAGTAATGAGAAGACAGCTGCTTCAGCATCATGTCTGCGCTCTGCACCCTTGCAGCCGGCGTGGGGATGTGGTACTCCGTCGCCACTGCCGAGCGAGCGGCAGCCAGCGGCACTGCGTGGCCGTCCAAGTCGTCAGTGGTCGTCAGAGACTGAGAGTCTGTGGACATGCGCATCCGCTTTTGGACGCCACCACTCCAGCTACCCGGAGCTGGGGGCGGTGCCATGCCATGCGCAGAGGTGGGATGCACCAGCGACGCAAACACGGCCTCTGGGCTGATGGCGGGGATGAACTGAAGGTCGTCCGTGTGACCGGCACCCTGCTCCGCCGGCGGTACTTTGCGCTTCGAGTTGCTGTCGCCCCCGCCGCCGCTGTTTCTGGACGCCTCCACCTTTGCCATGAGCTCATCCACAGTGGCCTTCAGCTGCGCATTGGCTCGCTCCAGCGCGGCATTCCGTTCCTGCAAGCGGCTCATCAAGGCGCGCAACTCATCCCGCTCCACAGTTGTGTCAGCCAGCGCCTTGCGCAGCGCCATGTGGCTGCTCGTCTGCCGGCTGGGTGCGCGCAGCGGCGATGTGGCGCCAGCTGCGCGGAACATGGGGTCCGCAACAGGCAGGCCATCCTCTGTGTCCTCAGCCCCACTGTCCGCCATGGGGGACGGCGTCACAGCGGATGACGGCACGGACGCAGCCAGCAAGGCGGCCGCAGGCTGCGCATCCAGCTGGAACAGCTGCCGCTTCTTCATGCCACCTGCATGGCCAGCCGCGCTGGCAACCGCATCGCCAAAGGACTCCTGGAACGGATCTCCACGCACCAGGGGCCCGCCCTCGGTAGATGGCGCAGATGCATGCCCACCACTGGCCAGATGGCGCGTCGCCATCGCCGCGGCGGTGCCCTGCAGCGCCGCGGCAGCGACAGCTGCATACATGCCTGCCGTCGCAGTGGCCGCCTGGCCGCCTGATTTGCCGGGCGCGAACGGGCTCGGCGGCGGCTTCTGGCCGCACTTCTCAAGCGCTGCATACAGCATGAGCAAGCTGTCTTGAGACACTGGCGGCACGCTCGGCGGCGTCATAAGGACACTGCGTGCGGCTGCGGCGGCCACCGCCGCGTGGCTACTGTTTGCAGTGGCGGCATTGCTCGCGCCCTTGCGCTCACTGCCGCCGCCACCATGATGGCTCATCGATTCCCGCCGGCGACCGGCAGCGCCGGCGGTGGGTGCAACAGACCTCTCCTGCACTGTTGTTCCACATGCTCCACTGGGCGGCACCGCAGCAGCAAAAGCAGCAGGTGCAGCAGCGTCCAGCGGCTGAGCGTTAGAGACGTAGTGCGTGGCAGGCAGGAGCGAGACGGCGTGCTTGGAGTTGTCGCCAAAGCCGGTGCTGAGGGGCTTGCCGCCCGGACATCGTGCGCAGATGCATTCCGACGGCGGCGACTCTGCAAGCAGGCCCGGCGCGGTGGGTCGCTTCGCGTCGATGATCTCGACGCTGGCCAGGCACGGGCAGAGACCCAGGGCGCGGAGGTTGTACTGCACGACGGTGAAGAGATAGTTGTCGTCGTTGCCGTACCGATTGCGGTCCAAATTCGTGCTGTACTCTCCGCCCTCGTCATCAAGGAGAGTGTGTCGCCGCAGCTCCTCCGGGATGCGGTGCGTGCCGCCGGAGAGGGCCACCACTTTGGTACGCCTTGTGTTGGCCGACAGGCCGTACAGGAGGTTGCTTGAGCCTCCAAGCAGCTTGTGGGCATCCACAAGGCCTCGTAGAACCTGTGCGGGGTGCGTGGTGGGTGAGTACAGGGTGAGAGCGCGGCTGCGGCGGCGCCGAGGCGCTTCCTCTCCCCTTGGCGGGAAAAGGTGTTCAGCTCCGACACAAAGCAAAAGGCGACTTGCCTGCAAGAACGCCATGGTGACGGACGCGCACGCCTCCGTGGTTGCCGGCAGCGTGTTCGCGCACACGGCAGTCAGGTGGGTGCCCCAGTTGAAGTGGACCTTGTACCTGGGGGCGCGCGCCAAGGGAGGCGGAGGTGTGAGGGCCAGGGCACATGGAGATCGACTGCTCGCACAACCGTCGATTGGCGGCGCAAGCGCACACCAAACGTGGCGCCGACACGTGCGTCGCACGCAACGTGCAGCTTTGCCCACGACGCGCAGGCTGTGGAGACGCCCACGGGCGTGGAGCGCGGCTGCCCGGGCGTCGGAGTGAGTCCCTCCCCACTTCTGACACCCACCCACCACCCCGGCCTGGCGTCGCCCGGGGCACGCACAGGAGCGCATTGTTGGCCGGCCGCGTAGAAACTGGTCGCACGTCCCCGGTGTCGGCGTCGCCAGCGGGTCCGGGGCCGGTGCCGGGGCCTCCGTGAGCACCCGGGCCGTCACGCGCCGCGCCGCCGCCGAAGGAGGCGGAGTAGTCGCCCGAGCGCCAGTCCGCAGACGACACCACCTGCAGGGCGGAGCAGGCGGTGACGAGGCGCGGTCTCACGTCAGACGACCAGTCTCGGGGCAGTGGAGGTTGTTAAGTTGATACGCTCTCAGCCCTGCACCCAATGCGGACGCCACCACACGCGCAACCTCGCCTCGACACGCAGCCTGCGCCATATGCGCAGCCCGGAAAGAGGCGGCGCCCACACCCTGACGCACACGCACCTGGCTCTTGCCGCACGCAGCAGCAACTGCCTGGCGCACCGCCGCCGACGCCTGCCGCTTCACCCGCCCACTGGGGGGTGCTACTGGCGCATCAGGCCCATTCTCCGCCTTGTCGGCAGACATGGTCTCGCCGACGGGCGGAAAAGACGGTCGACTGCACTGAGTGAGGTGAATTCGAGCGGTAGAAGACGACGACGACGAACGGCGAAGAGCAGCGCGACTAGTGATGGCAATTGGAAATACAAGAGAGAAGAGTATTTACAAGCGCATTGTCCTCAGGCAACCTCAGGCAACCTCTGCTGCGACTTCTCGACTGACGCCTTCTAGTGCGGGCGCAGTAGGCACACCGCATGCGAAGACGGTGGGCGGCAACCGAGCTGCAGTCTCCGAGTCCACGCAGACTGAGGGGACAGCCTTGCACTTGCACCAGCGGCAGTCACTGGCCGCCGCCCCGCACGCAGCCTCGTCCTTTGCGCTCTCGCAGACAGAGTCACTCGTCTGTAAGGGCAGGGCGTGGAGGCCAGCTGCAGCGCCTCCAGCTGCGCCTACAAGAACATGCAGCGGTGCCTCCAGCGCTTCCAAAACACCTGCCGCGTCCTCGCCACGCGCTGCACACAGCAGGGCTGCGCCAAGCACTACGAGGCGGAGCGGTACCACCATGTGCGCAGCTCGTGCGAGGGTTACGCTTTTGTACCCCGTCTCGTGACGCGTCACCCTGCGCCTCCTCCGCAGGTGCATACCACAGTCTGAACGCGCGACGCACAGCCGGGAGTGATTGGAACCACTGTCGTGCGTGGCCTGTGCACTGACTTTTCTCCAGCCCGTGGGCGCTCTAGTCGGTTCTCCCTACCTGCCGCGCTGGAGGTGTAACAAGGGGGCGTCGCCGCTCGCAGCCGCATATAATGCAGCCGCCAGCCTCAACAAGAAGTCCGAAGAAGCCACAGCATGCTCGCTCGCCCAGCGTCGT
>Ga0164297_10003905_pt1 | contig 13621 bp, 15 predicted proteins | sample GEODES058metaG_FD_113539 | JGI IMG/M metagenome (GOLD analysis project Ga0164297, IMG submission 113539) | Dystrophic lake water microbial communities from Trout Bog Lake, Wisconsin, USA - GEODES058 metaG | ecosystem: Environmental > Aquatic > Freshwater > Lake | place: USA: Trout Bog Lake... | reverse complement strand
GCTGTAGGTGCCGATGAATCCGACCAGGAGCAGAAATCGCCAGCCTTCATTCCAGCCAGGCCGATGGTTCAGCAAAGCGGCGGCAAAGCCCATCAGCACGCAGGCAGAGAGATTCACCACCAGTGTGTTTAATGGAAATCGCTCTTCAATAAAGCTGGCGATGTTGGTGCTCACCCAGTAGCGCGCAATCGAGCCGAAGATTCCGCCAATTGCAATCAACACATACTTGTTCAAGAGAGGCTCCTCACAGCAAAGTTTCAAACATCTGCGGCACACACTCCGCCCGCAGGCAGTTTGCACCTTGCATCATTCGATTCATTTGTCAGGAGTCATCAGCCTGCATGGAACTAGAGACTTGCAGACGGTTCGGTGGTGAACCCCATCACCCTTGAAATAAAACATCAGCGAAGCCGCTTCTGTGGAGAAGAAGCTTCTACTTCCATCATACTTGCGCCATAATGCCTCGGCAGCTACATGTCATCATCAGCCGACTCAGCATCCACTTCTTTTTCCTCAATATCCATGTCGCGAAATTCTGAAGAATCAAAGACCTCTCCGCAGTCGAGGCATTCAACAAATTCCGCGTCCTCGTCCCGCGCAACAATACGCACCTTTGGATGCTTGCAGTTAGCAGTCATGTGGGCTATTCAGACGTGGTAAAAATCTTCCCCCGTAGGCAGGATTTTCCCTTGGCGCGCGGTGTATGTCAAACACCAAATGCAGTTTATCTGCCCTCTATTTCTCGATATCCACAGTCGAAAATCACGGATGCCGGATCTCCCCCTTGCTCCTACGACCACTCTAGTCCTATAATCAATCCAGACTATTCCAGTCGGCGTTTGACCGCCGAAGATCGACCGGGACCCAAAATGCTGCGTCTGACCAAAAAAGCCGACTACGGATTGATGGCTGTAAAGCTGCTGGCAGAGCATTGGCTGCGCCAACCTGACGAGGCCAACCGCGCCCTGAGCGCCAAGGACATCGCAGACGCGTACCACATTCCTCCGCAGCTGCTGGCTAAGATTCTGCAGACGCTGGCGCGCACTGGAATCCTGGTATCGCACGCGGGCATATACGGCGGCTACTCGCTGGCTCGCAATCCTGAATCCATCACCGCGTTTGAAATCATTCGCGCGATTGACGGCCCGCTCTTCATTACGTCGTGCATCACGGTGAACGGAAATTGCGACCTGGTAGGCACTTGCACCATCAAAGAACCATTGAGCAAAGTGAATGACAGCATTCGCGAAGTGCTCACAAAGATTCGAATGATTGACATGTGCGAGCCGCCCGTCGGCACAGCCCATGGCCACGAAAAAACTGAGCTGGTCACACTCGACACTCACAGCCACTAAAACATGCCCGTCCCACAGACGATTTGCAGTTTTGAAACTTACGAAACACAGCGGAGAGAGAAACAATGAGCCTTGATATCACCACCAGCGGCACCGTAAAGCTACCCATCTACATGGACTACCACGCGACCACGCCGATGGACCCACGCGTGCTGGAAGCGATGCTGCCCTACTTCACCGGCAAGTTCGGCAATGCCGCCAGCCGCAACCACAGCTTTGGTTGGGAAGCCGAAGAGGCCGTGGAAAAGGCGCGCACGCAGATTGCCCAGTTGATTGGCGCCAGTGCAAAAGAAATCATTTTCACCTCGGGCGCGACCGAGTCCAACAACCTTGCCATCAAGGGCATTGCGGAAATGTATCGCGAGCGCGGCAACCACATCATCACCCAGGTGACCGAGCACAAGGCTGTGTTGGACACCTGCAAGCGGCTGGAGAAGTCCGGCTACCGCGTCACCTACCTGCCGGTGAATGCCGATGGTCTGGTGGACGTGGAAGACATCAAGCGCGCCATTGATGACAAGACGATTCTTGTCTCGATCATGGCGGCGAACAATGAAATCGGCGTAGTTCAGCCGGTTGCAGAAATCGGCAAGCTCTGCCATGAGAAGAACGTAATCTTCCACACCGATGCAGTGCAGGCCGTGGGCAAAGTACCGATTGACGTAAATGCGATGAACATCGATGTTCTCTCGCTGACTGCACACAAAATTTACGGACCCAAGGGCGTCGGCGCGCTGTATGTTCGCCGCCGCAACCCGCGCGTCCAGATCAGCGAACAGATTAACGGCGGCGGCCACGAACGCGGCATGCGTTCCGGCACGCTGAATGTCCCGGGCATCGTCGGTCTGGGCGAAGCCTGCGAAATCGCCGGCAAGGAAATGGTGGAAGAATCTGCCCGCCTGACCAAGCTGCGCGACAGGTTGAAGGCCAAGCTGGAAGCGGCCATCGACTACGTTCACGTGAACGGCAGCATGGAACACCACCTGCCCGGCAACCTGAACATGAGCTTTGTCTACGTGGAAGGTGAAAGCCTGCTGATGGGCATCAACGACGTTGCGGTTTCATCCGGTTCGGCCTGCACTTCGGCCACGCTGGAACCCAGCTACGTGCTGAAGGCGTTGGGTCTGGGCGATGACGTTGCCCACTCTTCCATCCGCTTCGGCCTGGGCCGCTTTACCACGGAGGCGGAAGTGGACTACGTAGCCGCCAAGGTGATTGACGTTGTTCTGAAGCTGCGCGAACTTTCTCCGCTCTACGAGATGGTGAAAGAAGGCATTGATCTGAGCAAGATTGAATGGGCAGCGCACTAATCCAGAAAGTTTTGCAGCATAACAAAATTGAAATTAATGACTTATCCCACAGAGGAGACAGAACATGGCATACAGTGACAAGGTAGTAGACCACTACAGCAATCCGCGCAACGTAGGCACGCTCGACAAGAGCACCACCGAAGTCGGCACCGGCCTGGTTGGCGCGCCGGAGTGCGGCGACGTGATGCGTCTGCAGATCAAAGTGAACCCGGAGACGCAGGTCATCGAAGACGCGAAGTTCAAGACCTTCGGCTGCGGTTCGGCCATTGCTTCCAGCTCGCTCGCAACCGAGTGGGTGAAGGGCAAAACGGTGGAAGAAGCGCTTACCATCAAGAACACCGACATTGTGAAGGAACTGGCTTTGCCGCCGGTGAAGATCCACTGCTCGGTGCTGGCGGAAGACGCGATTCGCGCCGCCATCGGCGACTGGAAGAAGAAGAACGGCGTTGCGGAAACAGCCGAAGCTGCCGTCGCAGCCAAGTAACTCCGCAGGAGAACGACCATGGCAGCAACACTGACACAAATCGGAGGCACGCCGGCCGAGGCCCAGCCACAGGCCATGCCGGCGGCCATCACAGCAGATGGCCAGTCCCCGGAACAGAAGGGCGTGCAGGCGACCGAACGCGCGTTGAAGCGCATTCGCATCGCCATGGCCAAGGAAAATGTTGACCCGTCGCAGGGCGGCCTGCGCCTCGGCATTCAGGGCGGCGGTTGCAGCGGTCTCAGCTACAACATCCGCTTTGACACGCAGCCACGCGAACGCGACCGCGTTTTCCAGTTCGGCGATGTGCGTCTGTTTGTCGATCCGAAGTCGTTCCTCTACCTGCACGGCATGGTGCTCGATTACGAAGAGACGCTGATGCGCCAGGGTTTCAACTTCATCAATCCGAATTCGAAGAAAGCCTGCGGCTGCGGGTCGTCCTTCTCAGCGTAAGTTCAAGCAAGGTCCTCAAAATGCTCAAGACTGCCGATAATGCGGTGCCGGTTGCATGCTGGTCATGCTCGGTGGCGAAAACTCCCGAGACGCTTTTCTGCCAGCATTGCAGCAAGATTCAGCCGCCGCTGGAAGGTGATTTCTACAGTGTCTTCAATCTGGAGCGGAAGCTGAACCTTGATCTGGCGGCGTTGGAGCGCGAGTTTCATCGGCTGACCCGCAAGCTGCATCCGGATAATTTTGCCCGCGCCACCGAAACGGAACAGGCATGGAGCCTGGCCGATACGGCGATGGTGAATGATGCCTATCGCACACTGAAGGACCCCATCCGCCGCACGGAATATCTGCTGATGCTGGAAGGCGCGCAGATTGGCGAAGAAAACAGCGGCAAGAACCGTGTGGATCCTTCGCGCGTGCCAGCCGACCTGCTGGAAGAAGTATTTGAATTGAACATGCAGTTGGAAGAGATGCGCGCGGCCCGCAAGTTGGGCGAGACCGATGCTGCGCTTGAAGCTGACCTGCAGACTGCGAAAATAAAATTTGACGGCCTGTTGGCCGATGTAGACGAGCAACTGAAAACCCAGTGGGGTGTTTGGGACCAGGGCGATGAGGCCACACGCAAGTCCGCCATGACCGACATGGTTTCACTGATTGACCGCCGCAACTACATTCGCAACCTGGTTCGCGACGTGAATGAAGCGCTGGGATCTTAGCGCGGAAATTATTTGGACATCGAATGGCTGAGCAAAACACAGAAGAAAGAATTGTCGGCATAGACCTTGGCACCACCAACTCTCTGGTGGCGTACATGGAAGGCGACACGCCCGTGGTCATTCCCGGCGAAGATGGCGACCGATTGGTGCCGTCGGTGGTTGCCGTGGGCGATGACGGAGTTACGATTGGCAACGCCGCGCGCAGCACGCTGATTGCCTCGCCGGACCGCGCCGTCTACTCCGCCAAGCGACTGATGGGTCGTGGCATTGACGATGTTCAGGACGAGCTGAAACTCTTCCCTTTTCATCTATCGCCTGACCAGAAGCCGGGCGAAGTGTTGCGCCTGACGATTGGCGGTCGTGAACTGACTCCGCCGGAAATTTCCGCTTACATCCTTCAACAACTGAAGCACAATGCCGAGCGTTATTTTGGTCCGGGTAGCAAGGTGACCAAGGCGGTCATCACTGTGCCTGCCTACTTCAACGATGCGCAGCGGCAGGCCACACGCGATGCCGCACGCATTGCCGGTCTGGAAGTGCTGCGTCTGGTGAATGAGCCGACAGCAGCGGCACTGGCGTATGGTCTGGACCGCAGCAAAGACGGCGTCATTGCTGTATACGATTTTGGCGGCGGTACGTTTGATATTTCCATCCTCAAACTGCATGAAGGAATTTTCGAAGTCATCTCCACCAACGGCGATACACACCTTGGCGGCGATGACATCGACAACCTGCTGATTGCCGTTGCGGTGGAAGATATTCGCGGCGACATGGGTCTGGATGTGACTACAAGCGGCGAGGCCATTCAGGCGATTCGCAAAGCTGTGATTGAAGCGAAGATTGCGCTGTCATCGCAGAGCAGCGTGGCGGTTGATGTAACGTTGCCGGCGGAATTTGGCGGCAAACACTATTTACGCGAAATCACTCGCGAACAGTTTGAGCAACTTGCTGCTTCCGTCATTGAACGCACTTTGGTTCCTTGCAAGCAGGTGATGAAAGACGCCGGTCTGGCAGCAGCGCAAGTGGATGAAGTCGTCCTGGTGGGCGGTTCCACTCGCATACCGCTGGTGCGCAAGCTGGTGGATGAAATGTTTGATCTGGCGGCACGCGGCAAGAAACCGCACACCGATTTAAATCCTGATGAAGTCGTTGCATTGGGTGCAGCGGTGCAGGCGCGCATTCTTGCCGGCGGCTCCAAAGCTACGGAAGACATGCTGCTGCTGGACGTGACTCCCCTCTCTCTCGGCATTGAAGCGCTGGGTGGCGTGGTGGCGCAAATCATCGGGCGCAACTCAACGATTCCTGCTTCGGCCACCGAACACTTCACCACCGGTGTGGACGGTCAGACCAACGTCGCCATCCATGTGGTGCAGGGCGAACGCGAGCTGGCCAAGGATTGCCGTAGTCTGGCGCGTTTTGATTTGAAAGGCATACCGCCGATGACGGCCGGCATACCGCGCATCGAAGTGAAGTTTTTGATTGATGCCAACGGCATACTGCATGTTTCCGCGCGTGAACAGCGCAGCGCCAAGCAGGCGGAGATTGAAGTGAAGCCGACCTACGGGCTGACCGACGAACAGGTAGAAGCGATGATTCTTAGTTCCTTCGACAATGCTGAGGCCGACCTAGCTGCACGGCAGTTGATTGAGGCGCGCAATGAGGGCGAGAACATCCTAACGTTGGTGCACAAGGCTCGGACGAATCCGGCATGGCAGCAGTTGTCCGCCGAAGAAGTTGCCAACATCACAGCGAAGGAAGTTGAACTGGGCACTGCAATGAAGCAGGAAGATCACAGCGTTATCCGCAGCGCAATTGATGCGCTGGACCTGGCAACACGGCGATATGCAGAACTTTCGATGAGCACGGCCATCACCAGCGCGATGGTGGGAGAAACCATGCAGTCTGCCAACGAAAAAATGGGTGACGGACCCAGCGCACCGCACCCCATCGCAAAAGCAGAATTAATTTCATAGCAACCCATAGGAAACGATATGAGCCACCCATTGATGGACGATAGCATTGACCTGAACCAGCCACCCGCGCCTAACATGGTGCGTGTAACTTTCCTGCCTGAGGGGCGGACCGTTGAATTCGAATTCGGCACCATGCCCTATGACCACCACGGCAAACCGATGTCGTTTCTCGACGTGGCAGAAAACTACGGCATCTTTCTGGACCACGCCTGCGGCGGCGTTTGTGCCTGCACCACCTGCCACCTGCTGGTGCGCAGCGGCGCGGAAGGCATCAGTGAAGCGGAAGATGAAGAACTGGATCGCATGGAAAAAGCTCCGGGACTTGAACTCAGTTCGCGTCTAGGCTGCCAGGCAGTCATCACCAAGCCCGGCACCTACGTTGTTGAGATTCCGAAGTGGAACATCAATTATGTTTCCGAAGGCAAACCGCTGACGCTGGCCGAGAACAAGTAATCCACCAACATTTTCAACGGAGCAGAATTATGCCACGCGAAATTACATGGACAGATTCAGAGGAGATTGGCATTCAGCTGCAGGAAAAATTTCCTGAGGTTGACCCGCTCACCATCCGCTTCACTGACCTGCACAGTTACGTCACAGCACTGGAAGGTTTCACCGGCGATCCGAACAAGTCGAACGAAGGAATTCTCGAAGCCATTCAGATGGCATGGCACGAAGAGTACGTTGACTCCAAGTCGTAAAGGCGGGCCAGATGGAACACATTATTGATGGCGTCATGAAGTTTCAGCGCGAAGTTTTCCCGAATGAAAAAGCGCTCTACCGTGAGCTTTCCATTTCACAATCCCCGGAAGTTTTGTTTATTGGCTGCGCGGACTCACGCGTGGTGCCGGAACTGTTGACCCAGCAGGGGCCGGGTGGTTTGTTCGTAGTGCGCAATGCCGGAAATATTGTTCCGCCATTCGGGCCAGCGGCCGGCGGTGTTTCTGCCAGCATTGAATACGCCGTGACTGTGCTCGGCGTGAAGGACATCGTTCTCTGCGGCCACTCCGGCTGCGGCGCGATGACGGCCCTGATGAACGGCGTGGATAAGATTCAACATCTGCCATCTGTCTCTATGTGGCTCCGCTATGCCAGCACTGCCATGCAGGTGCTGGATAAGCAGCAGGACCTCGCAGATGAAACCGCGAAGCTCAACGCCATCATTCATGAAAATGTTCTGGTGCAGTTGGACAACCTGCTGACGCATCCCGCTGTGAAGGCTGCGATTGATGGCGGCCATCTGCGTCTGCATGGTTGGGTGTATGACATTGGCACCGGTGCCGTGGAAACTTACGACGTCAACACGCACACATTTCGCCAACTCAGCTCTGCGCCACTCGCCAGCGCAACAAAAATAACTGACAGTTAATTTTCTGGTTTATGCCACGCGAAGGCATTGCGTTGCACTTCAATCTCTGGCGATGCCCCGTTCAAATACACCGATACGACATCAAAACGCTTCGGCGCTTTTTCTGCCCAGGCACAATGCTTCACCCACGCGCGTGCCATGCGACGCAACATGTTCCGCTTTGCATCATCAATTGAAAATGCAGCGGGAACGATACTGCGCTGGCTGCGTGTCTTGACTTCAATAAAGCAGAGCGTGCCTTCATGCCAGCCGATAAGGTCAATGTCGCCGCGCAGCCGTACCGAACGCCAATCGCTGGCAACAATCGTGTAGCCCATGCGTCGCAGATGAAACATCGCAGCCTCTTCGCCAGCGCGACCCACAACAAGATGTTCCGGCAACGCGCTCTTGCGGCCTAATCGCGCACCTATTCCGTCAATCCAAGCAATCAATCGCTCGGAGAAGTATGGTCTGCTTCTTGCCGCAGCGGTCTTCATCTCTGCATCGCCCCGATCAAAACAATTTTTCGGTCAGTGAATTATATTTCTGACTCCGCAGTTGCCAGCGATTCTTCCAATACATCCAACGCAATGGTTGCTTCCTGTTCACTCAGTACCAGCGGTGGCGAAAGCCGCAGCGAAGTTTCTCCGCAGCCGAGGAAAAGTAGGCCACGTTCGAACGCCAGTTCCACAATACGATCTCGCAGTGCAGGTGCAGGACTTCTCGTGGTCGTGTCCTGCACCAGTTCCATCGCCAACATCAGGCCGCGGCCCCGCACATCGCCTATATGAGAATACTTCTGCATCCAGCTGGTCATGCGCGTCAGCATCAGCTGGCCGACTTTTTCTGCATTTGCCATTGCTTCACGCTCGATGATATCCATCGTCACCAGCGCGGCGGCAATTGAAATTGGATTTCCGCCAAACGTAGAAGCATGCGATCCGGGTTTCCAGTCCATCAACTCGGCGCGCGTCATGCAGATGCCGAGCGGCATGCCGCTGGCAATGCCCTTCGCAATGCAAACGATATCGGGCTGCACACCGGAGTGCTCCACTGCCCACCATTTTCCAGTGCGGCCGGCACCACTTTGAATTTCATCCACCACCAGCAGGATGCCGTGACGGTCGCAGATGCCGCGCAGCTCCTGCATGAAAATATCTGGAGCAACTATGTAACCGCCCTCGCCTTGAATTGGTTCAATAAAAATGGCGGCAACTTCTTCCGGCGGCAAAGTTTTCTTGAACAATACCTCTTCGATATAGCGTGCGCAGCCAAGTGCGAATTCTTTTTCCTGCTGCGGCCCGCCCGTACAACCGCGATAGGCATACGGATACCGCACATGCGTGACACCAGGCACAAATGGAGCAAAGCGTCGGCGCTGCTGCGGCTTGGATCCGGTGAGTGACATGGCCCCGTAGGTTCGTCCGTGAAATGCGCCGAAGAAAGAAATAAACTGCTGACGGCCCGTGTGGTAGCGCGCCACTTTCATTGCGCACTCAATCGCCTCCGCACCGGAGTTGCCGAAGTAGTAGCGATGCGGCCCAGGCATCGGCGCCACCTGCGAAAGCCGCTCGGCAATCTGCACCATGTGCTCATAATAAAAATCGGTGCCCGAGATGTGGATCAACTCGGCGGCCTGTTTCTGGATGGCGGCAACTACTTCCGGATGGCAGTGACCAGTGGAGTTCACTGCGATGCCGGCGGCGAAGTCGAGAAACTCGTTGCCGTCCACATCTGTAATGCGAATTCCCTTGCCGCTCTTGGCCACCAGTGGATAACTGCGCGTGTAGCTGGGCGAGACCAGTCGATGGTCATCGGCAACCACTTGCGCCGCGCGCGGGCCGGGCAGTGCAGTCTTCAGCCTGGGACCAAACTTTGCATAAACTTCATCCGCAGCCGTGCGGATTTGAATGGATTGCTTTGCGGAACTCATCATGCCCTGCCTTCAGGTAAGTGGTTGCAGACGACTGCGCCGACGCTGGCACAGCTTCACGATGCAATGGATGGATGTGCGGGAGTTAGTCGCCGGTGAAAAGACTGGGGCGCGTGCGGATGGGCAGCACGCAAAGATGCCGTCGCGGCATGGAGCGCTCGATACGCCGGAGAGAACGTTCGCAGAATGGCCTGTTGCTGTGCGGTTGCATACTCGCCCTTTGTGGCCGAGTATAGCCGGAATCTAGTGGGTTTGTAACTAGCGACTACTTGCGCTTCCAGCGAGTGCCATCTTTTGAATCCTCGATGAGGATGCCCTTTTCCAGCAACTCGCGGCGGATGGCATCGGCACGGGCAAAGTTGCGCGAGGCCTTGGCCTGAGTGCGTTCATCCACCAGCGCCTGCACATCGTCATCGCCCAGAGAAAGTGCTGCCAGCAATTCCGGCGTTGCCTCGCCAATGCGGCCGGCGGATTCCGCCCACGCCAGTGCCGCGCGCGTGGTATCGGCGTCCTTGTCTTCGAGGACGGCAAAGACTGCATCAAAGCGCTCCAGCAGCCGGACAATCTCCGAGGCATTTTCTGCAAGCAGCTGACCGGCATCGGCAGCGGAGTTTGCGCTACGCACCAGATCAAAAATCGCAGCACGCGCTTCGGCGGTGTTCAGGTCGTTTGCCAATGCAGCGTCATATTCCTGCAATGCATGTTCGGTCTGCGCGGCAATCTCTGCATTGCTGCCCGCAGCCCACTTGCCGGTTTTTATCCGCTGATGAAACGTCCGCAGCCGCTCAATCGCATTGGTGGATTCCATCAATCCATCAAATGTGAAATTCAGCTGGTGGCGATACGGCACTGAAATCAGCAGGAAGCGAATGGCCGCAGCTTTGTATCCCTTCAGCAACAGATCGCGCAGCGTGTAGAAGTTGCCTTCCGACTTCGACATCTTGCGGCCTTCCACCAGCAGAAAGCGGACATGCATCCAGTGGTGCGCGAAGGGTTTGCCGGTGGCGCCTTCGGACTGCGCAATCTCATTTTCGTGGTGCGGGAACATCAGGTCTTCTCCGCCGGCATGCAGATCCAGCGTCTCGCCAAGAATCTTCATCGCCATTGCCGAACACTCAATGTGCCAGCCGGGACGACCCGCGCCGATTTCCGTCTGCCAACTCTGCTCGCCCGGTTTCGGCGCCTTCCACAACGCAAAGTCGCTGGCGGAGTCCTTGTACTCATCCACATCGACGCGCGCGCCCTGCTCAATGCCTTCCAAATCTTTTTTCGAAAGCTTGCCATACTCCGGAAATTTTTCGATGCGGTAATACCACGATCCATCTTCGGCCTTGTACGCATAGCCACGCTTTTCCAGCGTCTCAATCAGGTGCACCATCTCTGGAATATGTTCTGTTGCGCGCGCAATATGCTCCGGCTGCTGGATGCCCAGCCACGCCATATCTTCAAAAAATGCCTGCTCAAATTTCCTGGTATATTCGCCGATGGGCACGCCCGCCTCGGCTGCGTTGCGGATAATCTTGTCGTCCACATCAGTGATGTTCATGACGTGGTTCAGCTTCATGCCCTGCTGCAGCAACGTGCGACGCAGCACATCAATATGTAGAAATGTGCGGAAGTTGCCGATGTGGCCGTAGTCGTATACCGTGGGCCCGCATACATACATGCGCAATGGGCCGCTGGCAGCCGCAAGCGGTTCCACTGTACCGCTGAGTGTATTGAAAAGTTGGATGGACATCCGGCTGAGTTGGATCGATCTCCTGAATCTTTAGCTGCTGTTATGTACAGCTTGATTCTAGTGGATTCCCCGCGCTGAAGGAATCCGAATGCGTTCAGCCCAGTGCCAGCTGCGGTTCCGGGTTTAGGTCTTCGGCGGAGAAGTTGCCCAGGAGGAACCGCGGCCAGGCGGCGGCGGCAATCATCACGGCATTATCTGTAGAAAGCGATGCGGCCGGAAACGCAACCGGCAGGCCACGCTGTTGGGCTTCCTCTGTAAAACGCTGCCGCAATTCGCGGTTGGCAGCCACGCCGCCGGATACAACGATGCCGCCAGCTCCAAAGACTTCGGCTGCGGCAAAGGTCTTGCGCTTCAAGTCTTCCACCACCGTGTGTTGGAAACTGGCAATCAGGTCGAGTGTAGTGGCATCACACAGCGGCAATGCATCCACCGGTTTAGGATTCTCCATCGCCGACAGCGCCGCATGTCGCGCAGCAATGCTATCGCGCATCTTGTGCAAATCCACATAGCGCAGCACGGCCGTCTTAATGCCGCTGAAAGAAAACTTCAGCCGACGCTCTTCGTCATTCTCCTGCTCCCGATAGATTTTATTTTTCACCTGCGACAGTGCAAACTTTACAGCCCGAGGATTGCCATGTGCCGCCAGCGAGTCCATCCATGGCCCACCGGGATAACCCAGACCAAGCAGCTTGGCCACTTTGTCGAAGGCCTCACCCGCCGCATCATCCACGGTCCGGCCCACGCAGTTGTAACTCCACACGCCATCGCGCAGCCGCGCAAGATACAGATGCGTGTGCCCACCGGAAACCACCAGCGCAAGCAGTGGCTGCGCCTGTAAAACGACCTGCGGCATCGCTTCGGCCTGCATCAGCACCGCGTGGATATGTCCTTCAAGATGGTTCACCGCAATCAGCGGCTTGCCCAGTGCAAAGGCAAGCGCCTTGGCGTAGGTCACGCCCACCATCAACGCACCGGCCAGTCCCGGCCCTTCGGTCACGGCAACGGCATCCACGTCGGCAAAACTCACGCCGGCATTCTGCAAAGCCGCCTGCACCACGGGAACAATATTGCGCAGATGCTCGCGGCTGGCCAGTTCCGGCACCACGCCGCCGTACAGCGCATGCATCTCCGCCTGCGAGGCAATCGCGTTCGATAGCACCTCTCGCCCGCCGCGCACCACCGCCGCTGCGGTTTCATCGCAGGAGCTTTCAATGCCGAGGATTAGACCCTGTTCCATGTTCTGAGGCACACTTCTATAGTAAGGGCGAAATCCATTGTTGAGCAGATGAGGTAGGCCGATGAGCAAAACTAAAACAGCCAGGAAGTTGACGCAAATGCAGCGGGCAGAAGACCTCTTTACTCGCGCATGTTATAAGGACGACGCCGAACAATATCGCTCAGCATTTCGCTTATTTCTCAAGGCCGCGAAACTCGGAAACGCTGGTTGTCAAATCAACGTTGGCAATTATTATTCTGTTGGAACCGGCGTAAAGAAAAACCTTAAGTCCGCATTTTATTGGTATAAGTTAGCGCTCAGAAAAGGTTATGATTCCGCTGCCAATAATATTGGATGCACTTACAGAATGGAGGGAGATTATCGTCGTGCCCTCTATTGGCTGAAGAAAGCGGTTGCAATGGGGGACGTTGAAGCCAATGCAAATATTGCAAAACTATATATCAAGCAATTGAAACAACCAAAGCTTGCAATCCCGTACCTGAAACAAGTGTGCAAAGCCAAGCTCTATGTCGAGGTTTCATTAGCTGGGCAACAGGAAGCTAAACAAATTCTAAACAGACTAACGAAAAAGCTTGCCGCCTCAGCGGCGAAGAAGCGAAAGAAATGACCCTGCCATCCAGCCTGGCGTTTCAAGCTGCCGCCGCGATTGCCGCGCGCTTGCGGGCGCAGGGGCACGTTGCCTATTTCGCCGGCGGTTGCGTTCGCGATCTGCTGCTAGGCCGAGTTCCCAAGGACTACGACATCGCCACTTCGGCCACACCCGCGCAGGTGACCGCGATCTTCGAGAAGACCTTCACCGTGGGCGCGCATTTCGGCGTGGTGCTGGTGGTGGAAAATGATGTCCGCACTGAAGTCGCCACCTTCCGCAGCGACGGATCCTACTCCGACGGCCGCCATCCCGATGCCGTGCTCTTTTCCACCGACGCGCAGCAAGATGCCCAGCGTCGCGACTTCACCATCAACGGAATGTTTCTGGATGCTGAAATTTTTGCACGCACCAATGACCTGAACGATGCTGTGCTGGATTATGTCGGCGGTCGCGAAGATCTTTCCAACGGCATCATCCGCGCCATTGGCAAT
>Ga0164297_10003903_pt1 | contig 13628 bp, 9 predicted proteins | sample GEODES058metaG_FD_113539 | JGI IMG/M metagenome (GOLD analysis project Ga0164297, IMG submission 113539) | Dystrophic lake water microbial communities from Trout Bog Lake, Wisconsin, USA - GEODES058 metaG | ecosystem: Environmental > Aquatic > Freshwater > Lake | place: USA: Trout Bog Lake... | reverse complement strand
GGTGCCGGACATCCAGACCGGCGCGTTGCTCGGCGTGTAGAGCACCAGGTTGCCGTCGGCCTGCATGGCCAGGTTGGAGGCGCCTGACACCCCGGTGTTCGAGTTCCAGAGCCGGGCGCCGTTCGGTCCTCCGTGGAGCACGAGGTTGCCGGTCCCGGTCAAGACGAGCCAGTAGGTGCCAGTCGCGGAGAAGAGCTCAGCTGGCCGCTGGAGGTTGGCACCTGCGGCCAGATTGCTCCGAGACGACGCGGCAGCGCCGGCCGGTGCGGTCATCACGAGCCCGCTCAGCAGCGTGGCCACGGCCATCACCATCGACAGCAGCGAGATCCGGCCGCGACGAGGGAGAGCAGTACCTCGCTGCGCTCCTGTCGTGGTCCCGTGGGGCACCGTGCATCTCCTGCGTGGTTCGTGTGCCAGCGCAACGCTGGCTCGGCCCCGCCCAAGAGAGAACGCTACCAGCGAGGCCTCCCAAAGTCACGAAATTGCACACTCGCGGTGCACCGCCCTGACGCGGGCGGAGGGCTCGCCTAGCATTGGAGGTGAGGCGGAGGACACAGCATTGGGCGCGTGGAGGCGCCGCTGGTGACCAACCGACACGAGGAGCACGTGGTGAGAACCCCCCGAGGACGCCTGAGTCGAACCATCACGCTTGGCGTGCTGCTGCTTGGCGCCCTCGTGCCAGTTGCCGCAGCTGCAGCGGCCAGCCCGCTCCCGACCTCGACGACGACCACGGCGAAGCCGACGACCACCTCCACCACGTCACCCGCCCCGGCGGTCGTCACCCCGCAGTTGACATCCATCCGGACCACTCGGCTCACGCCTGGCGCCTCGCTGTCTCGAGGCAACCAGCTCACCTCGCCCGCCGGGAACTACTGGCTGGCCATGCAGACCGACGGCAACCTCGTCTTCTACAACTCCCACGGCCCGCTCTGGTCGAGCGGGACCTCGAACACCGCCGCCTCCCACCTCGTCATGCAGGCCGACGGCACCCTCGAGCTCTACACCAACACCAACGCCGCCCTGTGGTCATCAGGCACCGTCAACTTCACAAGCCTCTCCCTCACCATCACCAACCAGGGCGCCTTCTCGCTCCTCACCCCGGGCAACATCGCGGTCTGGACCAATGGCCATGGCACCGGGCTGAGCGAGACGCAGCTCACGGTCGGCGAGACCTTGAGCGCCGGCCAAGCCCTCGTCGCCACCAATGGAGATCAGCTCTCCATGCAGGCCGACGGCAACCTCGTCGTCTATGGGCCGCACGGCGCCCTCTGGCAGGCCGGAACGGCCCACTCAGGCTCCAGCTATCTGGTCGTCCAGACCGACGGCAACGTCGTGCTCTACGCACCGGGCAACCGACCCACCTGGTCGGCCCAGACCAACAACCTTCCCGTCTCGGTGGCGGAGATCACCACCGCTGGCCAGTTCGTCATCACCGGTCCGGAGGGGCCGCTCTGGCAGAACGGCAGCCAGATCATCCAGATGCCCTCCACGGTCGGCGTCTACGCCTATCCGGACCCGCAGTCCACGCCCATCGCCCAGGGCTGGCCCATCCTCGGCGACACCGGCGCGCTGGGCACCTGTGGCGGCGCCAACACCGGCCTGTACTACGCCCCCCACAACGGCGCCGATGAGCGGGTCGGCTTCGCCATCCAGAACAGCACGAAGAACGTCCCCTGGCTGTCGTTCTGGACCGTGTCCGGCCCAACCACCATGGTCAAGGGCCAGTGCGTCCCGGCGGCCGACACCTCGCCCAAGGCCTTCTACAAGGTCGGCGTGGCCGCCGGCCGCTTCGTCGCTCGGGCCATCGATGCCTATGCCGCCGATGGCCTCCATCTCAAGCCGACCGACGTGATCCTCGATCCCGAGGGCCTGCCCGACAACCACTCGTTCCTCGACCAGGGCATCAACGACCCGGCTGGCCCGACCGGCGGCCAGATCTACCGCTGGACGCAGATGCTCGCCGGATGGACCGACGGGCTGCACTCGGTCGATCAGTCGCTCAAGCCTGCGGTCTACGCCGACCAGGCCGAGTACGTGACCTATCACCTCTCGGCGCTCCCGATCGACGCCTTCTTGGCCGTCGCCTTCGGCTATGCACCCGGCCAGGCCTACCCCGTCGTCAACCCCGCCCGGCTTCCCGGCGCCAATGGGGCGAACATCAAGGGCGTGATCGCCTTCTTCGCCGGCGTGCCTGACGCGGTGGCGTGCCGGGACGTGCGCTTCGAGGCCAAGGCCCTCGCCTCATGGGGCGCTCCCCTCAACACCTTGCAGTTCGATCCCGGCACGACCTGTCAGCCATGAGCACTGCGACCACCCGGGTAGGGTGCGAGTCGTGAGCAGCGACGACACCAGCGATTCGAAGTCCGGCGGGCTCGGCGACGTCAAGGGGCTCCTCCGCCAGCTCGTCACCCCCGTCATCGAGCAGGTCGAGACCCGAGTCTCCAGCCAGATCGACGAGGAGGTGGCGTCGCGCATCGACGACCTCTTGGCGACTCGGATGGCCACGATCGATCGCGCCATCGGTGCCCTCGACCGGCACCTCACCGAGCTCAGCGACCGGCTCGACCGGCTCGAGGCCCATGTCGGCCTCGGCGCCGAGAGTGCACCCGCCCTCGAGACGATCGTGATCGAGGCGGACGCCGAGGACGCGTGAGCGTCAGCTCGCCGTCGCCTCGCTGATCGCTCCCTCTCCATAGTCGACGCTTCGTCGACGCGTCCCAGGCACGCGCGGTCCGGCCACGACCATCCCGGTCAGGTTCAGCGGATCAGTCGCCGCCAGGGTCACCGTCTCATCGGCCGCTCCCTCGCCGGCCCGAGCAAGCTCGGCCACCACGGCTGCTGTGGCGAACTGCTCGCCCGAGAGCCCAGCCACGAACCGCCCACCGAGCACCTCGCCTCGAGCCTCGAGGCGTCGGAGCGCCCAGCTGACCTCCCGCCAGGGAAGCTTGAGAGCCTCCCGCTGGCTGAGCTCCCAGGTGACGACGCCCCAGCGACCCAACAGGATCTGGGCCAGCTCGTCAGCCAGCTCCTCGCGCTCGAGCCGATCGAGCGGGCCAGTCGGCGTGGGGTCGAGCAGCGACCATCGGCCCTCGCCTGTCCCCGACCCCATCGGGGCGCGGCGAGCGGCCAGTCGGCTCGACGAGCGAGGCGTGCGCTGACGGCGGGCGAAGCGCTGGGTCGGCGCGAGCAGCGCCCGCACGGCAGCGAAGCCATCGGCGGTGACCAGTCCACGAGCCAGCAGATCGAACAATCCTTCATCGATCTCCGCCGGCAGACGACCACAGGCACCGGGAAGATCGCCTCGGAAGGAAGCCCCTCGCTCGGCGAGCAGCTCGGCGATCTCCGCCGAGACACCAAGCGTCGGGGTGGGCGGCGTCGACCCGAGGCGGACGGCGTCGAGCCAGAGCCCGAGATCAGCGCGCGGCATGAAGGCGATCGGCGTCGCCTTCGACGGGGCGGTCCGGGAGGTGGCCGGGATCTCGTCACCCAGGACCTTCGGGTTCAGCCGGCCCCAGGCAATCTCGCCGGCCAGGCACAGCTCGTCGAGCCACGCCGGGTCATAGGACTCGAGCCGAGCGGGCAGCACCGACTCCTCCCAGTCGCCGATGGCCAGCTCGATGCCAGCGAGCTGCTCGAGGATGGTCCGCAGCCCGGCTCGGCCGGCCAGCTTCGTCCCTGGCGCCACATGCTGGTGACGGGCCAAGAAGCGCAGGTAGGTCGAGATCGAGACGGCCTCGATGCTTCGCCGCCGGGCCGAGCGCGTGGCCCCGTGCAGGCGAGCCAGGAGGTGTCGTGCGCACCACCGGCCATCGGGGAGCTCGATGGCGAGTCCAATCCCCTCCAGCCGCCGGATGGCCGTCGCCGCTCGAAGGCGGGTGAGCGGTGCGCCCCGCAGCACGCCGCCGGGCAAGGGATCCTCGTCGATGAGCGCCTCGAGCGAGATGGGGCCCGATCGCTCGAGGTGCACCCGGAGGCAGTCGGCGGCCACCTCATCGTCGTCCATGATCTGCGCCACCTTTGCGGCATGCTCGGCAGCGACCCAGGTGCCATCGCACCTCACGAGCCAACCGGCGTCACACAGCGGTGCAGCGAGGTGCTCCCACGATGGCACCGCTCGGATGACGCCCGCGTCATAGAGCAGGTCGTGCAGCTCATCGGGCGTTCTGGGGCGCGGCGCCACCGTGGCCAGCACCGCGGCCACCGCCTCCGGGTCGAGCGGACCAAGCCGTGCCGGCTCCACCACCAGCCCATCGGCGCCTCGAGGGCTGAGCCCTCGGCGCTGGGGCACGGCGCGGCTGCGTCGCTCCTCCAGCGGTGCGTCGTCCAAGAAGGTGTACGGACGGCCGTTGAGCAGCCCGAGCGCCAAGGGAGAGGGTTCGGTCGACTCGACGGTCGTCACCTCGATCGATCCGGAGGCGATCCGCTCGAGGACCTCGATGACGCCCGCCGCATCGAGCGGCTCGAAGAGGACGTCCGCCAGGGTCTGGCGGACCAGCACGTGATCGGGCACGGGGATCGGCCCCGCCGCCGCGTTCTCCTGGCAGGCCGCCAACGAGGGCCAGGCGGCGGCCAAGAGGTCCTCAGCCTCCATCCGCTGGAGATGGATGGGCCGACGCTTCCCGCCCATCGAGCGGGACACGATGAGGGATCTCCCGAGGTTCCAGCGCCAACGGGCCGCCAGCATGGGATGGGGCAGCACGGCTTGGGTCAGCACCTCGACCACGTTCGAGGCCGACACCATGGAGGCCACCTGGCTCAGCGGGAAGCTGTGATGGGGGCCAAGGGCGATCGTGACCGTGTCATCGTCGGCCGCCGCCTGGAGCTCGAAGTCGAAGGTCACGCAGAAGCGCTTCCGCAGGGCCAGGCCGAGCGCCCGGTTGATGCGACCGCCGAAGACCGAGTGGATCACCAGCTGGGTGGAGTCCACATCATCGAAGAATCGCTCCACCACGATGCGATCCCGGGTGGGCAGGACGCCCAGCGCATCGACGGCGTCGGCGAGGTACGCGGCCACCTGGGTCGCCGCTTCCTCCGGCACGCCTGGCGTCCGCCGCAGCCATGCGACGGCGCTCGGCACTCCTCCACCGGCCAGCTGGCGCTCCACCTCCGCTCGAAGGTCGCCCACCGCCTCGGAGAGCTCTCGGGTGCGCGCGGGTGCCTCGCCGATCCAGAAGGGGATCGTGGGAGCAGCCCCCGCCGCATCGACCACGCGGACGACGCCGGTCTCCACCTTCTTCACCCGCCACGCATGGGTGCCGAGGACGAAGACGTCTCCGGCGCTCGACTCGATGGCGAAGTCCTCGTTCAGCGCACCGATGGTGATCCCGTCGGGGTCCAGGACCACGCGGTAGTCCCCGGTCTCGGGGATCGCCCCGCCCGAGGTGAGGGCAGCGAAGCGGGCGCCTGGCCGCGCGCGGACTCGACCATTGATGGCATCGAGGTGCAGGTGGCCTCCCCTGCGCCCACGCCCGGTCATGATCCCGCGTGCGGCCAGCTCCAGGGCGTCGTGGAAGTCGACGTCGCTCAGCGATGCGAACGGTGCCGACGAGGTGAGCATGGCCTTGAGATCGGCGATGTCCATCTCCTCGCGAGCGGCGACCTCTGCCACCATCTGCTGGATGGCGATGTCGAGCGGAGCCGTCGGGGGCTCGAGCCGATCAAGGTCGCCGGACGCCACCGCTCCAAGCAGGGCCGTGCACTCGACCAGCTCATCTCGCGTCAGCGGGTAGAGCCGCCCCGTCGGGATGCCGCCCACCGAGTGGTTGGCCCGACCCACCCGCTGCAAGAAGGCGGCGATGGCCCGAGGGGAGCCCACCTGGCAGACCATCTCGACCGGACCCACGTCGATGCCGAGCTCCAAGGATGCAGTTGCCACGAGGGCACGCAGCTCTCCTGCTCGGAGGCGCTGCTCGACCTGGCGACGTCGGTCCGCCGACAGGCTTCCGTGATGCGAGGCCACCACCAGCGCCGCATCGTCGAGCCCGTAGCCCTCGCCGCTGAGCCGCTCGGAGAGCAGGTGCGCCACCCGCTCGGCCAGGCGTCTCGTGTTCACGAAGATCAGGGTGGTCCGGTGCGCCATGACGTGATCGGCGATGCGCTCGAGGACCTGCTCCATCTGTCGGTTCGAGGTCACGGCCTCGAGCTCGTCGTCGGGCAGCTCGATGGCCACGTCGAGGACGCGGTCACGCACGCAGTCGAAGATCACCGGTGCCGGGCGGCCAGGCTTCGTCCCCGTCAGGAGTCGACCCACCATCTCGAGCGGTCGCTGCGTGGCCGAGAGGCCGATGCGCTGGAGCGTCCCTCCGCTCTCGGTCACCAGCGCGTCGAGGCGCTCGAGGCTCACTGCCAGGTGCGAGCCGCGCTTGTCGCGTGCCATGGCATGGATCTCGTCGACGACGACCGTCGAGACGGTCTTGAGCATCGCTCGCCCCGAGACCGACGTGAGGAGGAGGTAGAGCGACTCGGGCGTGGTGCACAGCACATGCGGTGGCGTGCGCTTCATCTGCGCACGCTCATTCGCCGTGGTGTCACCGGTGCGGACCGCCGTCGTCACCGTGGTCGGCGCGAACCCTTGCGCCGCTGCGATGGCTCCGATCTCAGCCAGAGGACGCTCCAGGTTCTCCTGGATGTCGCTGGCCAGGGCGCGCAACGGTGACAGGTAGAGGACGGAGATGCCCGGCGGAGGGGCCACCGCCTCGTCGGCGGCCCGATAGGCCGCGTCGATGGCCACCAAGAACCCCGTCAGCGTCTTGCCGGTGCCGGTCGGTGCCGCCACGAGCACGTCGCTCCCCGCGCGGATGGCGGGCCAGGCCTGCTCTTGGGGCTCGGTCGGCCCATCCGGGAAGCGGTCGGCGAACCACGCCGCGACCGCGGGGTGGAAGTCATCGAGCACCGTCCCGGTGCACCGGCGCGTGCCGCTCAGGAGGGAGGGTTGGACCGGATCCATTGGCTCAGTCCATCAGACGGATGGGACATCGGGGCCGTCGGCCTCGGTGCGCTCGGCTTCCCATCGTCGTCGCCCTGCGCTGTCGCGACGGATGGCCCAGACCGCGATCCATACGATCAGGACCACCAGGGCGGCCACGAAGATCCCGAAGACCACCGCAAAGGCGGCGGTCGACGATCCGGGGAGGGAGGCGAGCATGCGATCGAATCTATGCGGTCCGGCTGCTCAGGTCCTCGGTGCTCGCCACATCCCAGCGAAGCCGTGCCCCTCCGGGGTCACGACCCGCTCGAAGAGCACCTCGAACCCAACCGACTCATAGCGAGCCACGTTCACGGGGTTCGAGGACTCCAGATAGGCGGGGAAGCCCAGTGCGTCGATCCGCTCGAGGTTGGCAGACAACAGCCCCATGCCAAGGCCCTCGCCGCGACGAGCTGGGTCGGTGCCGAGCAGGCTGAGGTAGAAGTGCGGCTCGCCCCGGGGGTGCGATGCCTCAAAGCTCGCGAAGAGCGAGGCGAGCTCATTGGTTCGATCAGGTGCGACCTGCGCGAGCAGGGCCGCGAAGGCGGTGGCCTCGTCGTCCGTCAGCTCGGGCTCACCCGGTGGGATCCAGACCGATGCCGCGCCGTAGCCATCGGTCGTCCAGACCCACCGCCGCGCCACAGCGCTCATGACGAGGGCTCTGAACGCCGCCTCGTGCTGGGCTCGGCGTCGCGACGGCTCAGGGAACCCCCACGACCACAGGGGATCGTCGTAGAAGGCGCCGACCAAGGTCGCCACCACCCCCTCGACGTCCTGCGCTTCGGCCACTCGGATCACTGCTCGACTCCTCGCCGTCGTCGACACGTGAGCCTACGGGCTCGGTCCAAGACCGGCGTCGGCGTCACACCCCTCCTGCAGACTCACCCCATGGAGACCGCCGTTGCCGCCAAGGACCTCGTGCTCGCCCTCCGGGGCGAGCGCGCCGCTCGACCTCGGGTCGACCCCACGCTGGCCGGCGGCCTTCGAGCCTGGCTCGAAGATGACCTCGCCCTGAGTGTGGCTGACGTGGCGCCGTCGGCTCCATTGTTCTTGTCGCCCCGGACCATCATCGAGGGGGCGTCGCAGGGCAGCACCCCCACCCTGGCCCTGGCCCGAGGAGCGCTCGTCAGTGCGCTCGTGGCGCAGCGACTCTCGCTCGGTGATGTGGAACATCCGATGGATGACGCGCTGAGCGCCCTCGAGGCCGATCCCTCCCAGCGCGAGCTCGTCAGCTCGATCCACCAGCTCGATCCCGACGGCTTCGCCCGGCTGGCCGCGGAGGTGGCGGCTCACGACACCGTGCTGGCCCACAGCCTGGGTGCCATCCCCTCGTCGTGGCTCCCCCGGACCAACGTTCGCCTCTCGGTGCCATTGGTCGGCGGACGTGTGGTGCTTGGCGCGGTGGTCAACGTGATGCTCGGACCTCCGGCCTCGACCGTCTCGACGGTCTGCCTCCTCGACGTGACCACGGCCGAGCTGACCGACACCGTCCAGGCGCGGCTTGGCGTCCTGGCCCTGATCGAGGCGCTGCGCTCGGCCGCACCCCCGCTCCGGGTGGCCACCTTGTCCACCGCCACCGGTGACGTCGCCATGCTCGATGTCGATGATGCGCTCTTGACCACGGCCCTTCGACACGTCGTGACCGCCGCCGACCAGCACCAAGGAGCGAACTGATGCTTCGTCACCCCATCCCCACCCTCCCGAGGGCCGCTGCGCTGTGCGATCTGGCCACCGAGCCCGCGCTCATCCCGGAACGGCTCGATCCCGCCCTTCGCTCGGCACTCGCCTCTCGACTGGCCACCGTGGCACCCGGACGGGGCGCCGGGCCTCTGCGCCTCGACAGCTGGACGGTGCTCAACGGCCAGCGAGGTCCCAGGGCCGAGCTCGGTGCCTTCACCTGGAGCCCTCGGGCCGCTCGTCGGCTGCTCGGCGTGGCTGCGGCCCGCCGCGTCGTCTTGGGCCAAGAGCCCAGCCCGACCGTGGCCGCTCGCCGCGAGGTCGATTGGCTGATCGCCCGCTCCGCCGCCGGAGACGGTCGACCTGGCTCGCTCGGCGCCTGGTTGGCCGAGGCGCCTCGAGGCGTCCTCGGTGCCGTGCTGGCCGAGGCCATTAGTCACGCCACCGAGCTCGTCTCGCTCCTTCCGTGGGAGCAGCTGGGCCAGCGAGCCATCGTGGGGGGTGCCGACCCCGTCTGGGCGGTCCCCGGTGCGCCCTGGATCTCGCTTCGGGGCCGACGTGACGCCGAGATCTCCCTCGATCACGAGCACGGGACCCGGGCGCTGCTCTGCCTTCGCGCTGGTCGACCGGGATCCTCCGCCCGCCATGACCTCGCCATCGTGGCCTTGAGCGACGCGCTCGCCCGCCCTGACCGTCCGCTGCCCACCCGCGTGCTGGGCGTATGGCCGAGCGCCGGCAAGGCCGTGTCGCTCGAGGTTGGAGCAGAGGAGATCAAGGGCGCCGCTCGACTCGTCGTCGACGCGGCGTGTCGCCTCCGTCAGCCCGACGGGCTCGCCTTGGTCGCCTGATCGGCGTCGCTCAAGGGATCCGAGGGATCGAGCTGTTGACCGGACTCACCCGATAGAGCTTCCACGCCGGCTGGGTCCCGACGACCGGAGAGTAGAGGACCTGCGCGGCGATGCCGGCGCCGGTGGCCCACATCGTGGGGTAGCGCTGGGTCACGGCATTCGTGGGCCACGACTTCGGTGGCCCAGGGACCAAGATGTACTTGATGTTGAACTCGGCCGGCGCGTTCAGATCCCTGATGAAGTCGTAGTCCGAGGTGATGACGTACACCTTGTTGTGCTGGGAGGCGAGGTAGATCTGCCATCCCGTGAAGGTGTCCATCAGCACGGAGCCCTCAGGCAGGTGGAGGCTCTCGATGTACTTCGCCATCTGGAACTGCGCATCAGGGGGCTGGAGGTCCGGATAGTTGGTGGCGGGGTGGCTGTTCGGCTCGAGCAGCGAGATCAACGGGTTCTCTTGCAGGCCGATCGACGGGTTCAGCATGGCGAAGAAGGCGACCGGCAGCGAGGGGACCAACAAGAGGATCGGGAGCAGGAGCGCGCCCCATCCTTGGAGCGCGGTCGGCATCACCGTCTTGGTCGATCGCACGTCAGGCCAGAACGAGCCGACCAGCAGGACCGCCAGCGGGACGGCGAGGATATAGAAGCGGAACCAGGGGAAGGTGAGCTTCTCGGCATAGGTGACCATGAAGAACGACAGCGCCGAGCCACAGGTCACCAGCAAGAGCACCGGCGTGAGGTCGCGCCGGCGGAGCCCGAGCCACAGCGCCACGACAATGATGGCCGGCAGGAGGATCTCCATCGCCAGCACGTCACGTGGGGGGAGGATCCAGGGGCTCCCGAGCGCGGCATTGATCCCGCCGTAGCCCCCCGCACCGGCCACCGCGCTCACCTGGTTGCCATTGCCGTAGACGGAGGTGAACTGCGCGAACGCCGTCCCGGTGAGCAGCCAGCTCGCGCCAGCCCAGGCGATGAAGGCGACGGCGAAGGGGATGGCGACCACAAGCCCGTCGGTGATGGCGTCAGTGCGACGACGCCGAGCCGGCTCACCCTTCGCTCGCCAGTAGGTGACGCACATCACGAAGACGGTCACCGACCCGGCGATGGCGGCCGACTCGTAGCGGACCAGGTACGCAAGGGAGAGTCCGACGCCTGCCCACATCAACGAGCTCGTGGCGTCGTCCCAGATCCATCGCATCAGCGCGCGGATCACGAGGAGGACCATGAAGACCTGGTCCATCTCGGTCATGCCGTTGGCCGAGTACAGCATGACCATCGGGTGCAGGGCGAAGAGAGCCACGAGCACGTAGCGCGGAAGGCGTGGCAGCCCTCGTTCCACCAAGATCCCTCGAACCTCGACGACAGCGCCGGCGCCGAAGGCCGCCGTCACGAAGATCGCCGCCACGCCTCGAGTCATGAGAGGAGCCCATACTCCTCTCGCCAGGATCAGTGGGATATCAAGCAGGCTTGGCAGCGGGTTCCAGACGAACCCGATGGCGCCGAGGTGGGGGAACCGGCTGAAGACGACGTAGCTGGCGTCGGCCACTCGAGAGGCGGCGTCACCCCAGATCCAGTTCCCGACCAGGTTCATCCAGAGGCCGAGGACCACGTAGACGAGGAAGAAGAAGATGAAGATGGTGACCCCGCCGGCACGGCTGGCGTGCCGGTCCGGTCCGATGATCCGCTGTGCCAGCGGGGCCCGGCTGATCGGTGGGGCCGGCTCCATCCCCTCGCTAGCGAAGTCGATGGCCGAAGGGTGCCGACTCCGGTCTTCGAGCACCAAGGTCATTCGCCTCGAGCCTTCTCGTCGTCATCCAGGCCATGGGCGGTCTTCTCCCAGTACGAGGGCTTGGTGATGAGCTGCCAGATGGCCTTCAGCGAGCCGAACGCCATGAGCACCCAGTAGAGCGGCGCGAACAACGCAGCCCAGACGAGATGGTCCTGGCCCTCGTGTCGGGCCGAGGCCACGCCCACGTAGATGATGGCAGCATTGCCGACCACCAGCAGCGCCAACGGTGCCAGATAGAGCGGCCCCACGAAGATCTCCTTGTAGATCGGGGGGTGACCGAAGATCCAGAGCAAGGTGAGCATCCAGAAGACCAGGTTCAAGAAGCCCAGCAGCGGGATGCCGGCGAGGATCACCGTCATGCCCAGGATCCCGGTGACGCCGATGGACTTGTAGAGGCCTCGCAGGTCGCGGGTGTGGACCAAGAAGGTCATCAGGTAGCCCTTGTTCCATCGGCTGCGCTGGCGGACCCAGTTGATGGGGTCGCTGTTGGCCTCTTCCAGGGTGATCGAGTCGATGACGGCGGTGTCGTAGCCGTGGTGGGCCAAGCGGATGCCGAGGTCGGCGTCCTCCGTCACGTTGTAGGGGTCCCACCCGCCGACCGACCGCAGGACGTCGGTCCACATGTGGTTCGACGTCCCACCGAGCGGGATGGGGGTGCGTCGGGTCATGAGGCCCGGCAGCATGAACCCGAACCACTGGTCGTACTCGAGGGTGAACCATCGGGTCAGGAGGTTCTGGCTCGCGTTGTGGTACTTGAGACGCGCCTGGATGCACGCCACCGTCTCGGGGATCCGCGTGAAGGCGACGGCCACGCGCCGCAGCTGGAGCGGTTCGGGCCGATCCTCGGCGTCATAGATCGTCACCAGCTCGCCGGTTGCGAAGGACAGCCCGTAGTTGCACGCCTTGGGCTTGGTCTGCGGATGACAGTCGGGCACCACCACGATGTCGAGGTAGTCGGGTCGATCGGCGGCGAGCGCGAGACGGACCGTCTCGGGATCTGACTCCTCGAGGAGGAGGAGGATCTGGATCTTCTCCTCCGGGTAGTCGAGCGCGCCCAGGTGGTCGACCAGGGTGGCGATGATGTTCGACTCTTGGAAGGCCGGCACGAGGATCGTGTAGGTCGGGAGATCGTCCTCGGAGTACGCCAGCGCGTCCTCGTCGGTGACGTGGAGGGCCCGAGAGACCCGGAGCCCACTGCGGAAGAGCAGGACCCGATCGACGATGGTCACGGTGTAGGCGACGGTGGCGATGGCCACGAGCACGATGGCGGTCGGCACGGTGGCGAAGATCAAGCCGAAGACGATGGCGGCAGCCAAGAGGCACAGCACCACGACCTGGCCCCGCGAGGCGGTCCGCGAGGCGTTGAGCTCCGGGTGCAGCTCGTGGAGCCCGTCCAGGGCGAACTGCTTGGCGATGAGATCGGGCTCAAGCTGGTCGGTCATCGACAGCCTCCCTGTGATGTGCGTGCCTTGGTCAGGACCTCATCGGCGACCCGGTGCGCCAGCGCATCCACCGACGAGGCTGGGGTGATCAGATAGGTCGGCGACGAGGCGACGAGGCGACCCAACGAGCCCAGCAGCACGCTGGAGCGAGACGGCGGGACGGGCGGTGGGAGCAGGTTGACCCCTGGCAACGTCTGGGGGACCGAGATCACCGTTCGCTCGATCGTCTTGTCGCGCGCCTTGTTGTTGCGCCAGGACATCGTGAGCTGGAGCCAGCTCCGATTGGCCGCATCCACGGCCAGGTTCGAGTTCGTGAAGGCACGCTGTGCCGCAATCCCCTCGACCGACGTCGGTTGGCCCTGCACGGCCAGCAGCCCGCTGAGGTAGGTGAGCTGCGGCGGGTAGTTGTTCAAGGTGGCGGACCGCGAGGTCTGCACCATGTCGATGGCGAGCGACGGGACCACTTGGTGGGGACGAGCGATGTAGGTCGCCCGCTCCCACGTGGCGCCGCGGCCGAAGTAGGCAGGTGCCCACGCGACCGAGGAGCGGGTGAGGATCCGGTAGCCGGGGATGGTCGGTGGTCGGCTGCAGCCGGGCAGCAGCGCCGGGGCTGCCTGGGGAGGGAGTCGAGCCGACTGACCCGCCTCGACCACGCCGAAGACGATGCCGGTCAGAAGGACGACGCTCAATCCGAGCGCCAGGGGCATCTTCTGGGTGATGACCTGGGGGGCGGTGGCAGAGCCGAAGCGGTCCACGCCAGACCTGATGATGATCGCGGTCAGGCCGATGATGACGATGATGGCGGGCACCAGCTCGGTGACGGTGCTCCAGGCGTGGAGCTCACCGAGGACGATGGCCAACGCGACACCTCCGACGAGCCCCGCAGCTGCGGCCAGCCACGAGCGCTCAGG
>Ga0164297_10003902_pt1 | contig 13628 bp, 11 predicted proteins | sample GEODES058metaG_FD_113539 | JGI IMG/M metagenome (GOLD analysis project Ga0164297, IMG submission 113539) | Dystrophic lake water microbial communities from Trout Bog Lake, Wisconsin, USA - GEODES058 metaG | ecosystem: Environmental > Aquatic > Freshwater > Lake | place: USA: Trout Bog Lake... | reverse complement strand
TTGCCGTTGGCGCGACGCAAGGTCACCGCCCGCACCTTGAATTGGCTCAAGTTGAAATGGCTCAAAGGGTGGCCGCATGCAAAAGCATCGGCTTCTAACTTAAGGGGCAATAACCGAGCCTGATCACGCTCGAGCGCCGTGTCGTCGTCGGCGCCGTGAAAATAGCCGCGCAAGAGGTTGTAGCGCGCATCGCGTTGGGCTTGCACCACGCGCAGCACCCGACGCATCGGCACGCCCACCAGAGCCAGCGCGTGACTGGCCAGCATCAGTGAGCCCTCGATGGCTTCAGGCACCACTTCGGTGGCGCCGGCTGCGCGCAGTTGTTCCAAAGCAAAGTCATCTTGGGTGCGCACCACCACCGGCACATGGGGCGCGTTTTGGCGGGTATTCGCCAAGACTTTCAAAGCCCCCGGTACGCTCAGGTAGGTGACGACCACGGCGCTGGCGCGGTTCAAGCCCGCGGCCATCAAAGAAGTCAAGCGTGCCGCGTCGCCAAACACCACATGGTCGCCGTTGGCGGCGGCTTGGCGCACGCGGTCCGGGTCCATGTCGAGCGCAACATAGGCAATGCCTTCTTGCTCCAACAAGCGCGCCAAGTTCTGCCCACTGCGGCCATACCCACAAATGATCACATGGTGATCGGTGTTGATGGTTTTGCGCGCAATTTGAGTCATTTGCAGCGACTGCTCCAACCACTCACTGGCGACAAAACGCATCACCCAGTCGTGGCTGTGCTGGATCAAAAAAGGCGTGATGAACATCGACAACACCATCGCGGCCAGCAGGGGTTGCAACCAGGTGTTGGGCAACAAACCTTGCTGCGCGCTCAAGCTCAACAAGACAAAGCCAAATTCACCTGCTTGTGATAGATAAATGCCCGTCCGCAAGGACACCCCAGTCGATGCGCCGAGCGTTCTAGACAGGCCAAACACCAGCCCCAATTTGAGCAGGCTGGGGACCAAGAGCAATAAGAAAACCCAGCCGCCCCTCTGGATCACGACCCTGGGGTCCAAGACCATGCCCACGGTGATGAAGAACAAACCCAACAACACATCGTGAAAGGGCTTGATGTCGGCCTCCACCTGCCATTTAAAGTCGGTTTCGGACACCAAGACGCCACCCAAGAAAGCGCCCAGCGCCAAACTGAGTCCGGCCTTTTCGGTCAACCAGGCCAGCCCCAAGGTGATGAGCAAAAGATTCAACATGAACAGCTCAGAACTTTGCCGCCTGGCCACGGTGGTGAGCCACCAGCGCATGACTTTTTGGCCACCGACCAAGAGCACCGCCACCAATAAAAACCCTTTGAGCAAAGCCACGCCCAGTTCATTCGCCAGAGCCGGCGCCGGGCTGGCCAAGGCAGGAATCAGCACCAGCAAAGGCACCACGGCCAGATCTTGAAACAACAAGACCCCCATCACCCGCTTGCCGTGGGCCGACTCCAACTCCAAAGCCTCGCCCATCATTTTGGTGACGATGGCGGTGCTGCTCATGGCGAGCGCAGCGCCAACCGCCAAAGCCGCTTGCCAACTCAACGTCCAAGAATGGGGCAGGCCGTCCTGCCACCAAAGGCCCATCAACCAAAACCCGGCGGTCACGGTGAGCAAAGTCAAAATGACTTGCAGCGTGCCGAGACCAAACACATGGCGCTGCAAGGCGCGCAATTTGCGCAGGTTGAATTCCAAGCCGATGATGAACATCAAGAACACCACCCCAAATTCACCCAAATGGCTGACGCCCACCGAAGCCGGCACCAAGGCCAACCCATGCGGGCCGATCAACACGCCAGCGCTCAAGTAGCCCAAAACAGCGGGCCACTTGAACCAGCGGCAGATGGCCACACCGAGCACGCCAGCGAGCAAATAAAGCAGGGTGAGTTCGAGTCCGTCCATGAGCCTATGCTAGCCGAGGATCGGTGTCGAGATCGATAGAATCCGTGCATGCCCATCGACAACTCCTCCCTGCTTCGCCGAGCTCAAGATACTTTTGAAATTGAGGCCCAGGCCCTGAAGGCCGTGGGTGCACGTGTCGGGCCGGCTTTTGTGGCGTCTGTTCAAGCCATCTTGGCCACCGAGGGCCGGGTGGTGGTGACCGGCATGGGCAAGAGTGGCCACGTGGGCCGCAAAATTGCAGCGACCTTGGCCTCCACCGGCACCCCCGCCTTGTTTGTTCACCCGGCCGAAGCCAGCCACGGCGATCTCGGCATGATCACCGCACGCGACGTGGTGCTGGCCATTTCCAACAGCGGCGAGTCGGCTGAGCTGGACATGATTTTGCCGGTGGTCAAGCGCTTGGGCGCCACGCTGATTGGCATGACGGGCGGCGCTCAGTCCTCGTTGGCGCGTTTTTCTGATTGGGTGTTGGACACCCGTGTGGACAAAGAAGCCTGCCCCTTGAACCTGGCGCCGACCTCCAGCACCACCGTGCAAATGGCCATGGGCGATGCCCTCGCCGTGGCGCTTCTAGAGGCACGGGGTTTTGGCGCCGACGACTTTGCCCGCTCGCATCCTGGCGGTTCTCTGGGGCGCAAACTCCTGACCTTGGTGAGTGACGTGATGCGACAAGGCGATGCGGTGCCCAAAGTGTCGCCCGAGACCCCTTTTTTTGAACTCATGCGCGAGATGAGTAAAAAAGGGTTGGGCATGGCCGTCGTGGTCAACGACCAAGACCAAGTGCAAGGTGTGTTTACCGATGGCGATTTGCGTCGATTGCTGGAACAAGGCGTCGAGCTGCGCAGCGCCACAGCCGCCCAAGTCATGCGCACACAACCCCGTTTCATTGCGCCTCAAGCCTTGGCCGCCGATGCCGCCGACAAAATGGAACAGCACCGCATTACCAGTTTGTTGGTTTGCGAATCCGAAGTTAGCCAAGGCGAAGGTGCAGGGGAAAGTGCAGAGCAAGGTCCCGTTTTGAAATTGGTCGGCACGCTGCACATCGGCGACCTGATGCGCGCGAAGGTCATTTAAATGAGCCCTGTGAATCAAGCCCTCCCTGCAACCCGAGCGCCCGCCATGGCCAGTCCATGGCACGCCGAAGTGTTGGCCCTCGCACGCCCCGTTAAAGTGGTTTTTCTGGATGTCGACGGCGTGCTGACCGACGGCGGCCTCTATATTTCTGAAGCCGGAGAAACCCTCAAACGCTTCAACACCTTGGACGGCCATGGCCTCAAATTGCTGCAAGAAGCGGGCGTGGTGCCCGCCGTCATCACGGGCCGCGATTCACCCGCTTTGCGTCACCGCCTGAGCGCTTTGGGCATTGTCCATGCGCGATACGGCACGACCCAAAAAGTGCCCGCCGCTGAGTCCATTTTGAAAGAACTACAACTTGCTTGGTCTCAAGCTGCCGCCATGGGCGATGACTGGCCGGACTTGCCCATGTTGCAGCGTGCGGCCCTGGCCGTGGCCCCCCCCAACGCCCATCCTGAAGTTTTGAGCCGGGTGCACGCCGTCACGACACAAGCCGGTGGCCATGGGGCGGTGCGTGAATTGTGCGATGGCGTCTTGATGGCCCGTGGCGATTACGGTCGTTTGCTGGCACAAGAGGTCGGCTGATGCCATTCAAAGCGCTGTGGCAACAGGCTGCCAGCCATGCCTGGGGACGCGCCACGGTTTATTTGCCAGTGGCCTTGATGGCGCTGTTGGCCCTGCTGACTTATTGGCTTGTGCACAGCACCCCGACCCTCACGCCCAGTTCATCGACGCGGCCGGTGCGCCACATTGCCGACTACAGCTTGCGTGATTTCACCATCGCCACCTTCGCGCCAGAAGGGCGCTTGCTCAACCAGCTCTCAGGCGAAAGCGCACGACACTTTCCGGACAGCAACACGCTCGAAATTGAAGTCGTCAAGATCAAATCCTATCCAGCGGCCAGCCGCGAAACCCGAGCCTCCGCTCAAAAAGCCTTGGCCAACGGGGACGGCACTGATGTGCGGCTGATGGGCAACGCGCTCATCGAAAATGAAGACTTGTCAAAGCCCATCCCCCCCTTGAGGCTGCGAGGGGAGCAGTTGGAAATGTTGAGTCGCCCTCAGCGTTTGCAAAGTGAGTCACCTGTTGTTTTGCAACAAGGGAAAAACCAATTCACGGGCGACCGCCTCGATTACGACCACCTGAGCAGCGTGGTTGAGATGCATGGCCGGGTGCGGGGTGTCTTGCAGCCGGGGGCAACAAAAAAGGCCCCTTAGGGCCTTTTAGATCAATAACCGCCGTTATCGCCGCCGCCGTAACCGCCGCGACCGCCACCGCCGTTACCACCGCGTGGGCCAGCGCCGTAGGGGCTGCGGAAACCGCCTTCGCCACCACCGCCACCACCGCTGCGGCCACCGCCGAAGCCGCCGCCACCGCTACGGCCACCGCCGTAACCGCCGCCGCCACCAAAACCACCACCGCCACCGCCACCGAAGCCGCCGCTGCGGGGAGGACGGGCTTCCATGGGACGGGCTTCGTTCACGACGACGCTGCGGCCACCCAACGATTGACCGTTCATGCCATTGATGGCAGATTGCGCTTCGGCATCGCTGGCCATTTCGACAAAGCCGAAACCTTTGGAGCGACCGGTATCGCGCTCCATCATGACCTTGGCGCTGGTCACAGCACCAAATTCACCAAAGGCTTGTTCCAGATCACTGTCGCGCACTGAGTACGGCAGATTGCCGACATACAACTTATTGCCCATTAAGGGACTCCTCAAAAACACAAATAAAAAGCGATGGAGTCCCGAAAACGCACACTTTCAGACGCAAACCTGACCACCGATCACCGCAAACACGCATGCTTAAACGCATACTCGCTCATTAGAACTATGAAATACCAAAAAACGCAAGCTTTTTTTAGAACTATTTGAAAATAAATTAAAAAAATCGGGTCGCAAGGTCATAAAAGTGGTTTTTCAACCCCATTTCAGTCTTTTCAAACCCAACACGGGCGCTTGCTATACTTTTTTATGACTTTCTTTGTCAAACCGCAAACCCTGTCCTTTGACAGCCCTTTGGAGCTCCAAAGCGGCGCGGTCATGCCCCCGTATTCTTTGACCTATGAAACCTACGGCACGCTGAACGCAGAGCGCTCCAACGCCGTGCTGGTTTGCCATGCTTTGAACGCCTCCCACCACGTGGCAGGCTGCTACGAAGGCCAGCCCAACTCGGCGGGTTGGTGGGACAACATGATTGGCCCCGGCAAGTCGGTCGACACCAACCGCTTCTTTGTCATCGGCGTGAACAACCTCGGCTCCTGCTTTGGCAGCACCGGCCCCATGCACGCCCATCCTGAAACCGGACGCATTTACGGCGCCGATTTCCCCGTCTTGACAGTGGAAGACTGGGTGAACGCCCAGGCGCGTTTGCTCGATGCCTTGGGCATTCAGCAATTGGCCGCCGTCTTGGGCGGCTCGCTGGGCGGCATGCAGGCCTTGAGCTGGACCTTGCAATACCCCGACCGTGTGCGCCACGCCGTGGTGGTGGCCAGCGCGCCAAACCTGAACGCTGAAAACATTGCCTTCAATGAGGTCGCACGCCGCGCCATCGTCACCGACCCTGACTTCCACGGCGGGCATTTTTATGAGCACAACGTGGTGCCCAAACGCGGCCTGCGGATCGCCCGCATGATTGGTCACATCACCTACCTCAGCGACGATGTGATGAACACCAAATTTGGCCGTCATCTGCGCCAAGCGGCCGAAGGCAATGCCACGGGCTATCAATACACCACCCAAGACATTGAGTTTGAAATCGAGAGCTACCTGCGCTACCAGGGCGACAAATTCAGCGACTACTTTGACGCCAACACCTACCTGCTGATCACCCGTGCGCTGGATTATTTTGACCCTGCGCGCAGCTATGGCGGTCACTTGAGCACGGCCTTTGCCCGGGCCCAATGCCAATTCATGCTGGTGAGTTTCAGCACCGACTGGCGTTTTTCACCCAAGCGCAGCCGCGAAATTGTGCAAGCCCTGCTCAGCAACCGCCGCACCGTGAGTTACGCCGAAATTGACGCGCCTCATGGCCACGACGCCTTCTTGCTTGACGATCCGCGTTACCTCGACGTGATGCGCAGCTATTTTGAAAAGCAGGTGACGGCATGAGCCAAGAGTGGACCCGCTTTCGCCAAATTGCGCGGCTCGTGCCGCAAGGTGCACGCGTGCTCGATCTGGGTTGTGGCGACGGCGCCTTGCTGGCCTTCTTACAAAAAGAGCGCGGCTGCACCGGCTACGGCGTGGAGTTGTCCGACGCCAATGTGCTGGCTTGTGTGGCAAGGGGCGTGCAAGTGCTGCAGCTGAACTTGGATGAAGGCCTGTCGATCTTTGAAGACCAATCGTTTGACGTGGTCTTGCAAATCGACACCTTGCAGCATTTACGCAACGCCGAGACCATGTTGCGCGAAACCGTTCGCGTCGGCAAAACCGGCATCGTGGCCTTTCCGAATTTTGCCCATTGGCCCAATCGATTGAGCGTCTTACTGGGCCGCATGCCGGTGACCAAGCGCTTGCCCTACGAGTGGTACAACACCCCGAATATTCGGGTCGGCACCTTCGCAGATTTCGTGACCTTGGCGCAAAAAAACCAATTGCAAATCGAAGATGCCTTTGGCCTAGAAGGCGACGCCTTGATTCGCTGGGGGGCCAACTGGCGCGCCAGCACCGCTGTTTTTAAATTGGTGGCCCCATGAACGCACGATTACCCGACCCCGCATTCAGCCCTTTTGACGCCCAGGCGGCTTTGACGCACGCCAGCGCACAGTGGGACCGCGACTTGGTGGGTCAAATCAAAAACTACATTGCCATCCCAGCCAAATCGCCCGCCTTCGCCAGCGACTGGGCTGAGCAAGGCCTGCTGGAAACGGTGGTGCGCAACGCGGCCGCCTGGATTGAAGCGCAAAAAGTGGCGGGGCTTCGCTTAGAAATCATCCGCTTGCCCGGCCGCACGCCTGTGTTGTTCTTTGAGGTCGAGGCCACCGCCGACACCGCGACAACCCCCCACACGGTGCTGATGTATGGCCATTTGGACAAACAGCCCGAGTTCTCTGGCTGGCGCAGTGACTTGGGTCCGTGGACACCCAAGCTGGAAGACGGCAAGTTGTATGGCCGAGGCGGCGCCGATGACGGCTATGCGGTCTATGCCAGCGTGGCGGCCCTGCAAGCGCTGAAGGCCCAAGGCACGCCCCACCCCCGGGTTGTTGGCTTGATTGAAACCTGCGAAGAAAGCGGTTCCTACGATTTATTGCCCTATGTGGAAGCCTTGCGCCAACGGCTCGGGGAGGTGGCCTTGGTCATCTGCCTCGACTCGGGGGCGGGCAATTACGACCAGCTGTGGCTGACCACCAGTTTGCGGGGCATGGCCAGCGGCACGCTCAAGGTCGAGGTCTTGAGCGAAGGGGTCCACTCTGGCGATGCGTCGGGCTTGGTCCCTTCCAGCTTTCGCATCATGCGACAGGTCCTTGACCGTTTGGAAGACAGCGCCACCGGCCGCTTGCTGCCCGCCTCTTTTCATTGCGAAGTGCCGCCTGAACGCTTGGCGCAAGCCAAGGCCACAGCGGCCATTTTGGGCGATGAGATTCACCGGCGCTTTCCCTGGGCCCACCACGACTGCGGTGGTTCCACGCTGATGACCTTGCCCACCACGACCGATCCTCTGCAAGGCCTGTTGAACCGCACCTGGGCGCCCACACTGAGCGTGACGGGCGCAGAAGGACTGCCCGCCTTGAAAGACGCAGGCAATGTACTGCGCCCTTACACGGCTTTTAAACTCAGCCTGAGGTTACCGCCTTTGGTTCCCGCCGACCAAGCGGTGGCGGAGTTGAAACGCTTGCTGGAAGACAATGCCCCTTACCAAGCCAAGGTCACCTTTGAAGGCGCTGGTGGTGCCTCGGGTTGGAATGCGCCTCCCACGCAACCTTGGTTCGAGCAGGCCTTGAATGCCGCCTCGCAAGCGCACTTTGGTGCGCCTTGCGGCCACATCGGGCAAGGGGGCACCATCCCCTTGATGAACCTGTTGTCCAAGGGTTTCCCCACCGCGCAAATGATGGTCTGCGGGGTCTTGGGCCCGAAGAGCAATGCCCACGGCCCCAATGAGTTTTTGCACCTTGATTACGCCAAGAAACTCACCGCTGCGGTGGCCCAGGTCATCGCGGCCAGCGTTCAAACCAGGGCCGGCGGCGACGCCGTGTGAGCGCTCTGCTGCAACGACCACATCCGAGCATAGACACCACGGCCGCCGTTCATGGCCAATAAGTCGGCGTGTCGTCCGCGCTCAACGATGCGGCCGCTTTCCATCACCAAAATCTCGTGGGCATTGACCACGGTCGACAGGCGGTGTGCGATGACCAAAGTGGTTTTGTTCTGAGCCACGCTTTGCAACTCCGCTTGGATGGCGCGTTCATTGGTCGAATCGAGCGCTGAGGTGGCTTCATCAAAAATCAAAATCGGGGGATTTTTCAAGAGCGTGCGGGCAATCGCCACGCGTTGCTTTTCACCGCCTGACAACTTCAAACCCCGCTCGCCCACCAAGGTGTCGTAGCCCTTCGGCGAAGCCGCGATGAAGCCATGGATATTGGCCGCCTTCGCCGCCTCCTCAATCTCCGCTTGGCTGCTGCCAGGACGGCCATAGCCAATGTTGTAAGCGATGGTGTCGTTGAACAACACGGTGTCTTGCGGAACGATGCCAATGGCCTGGCGCAAGGACGACTGGGTCAGCTGACGCAGGTCCGTCCCGTCGACCCGAATGGCGCCTTGCTGAATGTCGTAAAAACGATAAAGCAACCTCGCCAAGGTCGATTTGCCGGCACCAGAGGGGCCGACCACGGCAACGGTTTTTCCGGCGGGCACCACAAAAGAAAGTCCTTGAAGAATCGGACGCGCGGGGTCGTAGGCAAAGTGAACCCCCTCAAAACGCACCTCAGGGGGTTGGCTCCACAGCAAGGGCTTTGCGTCAGGCGCGTCGGCAATCTCACGCTCGCGTTGCATCAGGCCAAACAGCTTGTCGAGGTCGGTCAGACTTTGTTTGATTTCTCGGTAAATGGCCCCCAAAAAATTCAAAGGCACGTAGAGCTGAATCATGAAGGCGTTGACCATCACCAAGTCACCCAGGCTCATCCGCCCCGCCACCACGCCCTGCGTGGCACGCCACAACATGATGATCAAGGCCGTGGCGATGATCAGCTGTTGCCCCGTGTTCAGCATCGACAAGGTGGTTTGAGACTTCAAACGGGCGCCGCGCAGGCGTTCCAAACTTTGGTCGTAACGACTGGCCTCAAACGCCTCGTTGTTGAAGTACTTGACGGTCTCGTAATTGAGCAAAGAATCAATGGCGCGGTTGTGGGCCGCCGAATCAAATTCATTCGCCTGCACCCGGTATTGGGTGCGCCAACGGGTCACTTGAATGGTGAACACCATGTAGAGCACCAAAGCAACACCGGTGATGATGGCGAACCAAGCATCAAACTTGACGCCCAAGATCGACAACACCAGCACCACTTCGACCAGCGTCGGCAAAATGCTGTAAAGCGAATAAGAAATCAAGGACTCGATGCCCCGAACGCCGCGTTCAATGTCGCGGGTCATGCCGCCGGTTTGTCGTTCCAAATGGAAGCGCAAACTCAAGGCATGCAAATGCTCGAACGCCTGCAAAGCAATGCTGCGGGAAGCCCCTTGGGTGGCTTTGGCGAAGACCAATTCGCGCAACTCGGTGAACAATGAAACGCTGAGGCGCAAGCCACCGTAAGCCAGCAGCAAACCCACGGGAACGACCAACAGCGCTTCTGGCTGGCCGGGTTGGATGTTCAGCGCGTCAATTAAATTTTTGAGGAGGACGGGGACGGCCACGTTGGCCGCTTTGGCGCACAGCACAAAAAGCAACGCCGCCACGACCCTGACCTTGTATTGCCAAAGGTAGGGCAGCAGTCGGCCCAAAGTAGCCCAGTCGCCCCCGTTGGCGGGCGAAGAGGAGGGAGGGGGCGAAGCTTGCGCAGCTTGCGAAGAGGGAGAAGAAATCGAAGAACGGTGACGCATCGTAAGGAGAAAGGGCCTGCTGGGCCCTACACCTTACCAGCTGTCGTCGCCACCACCACCGCCGCCGAAATCGCTGCCGCCGCCCGAGTCCCATGAGTCGTTGCTGCCACTGCCAGCGTCGAAGCTGCCGTAATCGGGGGTGGCGTTGTTCGGAATAGCGCCGCCGGCTGCACCGGTGTAACCGCCGTTGTCGATGTAATTGCCGCCCGAACGGTCCCCGTGTTCCATGGCCTTGGCGAGTTCATAGCCCGCCACCGCGCCCACCACGCCCGTCAGCGCCGCGCCGCCCAAGCCCATGCCGCCGCCGCCCATACCGCCGGGGCCATAACCAGGACCATAACCGGGGCCAGGGCCATAACCAGGGCCCCCAGGACCGCCAGGGCCACCAGGACCCATGCCGCCGCCCATCACACCGGCGCCGCCAGCCGCCGGCAACACCATCACCGGGGGAGACAACAAGCGCTGGGCGATTCGCCAAACCAGCCAAACGCCGCCAAAGGCCAACAAGATATAGACCCAAGTGGGCATGCCGCTGCGGTGAGCAGGGGCTGCTTCATAGACCGCCGCGGGGCTGGCCGCGGGTGCCACGACAGCCCCCGAAGCAGGGCGAGCAGGCCGGGTTTCTTGCGCAGGCAACTTGTCCATTTGCTCGCGGAACTTAGCTGGGCTGCTGGCAAAACCCAAAGAGGGGTCAATTTGCTCGGCCCGCAACAACGCTTGACGGGCTTCGGCGTTGTGGCCCTCACGCGCCAGCACCTCGCCCAATTCATAAAAAGCCTTGGCACTGTTGGGGTGCTCTTTGAGCACCTCGCGCAGCATCATCTCTGCTTGGGGCAAATTACCCGCATTGACCGCTGCGGCGATGTCTTTGGGCGTCGGCGAGGCCCAAGCGACCGCGCTGGCCAGGCACAGCACGGCACTCGCCAGCCAAGACGACACCGATAAACGGGTTTTGAAGATCAGCATAAAACACTCCTTTGGCCCATTTTTGAGGCCTGCCGCCATGATATTGGGTTTGGATGTCCGCTTACAAGACCTGAAGACCGCAAAAAAGTAAGTTCTTAGCCAAAGCGTTTTTACCGGCATTCAACTTTCAAACTTGGAAGCCCACACTCAAGAGCAGCCCTTCGACCAAATCTTGTGCGAAGCCAGGGGCGACCGGTACAAAAGGGGTGGCGCTCGCACGCTCCGATTCAAACCAAGCGGTGAACTGTTGAACCTCGGAGGGGTGGTGAAAGGCAAACATCAATTCGTAGTTCAAGAACAGGCTGCGGCTGTCAAAGTTGGCCGACCCCGCCAAGGCCAATTGACCATCGACGATCACCAATTTGGCATGGTGCATGGTGGGCGCCAAGAAAATTTGCCCGCCAGCGGCTGCCAACGCGCGCAGAGGCCGGGCCCGGGCGACATCCGAGAGTGCATGGTTTGACTTGGCGGGCACCAACAGCGACACCCGCACCCCCCGTCTGGCGGCCAAACACAAGGCATCACTCAGCGGGACGCTGGGCACGAAATAGGGCGTCAAAATCGAAATGTGGTCGCGGGCCTGATAAATCGCCATCGTCAGCAAGGTGTGGATCGTGTCGTCCGTTTGGTCGGGGCCCGACACAATCAACTGGGCTTGTTGAGTGGGCCCAGTCAATGGCATGGGCAAAGGCAAGGAATTCCCCTCTCCCTCTCTCTCTACAGCCACCGCCCCACTGGGTTGAACCGATTTTTTCGAGACCTGGTCGGCCAGTGGCGACAACACCGGGTCGGTGCGTCCCCTGGACTCGGCGAAGGCCCAATCACGGTCGAATTGACTTTGCGCCTGCGCCACCGCGGGACCCGAGAAATCAAAACTCAAATCGTGCCAAGCGGGCGTGCTGGCATCTCCCTCAAAATACTCGACCGCCAAATTTCGGCCGCCACACCAAACCCGGGCTTGCGGCGTGCCGCTGTCCACAATCAACATCTTTCGGTGATCGCGCAAATTAATGCGCCCGCGTAACGCCCAACTTTTCAGGGAGCCCAAGGGCGGCGCAAAAATCAAGGTTTTTCCGCCGGCGGCTTGTAAGGGCTTTAAATCGGGTGGTTGCCCCATCACGCAGCCCATGCCGTCCACCATCAGCCGAACTTGAACCCCTGCCCGGGCCTTCTGACTCAAGATGCGCAAGGCCGCCAGACCCACCTCGTCGTTTTTAAGAATGAACGTGCACAGGTCGATGCGGTGCTGAGCGCCTTCCAAAATGGCTTTGAGGGCCTGCCAAGCCGTGCGGCCATCGGGTTGCAAATGGAAGTCTGCATAGGCTTGGGGCCTGACTTGACCCAAAGCGTCGGTGGTTTGCAGCAACCAAAAGGGCGCTTCAAGTTGCCGATCAATCTCCGACAAAGGGGTTAGCAGCCCAGAGGCGACCGTGGTTTGGTTGTTTTCAGGACGCCGTCGTTTGCGAGCGCCAAAGATCAGAAAAGCCGGCAAGGCGACATAAGGCGCCAACAACATGAACAAAATCCAGGCGATGGCGATGCCTGGCGGGCGCTTGCGCTTTTGAACGTGGGCCGTCGCCACGTAAATCAGAAGAGAAATGGCCGTGACGGCGGCGTGAAGGGTGATCCGATCAGGAAGGTGTTGCGTGACAGTGTCAATGAGGGTCAAGGTATTCGAAGCCAGGTTTGAGTTCGCCAAAATGGCCCTAAAGAGCCTCGAACTTCCAGCTTACGCCCGCCCTCCACAGGGGTTAGTCGCACTTTGTAAACTTTGCCATTGTTGGGGTCCAATATTTGTCCCCCTTCCCACCATTGACCGTGCTCAGCGCGGCGCACCCCACGAATGATTTCCATGCCGCTGATGCGCTGACCGCGGCGATCGTCTTTGCACGCTTCGCAAGTCACATCGTCCTCGGCCACCAAGATTTTCTCAATGCGCCCAATGAGTTGCCCAGCGGCGTCCAATTGAATCCGCACCTCGGCCTTGGCTTGTCCTGTTTCGTCGTCGATGTTGCGCCACAGCCCCACCGGCGAGGCCGCCGTGGCGGTCGGGGTGGTCGGGGCGGGCTCTGCCCAAACCAACAGGGGGTTCACAAGCAACCCAAGAGAGCAAAGCGTGAAGACAGCAAAAAATCGTTTCATCTTGAATCCATCAAATCAAGTAGGGTCGCAAAATATTTTCAAAGCCACGCTGCACCCTTTGGGTCGCGTCAGGGGCCTGCATGAAGCGGGCTTCATAGTGCAAGGCCAAAATCAGGCCGTGGATTTCAAACAACAACTGGGCTTCATCGACCTCTGAGCTCAAATGGCCTTCGGTCACGGCCAGTCGAATGGCCCTTCTCAAAGCTTGGTGCCAAACTTGCACGATGTTGACCAAGGCATCGCGGACTGGACCAGGGCGGTCGTCGAACTCCACGGCGCCGCTGATGTAGATGCAGCCCGAGTCAATTTCGATCGAGGTGCGTTTGGTCCAATTTTCAAACAGGGCGCGCAAACGGGGTAAGCCTTTGGGGGCGTTCAAAGCGGGATAGAACACCTCTTGTTCAAAGCGTTGGTGGTATTCACGGATGACCGAAATTTGAAGTTCCTCGCGAGAGCCAAAATGGGCAAACACGCCCGACTTGCTCATTTGAATGACCTCGGCCAAGGCCCCAATGCTCAAGCCT
>Ga0164297_10003901_pt1 | contig 13629 bp, 14 predicted proteins | sample GEODES058metaG_FD_113539 | JGI IMG/M metagenome (GOLD analysis project Ga0164297, IMG submission 113539) | Dystrophic lake water microbial communities from Trout Bog Lake, Wisconsin, USA - GEODES058 metaG | ecosystem: Environmental > Aquatic > Freshwater > Lake | place: USA: Trout Bog Lake... | reverse complement strand
GGCGTGGCCCTCTTAGCCACCTGCGCGTACGCCATCTTCAACGCGATTATGACAATCGTGAGTGGCGGCTCGAACATTCCCACCAACTGGAGCCTCGTCTACGCCACCGCCTCCCTCTTCATCCCCCTCTTTATCTGGTGGCAGTTGCGCCGAATTGCCTCGCGTAGCGAGCTCGTCCGAGCCGAAGCACTGCAGTGGCTGTCGGGGGCCGGGCTGGGAGCGGCGATCTGCGTGGCCTTTGTTGCGGCCCGACTAATGGTTGGCACTTCGTGGAGCCCGGTCTCGCACTACGTCGACCCGATCCTGGTGATCGTGGCCTGCTTCATCTTCGTTGGCCCGCCGGCGGGCATGGTGCGAACCACGTTCATTGAGCTGATTGAGGGCACCCCGGACGAGAGCCTCGTCGAGACCGCCGAATTTGCCTTTAATGAGGTGGCGGCGGCGTTCAATCTGACTGACCGCCACATGCGTATGACCAAAATTGGTCGCAAGTTCTACGTTGAGATTGACTTCGTGGTGCCAATCACCTGGACGGTCGCCCAATCGGACGACGTTCGACGCATGCTCTTCGCGCAACTCAAGGCAATCCCTCACGACCTCTGGCTCACCCTAGAGTTCACGGCCGACCGCGCCCTTGTTGCGTAGAGGTTACAAAGTTAAGTTTTTCAACAAAATCCGCCCAACTCCGTAGAAATCATGCGACGGAGGTGGCACGATGGTCCCGTCCCCCTAAGGAGTACTTATGCGACACCAACGTTCAACCGCCATTGCCCTGGCTTCGTGTCTCGCCATTGCCCCCTTGGCGGCGACGACTATTGCGTTTGGTGCCACGCACCAGGTCGCCGCGCACGCCAAGCACGCTGTTGTTAAGCCGGTAAAGAAGTCCACCAAAAAGAACGCGGCGAAGAAGCACACGGTGGTTGCCCACACGTCAGTCCTGACCTACCACAAGGCCTCCAAGGCTCACAAGGTGACCGTTCACGCTTCGGGCATCACTTTGGCCAGCGCCAACCTGCTCAAGCTCCTCACCGAAGCCACCGCGGCCTATCCCAATATCTCCGTCCAGTCGATGGTGATCGACTTGCAGGGCTCCACCATTTCAATTCGGATCCAGGCCCTCGACAAGGGCAAGCCGGTCACGGTTTTGGTCAATGTCTCAAAGGCGCTGAAGGTGCTTTCGATTCACGTCGTCACGATTACCACCCCCCTCCCACCTGTGGGCAACGGTGATGGCGACAACGACCGCTACCCCGGTCCTGTGCGCCACCACCACCCGCCTTTCATTCCTGAAGGTCCGACGGGCGTGACGGGTGTCACTGGAGCCACCGGCGTGACTGGTGCAACTGGTGCTACCGGTGCAACCGGCCCTACGGGGGTTACTGGTTACCCATGGTGGCCACCACAGGGCCCTTGGTGGGGCCCCACCGGAGCCTCTGGCGTTACTGGTGACACTGGGGCAACAGGCGTCACTGGTGTGACGGGCGTTACTGGCGTTACTGGACCAGTGGGCTGGCCCAACAACGGCGACGGCGACTGGTAAAGAGATCTCGTCCCCGGCTGACTAGCCTTGGACGGTGCAAAAGACCCACAGTAAACGGCAATTCGACATTGCTCTCCTTGCGGTTGCCGCGGTTTGGGGATCGAGTTACCTCACCGTTAAGTCGCTCCTCGTCGTAACGCCGGTACTGACTCTTCTCTCTCTGCGCTTTTGCGTGACCGCGTTGGCACTTGGCCTCCTTTGGGCTCGTCGGCCCCATCGCGTCACCAAGGAAGAACTGCGTCTCGGACTTCTCTACGGCGTCATCCTCACCGTTATCTTTCTGCTCGAAACCTTCGGCGTCGACCACACCAGTGCCACTAACGCGGGCCTCGTTATCTCGACGGCCATCGTCCTCACCCCCGTCCTCGACAGCGTCGCAACCCGGCACTGGTTGCCGAGGCCATTTTTCGTCGCCACTGTTGTCGCAGTGGTCGGTGTCGCGCTCCTCGTCTCGTCTCACGGGTTCCATCACCCGTCCATTGGCGACCTCTTCATGCTCTGCGCCGCACTGGTTCGGGCGCTTCACGTCACGCTGTCGAGTCACTTGACGGCGGGCAAGTCCTTCGACACGGTGTTCCTGACTTTCATCCAGTGCGCCTTTTGCGCCATCGTCTTCACGGTGCTTGGTGGCCGACACGATGTTTCGGTACTCGCCCACTATTCCGGCACGCAGTACTTCGCTCTCGCCTTTCTCGGCATCGCCTGCTCCGTCATTGGCTTCCTCGTTCAGCTGTGGGCGGTGCGAGCGACCTCCGCCTCACGCGCGAGTTTGCTCCTCGGTACTGAACCGCTCTGGGCCGTGGCCGTGGCCGTGGTCATCGGACACGAGTCGCTCACGCTCCTCGGCATCATCGGCGGTGTGCTCATCGTTGGCGCCACCTACGTGGCCCAGGGTGCCGAAACTCGCCATCGTCACAATCTCCTCACGACGCGAGTCTTAGTCAACGATTAGGTCTCTTCGCCCTCGCTTCTTAGGTTCGACCGACAAGGTAGGAGACGTTACGGAACGACCGTGACGCTTTATCAAAGGATCCCCCTATGAAGAAGAAGCTATCGACCCGCAATGGCATTGTCCTCGGCATTGCCGCCATCGGTGTCACCCTCGGAACGGCCAGCCTCGCCTCGGCGACGACCACGCACCACGCAGCGCCGACCGCGGTCGTTCGGGCCCACACCAGCAACCCGACGCCGCCCAATCCGGCCGACCTCACCCACGGTCCCGGTGAGACACTGCTGACGGGGAGCAATCTGATCAGTGCCGACCAGGCCGCCACCGCCGCGGTCCCGGGGGCGTCCATCGTCCGCGCCGAAACCAACGCATCCGGCGCCTCGACCTACGAAGTGCACATGCGCAAGAGTGACGGCAGCTACGTCACGGTTGAGCTGGACTCGTCCTTCAATGTCGTGGCGACCATTGACGGCTTCGGCGCCGGCCCCGCCGGCCAGCCCGCACCGTCGGGTCAGCCCGGCCAGTTCGGCCCTGGTACCGGTGCCGCACCGAGTGCTCTGAATGGTGGCCCCGCTGCGGCGTAACCCACGGTCGCCACTGCTATGAGCAAGCGCCCATCACCTTCGGGTGGTAGGCGCTTGCTCATAGCGGGCTATGGTGCGAATGGAGGTACCGATGCGTCGATTCCATTCCTACTGGACCTACTCCTTCGGGTGCGCCGTGGTCTGGTCCATTCTCCTGAGCGTCGTCACCTTGACCCATCAACACCGGGCCCACGTCTTTTGGGCGGTCTTCGGTGGCTGGGCGATTGGTTGGGCCTCCGCCACCATTGCCCGATCGGTCTACCCACCGCCCCGTGGCCGCAAGCGAACGAGTGAGCAGTGAACCGGAATCAGGTAACACGATTCGTACTCCTTGGACTGCTGGCGTCGGCAGCGAGTGCGCTGGCCGCTCGGGCCGCAGGGTTTCGCGGCGTGGGTAGCTGGACGCTGGTGCAGTGTCGACGTGGCCATCACTTCACCACGCTCTGGATTCCCTTCGCCTCATTCCAGAGTCTTCGCCTGGGCCCGTGGCGCGTCCAGTGGTGTCCGGTAGGGCGCCACGTCAGCCTGATTCACCCCATCCGAGAGGCATCGCTCGACGAAACAGCGCTCACCGACGCTCGCGCGTGGCGGACCAGGCCTATCCCCTAGGTTTTCCTCGCGCTCTTTAGAATGGAGTGAGCAGTTTTGAGGAGATGCCATGTCGAACACCAAACCGGGACTTCGCAAGCGGGGCTCCGCCACGGTGCGTGGCGCGCTGATTCTCATGGTCGTCCTCTTTCTCGCAACCGCGGCATATCGCACCTGGCACCACACCAGCACAGTGGTCCGCCCGTCAGCGTCGGTCTACGAGTTCTACGCCACGCCCGGCCAGATCTCTTGCGAGCTCGATAACAACTTCAATACGGGATCGGGTCAGACCCTCACCGAGGCCTATTGCGAGACGAACAGCGCCAGCCACACGCAGAATGTTCGCCTGAGCGCCACCGGTGCCGTCAAAGAGTGCGTCGGTGCCGCCTGCGGCTCAAACGCCGGCGTCGGCACGCCAACGCTGGCCACGGGCACCACCGTTGCGTCCGGACCATTCCGCTGCGTCGTTGACGCCGCCGATGTCCGTTGCTACGTGGCGAGCGGCCAGGGTTTCAAAATTACAACGACGACCATCACCACGTTGGGCCAGGCATGAGTAAGCCCCGAAGCCTGTTGCGCACGCGCGGGACCATTCCATTTACTCTCGGACTCCTCGCCGGCGGCGCTGCACTTATTGCCCTTGTCGTGGTCTTAGGCAACATCTCCGCTAACAAATCGCTCAGTGAACAGGCCTCCCTCTCGCCCCAGGTGCTCCAAGCAGACGCCCAGTCCTTCGCTGACGCCGCGGCGCAACACAACGTCACCGCCCTCTACCGCGCCTATGATGCGCACAGTCGTTCGCTAGCGAGCGAGCAGGCCATCGCTACCGCCCTGTCCGCGTGCACTCGCCTAACGGCCCCGGCGACGGTCGACAATGTTTCCTCGGTCGAAAGCCAGGGCTTCATCACCGTGCACGAAAAGCGCGGGACGGCAACCTTCGCCACCTATTGGGACTACGCCAGCGGCGCGTGGCACTACTCTCTCGGTCGCTCGAATCCCGTGCTCGCCGCGTTGGCGAGCCACCAGGTAATGAGCGCTGCGCCCGCTCGGTACTGCGGCTTCTAGCCCTCGGTCGGCAGGGCCACCAGAGCGCGGTCAACGCCGCAGTGGTCGGCGAGGGCTTCGACAATGAGTCGATGGTCGTCTCCCTGGGCCAACCCCGAGACGGCGATGGAACCAATCATGCCGGCGTTGCGAACCCGCAGCGGGAAGCAGCCGCCGTGCAGACCGTGGTCGCGGGGATCGAGCGACATCCGCTCAATCCAGTCGCGACCCAGCAGTGCGTCAGTCGCGATGGCGTAGCTCGAGCGCTCCATTAAGTTAACGAGGTTGCGCTTGCGACGGGCGTAGTCCTTGTTCATCAACGTGGTGCCATCCATGGTGATCACGACGATGGGGTTGTCCCGCACCACCACCTCAATGGTGACGCCGACGTTGGCGGCCAGGGCCGCGTCGCGAATGTGGGTAGCCAGGGAGAAGGCGACCGTGGCGTCAAAGTGGTCGAGGACGAGGAGTTCTTCCTGACGGGCAATACCACGCAGCCGGGCCTCTAAGAACTCACTCATGCCTTCTCCTTTGATCCGCTCCATCCTAGAGAGGAGCGCTAAAGGTTGCTAGCCAATGCGCAACAGCCCACGTGGGGCCTGGTGCAAGCGACGTGGTCCGTCGGGACCGACAATTAGACACTCACCGGTCTGAACGCCGGCGCGGTGATCAGTGGTGACCACATTGGGCTGGACGACCAGCATCATGTTCTCCTCCAAGACAAAGTCCGGCACCGGTTCATTGGGGCGGCTGGCGGAGCCGAGAATCGGGGCCAGATAGCCACCGCCGTAGCCGTGGATGAGGTCGTCGTAGATGGTGAAGCCGGCCTCCTCAATTACCGAGGACGCGGCCACTAGTTCGGCCGCCGTCGTGCCCGGTCGCAACAGTGCACTCAAGGCCGCAAAAGCCGCCTCGGCCACGTCGTGGAGTTCGCGGTAGAGCGACGTTAGTTCGGCGTCGACGCTAAAAGTGCGCAGCACCTGACCGCCGTATTCGAAGAAGTTCGCGGTGATCTCCGTCGTGAGCACGTCACCGGCTCGTAGTGCTCGGGTGGATGGGTGCTGGCGAGGCACGCAGTACTGGGGGTCACTCATGTCGTTCACAGCAAAGTAGTGCAGGCCATTCACGCCGCCCAGCGGGAGCCACGTTGATTCGACGAGGGCGCCGAGCTCACGCTCATTCATCCCCACGGTCGCCTCGTCACGTAGCGCGGCGATGGCCAGGTCCCCGAGGTGGGCGCCGAGGGTGAACCAGGCCAACTCCTCCTCGGACTTCACGAGGCGCAGTCGTGCGTAAGCGGCGTTGCAGTCAACGACGGGGCCAACGGCGGCCTCCAATGCTCGCAACTGCCCCATCGGTAAGGGTCCCATCACGCCGACGCGACCACTAGTCGCGCCACGGGCCCGCAATTTCTCAATCGTCGTGGCAATGGACGAGGGACCACCCCAGCGCACGGCCGCGTCGCGAGCCATAACAGTGGCGAGAGGCACGTGATTGAAGTACTGGATGAGGAGTTCGTTCTCCTCACCGGGCGTGACAATGAGGTGCGCTTCATTCGTGGCGACCCATTGACTGAGCCAGCCCACCGCTCCACCGCGGGTCCCGATGCCGTAGGCAACGAGGTGATCCACCTCGAGACGGGCCATGACCGCCTCAACGGCCTCACGACGACGATGCAGCTCGGCGGCCGAGAACTGGGGATAGGGCGCATCGAGGAGGGCCTGCGCGCCAGGCGGAAGTCGGAGGTCGTTAGTCACGTGCCCCTCCGGTGTCTAGAAACGACGAAGCCGCTCCCCCGCCGACGTCGGCGATAGGGAGCGGCCCATTCATCGTTACGCGTTCATCGATGCCGATACGGTCTCGACAATGCGCGCCACCGAGGGGATGGCGATGTCTTCGAGCGCGTCAGCCGCCGGCAGTGGGATGTGCGGCGTCGTGATGCGAACGATGGGACCGTCGAGGTCGTAGAACAACTCTTCGGCCACGATGGAGCTGAGCTCACCACCCCACCCGCAGAGACGGGGGTTCTCTTCGACGGTGAAGAGTCGACCGGTCGCCGAGACCTCACGCAGAATGGTCTGGGTGTCGAGCGGAACGAGCGAGCGCACGTCAACGACGGTGCAGTCAATGCCCTGGGCAGCTAGTTCCTCTGCCGCGGCGAGGGCCTTGGGCACCATGGCGCCGAGGGCGACCAGCGTGGCGTTCGAGCCCTGACGAACCACCTTGGCCGTACCGAGCGAGTCAACAATGTCGCCGTCGGGAACCTCGGTCTTGGTCGCGTAGAGCGACTTCGCCTCAAGGAAGATGACGGGGTCGTTGTCGCGCACCGAGGCGGCCATCAGGCCAACGACGTCGAGCGCATTGGACGGCACGACGACCTTAAGGCCCGGCACCATCATCGCCCAGTTTTCGACCGACTGGGAGTGTTGGGCACCGAAGCGCAGACCACCACCGTTACCGGAACGAATGACGAGCGGGAAGGTCATCTGACCGTTGGTCATGTAGCGGGACTTGGCGATCTCGTTGACCACGATGTCCCAGCAGACGGCGAAGAAGTCCGAGAACATGATCTCGGCAATCGGCCGCATGCCGGTCATGGCGGCGCCCATCGCGGCACCGAGGATGGCCTGCTCCGAGATCGGCGTGTCACGAACGCGACGGTCGCCGAACTCCTCGAAGAGACCGACGGTGCCCTTAAAGACACCACCGGCGGCGCCGATGTCTTCACCAATCAAGACGACCGAAGGGTCGCGGCGCATCTCCTGGGCGATGCCCCGAGCGATTGCCTCACGAAATGTCAATTGCGCCATGCGGAGCCTCCATCAGCCCATACGTCCTTAAATACCAGGTCGGCACTGGGAATCGCGCCGTCCTTCGCTTCCTGCGTTGCGAGGTCGACCATCGCGGCCACCTCACGGTCAATCTCGGCCAGCTGTGCCTCTGTCGCCCCTTCCGCGAGCAAGCGAGCGTGGTACATCGGGATGGGGTCCTTGGCCAACCACTCGGCCACTTCCTCATCCGGACGGTACTTACCCGGGTCGGCCCGACTGTGGCCGGCCTGACGGTAGGTCTTGGCTTCGATCATGCTCGGGCCTTCACCGGCGCGAGCGCGGGCGATGGCGGCCGAGGCGACCTCGAAGACGGCGTCGACGTCATTACCGTCCACGATGATGGACTCCAGGCCGTCAGCGCTGGCGCGGTCAGCGGCTGGGTGCTCCACAGCGGTAATCGTCGAGGTGCGGGTGTACTCCATCCAGAGGTTGTTCTCACAGACGAAGACAACGGGCAGCTTCCAGATGGCGGCGAAATTCAGCGCCTCGTGGAAGGCACCGATGTTGGTGGTGCCGTCACCAAAGAAGCAGACAGCGACCTGTTCGGTGCCGCGGTACTGGGCCGACCAAGCGGCACCGCAAGCGATGGGCAGGTGGGCACCGATGATGGCGTAGGAACCCATCACGCCGTGCTCGACACTGGTCAAGTGCATCGAGCCACCCTTACCCGCCATCAGACCGTTTTCACGGCCCATCAACTCGGCGAGCACCGGCGTCATGGGGACGCCGCGGGCCAGGGTGTGGGCGTGGCCACGGTAAGTGGCGAAGGTGTAGTCGTCGGGGCGCATGGCGGCGGCGAAACCGGCCGCGATGGCCTCTTGACCGAGCGACAAGTGGCTGGTGCCCTTGACGTAGTTTTCGAGGAACAGGTCGTAGGCCCGCTTTTCGAACTGACGCAGCTCAACTTGGCTGCGGTAGAGCGACAGCTTGGCCTCGAGGTCCAGGGTGGTAATAGTCACAAACTCTCCTAGTACTTGTTGGCGATCATGAGTTCCTGCGCGGGGAACTTCGTCAAGATGGCGGGACCGGTTTCGGTCACGACCACTTCTTCTTCAATACGGGCAGCCGACTGACCATCCGAGGCCGGGCAGTAGGTTTCGAGGGCGAAGACCATGCCGACCTTGAGCTCGATGGGGTCATCGAGTGAGTTCAGGCGCGAGATAATCGGGCGCTCGTGCAGACCAAGTCCCAGACCGTGACCGAACTGAAGACCGAAGGCAGCCATTTCGTTCGGGAAGCCGAACTCGGTGGCGGCCGGCCAGGCCAGTGCGATGGTGTCGGTCGTGACGCCGGGGCGCACGAGGTCAATGGCCTTGTCCATCCACTCGCGGGCCTTGGTGTAGGCGTCGCGCTGGGGTGCCGTCGACGAGCCGACCGCCAGCGTGCGGTAGTAGCACGTGCGGTAGCCGTTAAAGGAGTGAATGATGTCGAAGAAGGCCTGGTCGCCCGGTCGAATCAGACGGTCGGTGAAGTTGTGCGGGTGCGGGTTGCAGCGCTCGCCCGAAATGGCGTTAATCGCTTCAACTTGGTCCGAGCCCATTTCGTAGAGCCGCTTGTTCGCGAGCGCCACGATCTCGTTCTCACGAACGCCCGGCTTCAGTGCTTCGAAGATGTCTTGGTAGACACCGTCGACCATGGCCGCGGCCTGGCTGAGCAGCATCAACTCGTCCTGGTTCTTGATGACGCGAGCGTCGAGCATGGTCTGCTGGGCGTCGCGAACATCAATGCCGTGCTTTTGGAGTTCGAACAACATCGGCAGTTCGATGATGTCCACACCAACGGGCTGATCGGCCACGCCAGCGTCACGCAGCAAACCGGCCAGCTCCTTAACCGCAATCTCGAAGAGACCGGCCTTGGGGGCGACGGCACCGCGCATGCCGAGCATGCCGGCGCGGCAGTTGTCCGGTTCGAGCCACGGCGAGTAGAGCTTGTGGTGACGAGCGGCCGAACCGAAGTCCCAGACGATGGGCTCGCCACCGCGGGTCAACAGGCAGTAGCGAGTCATCTTGTCGCCCAGCGCTCCCCCGACCCACGTACCGGACACATACCGGATGTTGTAGAAGTCAAAGAGCAGGATGGCGCCAAACTCGGAGTTCTCTAGTGCTTCACGCGCCCGCGAGAGTCGGTAGTTGCGGAGTCGATCGAAGTCGACGCGCATCTCGTAGTCGACCCCCATGTGGCCGGGAGCGTACTGAACGGGACCAAAGCCTTCCATCGCTACTTACCCGACAGTCCATCGTCGAAGGGAATGTTCTCCGGTTCGAGCTTCAGGCCCGACGCACGAGCCGACTCGAGCAACAGAATCGCGAAGTCGTCGGTGTAGCCGGCGCCCTCGGAGGCCTTCACGATCTCGGTGCAGAGCGCCGAGACTGGCATCGACACGTCGAGGTCATAGGCGGCGTGCATACCGAGGTCGAAGTCCTTGCGCAGCAAAGTCGGGGTGAACGTCGGCGTAAAGTCGAGGTTCACGAAGGCCGGTGACTTGTACTTGGTAAAGACCGAGCCCATCACCGAGGCGTTCAAGAACTCCAGCCAAGCACTGCGCTTGATGCCACCCTTTTCGGCCAACACCGTGATTTCGGCCATGGCCTGGGTCACGATGCCCAGCATCATGTTGTGGCAAATCTTGACGAGGCGAGCAACTTCGTCATCACCGACGTAGACGGCCGACTTCGAAATCTGCTCGAGGTAGGGCTTGACCACGTCGTACGCCTCGCGGGTACCCGAGACGGCCTGCGTCGCGTTACCGGACGAAACGACCTTCGGGTTGCCACTGATGGGCGCGGCCAGGAAGGCCGTGCCGCGAGCGGCGCAGGCGGCGCGAACCAGCGACGAGGTCTCCGTCGACACGGTCGAGCAGTCCACCAAGATCTTCGGGGCGTGCGCCTCGTTGGTCAACACACCGTTAGGACCGGTGGTGACTTCAATCAGGTCGTCGTTGGCCGAGACCATGATGAAGACGATGTCGCGGTCGGCCAGGTCGGCCGGGGTGTCCACGACCTTTGAGGTCAAGGCTTCAGCTTTGGCGTGCGTGCGGTTCTGGACCGTGACGTCACTACCGGCGGCAATAAGCCGACCGGCCATCGCCGTGCCCATGCGGCCGGCGCCAATCCATCCGAGTGTCTGGGTCATGCTTCCCCTGCGCTTTCTGCCGGCGCGGTTGACGCCGGCGACGAGGAGAGGGCGCCGCCCAAGTAGAGGGCGCCGATCTCCGGGTGGTTAAGTACTTCGTGGCCCGAACCCGAGAGACGGACGTGGCCGTTCTCGAGAACAACGCCGTAGTGGGACATCTTGAGGGCCTGTCGAGCGTTCTGCTCAACGAGCAGCACCGTGCGACCGGCCTCGTTCATCATCTTGACGGTGGCGAACATCACCTTGAGCGTCTTCGGGTCGAGGCCCATCGACGGTTCGTCGAGGACGACCAGTTCAGGCTCCAGCATGAGGCAGCGAGCGAACTCCACGAGGCGCTGCTGACCACCCGAGAGGGCGCCGGCCTTGTCGTTGGCGCGCTCGGCGACGATTGGGAACATTTCCTTGATCGTCTTAAGGCGCGAAGCAATGACCGAGCGGTCCTTCACCAGGAAAGCGCCGAGCTCGACGTTCTCCTCAACCGTCATCTCCTTGAAGAGACTGTGGTTCTGGGGCACCTGGACGACACCGAGACGCAGAATCTGGCGAGCGTTGAGCCCCACGAGGTTCTGGCCCTTAAACATGATCTCGCCGAGGCGGGGACGCACGAGGCCCGAGACGGTCTTGAGCAGCGTCGACTTACCGGAACCGTTCGGTCCGACAATGGTGGTGATGCCACCCTTGGGGACCGAGAAGGCCACGTCCTTCAAGACGTCGCCGCCGCCGTACCCGGCGAACACGCCGGAGAACGTTACGAAATTGCTGTCACTCATGCCGGCACCTCTTCGTCTTCGTCTTCGTCGCCGCCACCGAGGTAGGCGTCAAGCACGGCGGGGTTCGAGCGCACTTCGGCCGGTGGGCCGCTGCAGAGGTCTCGGCCCTGGTGCATAACAGTCACCGTGTGGCAAATCTTCATAACGAACTCCATGTTGTGCTCGACCACGAGGAAGGTCTTACCCTGCTCGTTAAGCGCCTGGATCTTTTCGCCAATTTCGTTAATGAGGGTCAGGTTCACGCCACCGGCCGGTTCGTCCAGCATGATGACGTCGGGGTTCGCGACCAAGACGTAGGCCAACTCGAGCAGCTTGCGCTGTCCGTAGGAGAGCGAGCCCGCCTCCAAGTGCGACTTGCCGTCAAGGCCAACGAACTTGAGCCATTCCATCGCCGTTTCGAGTTCCTCGGGTGAGGACATCGAGCGGGTCAATCCACGCAACCACGACTCGGGGCGCTGCGTGGCCACCAGCATGTTCTCGAGCACCGTAATGCGCGAGAAGATGCGGGTCATCTGGAACGTACGGCCAATGCCCATCGCGAAGACCGCGTTCGGGCGAGCTCCGGTGATGTCCTTGCCGTTGAAGGTCACGGTGCCCGCGTCGGGTGAAACGTAGCCGGTCATGACGTTAAACAGGGTTGTCTTACCCGAACCATTTGGTCCGATGAGGCCCGTGATAGAGCCCTTCTCCACCGTGAGGTTCACACCGTTGAGGGCCTTTACGCCACCGAAGGCGCGAGCCACGTTACGAACTTCCAGCATTGCGCTCATTGTGCACCTCCAACGGCAACTGCGGCTGCGGCTGCGATACGACGGTCGTTACGCTGCTTGACCTTTTGGCGAACGAAGACCACGATGCCCTGGGGCATGAACAAGATCACGAACAAGAACAGTGCACCGAACAGGATCAAGTAGAGCGAGCCGTTCGAGTACTGCACCGTGAGGTACTGCTGGCCCGACTCGAGCACCACGGCGCCGATGATCGGCCCCACCAGGGTGCCGAATCCACCGAAGAAGCACATCAGCGCAATCGAGATGTCAAAGAGTGGGTCGAACACGAACTGCGGGTAGATCTGCCCCTGCAGCATCGCGAAGAGACCACCACACATACCAATGGTGAAGGCTGACATCACGTAACCGGTCAACTTGACCTTCGCCACCTGCACACCGAGTCCGAGAGCCCGGTCTTCGTCGTCGCGGATCGCGAGGAGCTGGAGGCCAAAGCGGCTCCGGCGCACGAGGGCCGAGAGAATTACGGCAAAGAAGACGATGGCCATGCCAACGTACAGGAACGGAATGTCGAAGTAGCTCGCGTTCCACGGGATGTAGGGCAGGAAGAGTCCGGCCGTGCCACCCGTGAAGCTGAAGTTAATCGCCGCCAGCTGGAAGGTGAAAAAGATAGCGATGGTGATAACCACGAAGGTGTGGCGTCGCACGCGCAGGGCAATCATGCCAATCGGCACTGCGACAATCATCGCCGCCAGACCCGACAGCAGGATGAGCCAGAACATCGAGGCGCCACCCTGTTCGTTATTCGGGTAGAGGTGCTTAGCGATGAGAGCCAGCGTGTAAGCGCCCGTACCGTAGGAGACACCGGCACCCAGGTTCACGTACCCGGAGTAGCCCGAGAACATGTTCCACGAGGTCGCGCAGGCCGTGAAGATCAGGGTGTAGACCCCGATCTGCTGGTAGGCCGGGTTGGTTTCGTAGAGCGGGAACGTCAGCGTTAACAGCGCTGCGACGACCCACGCCCACGTCACGGGACGTGCGAAGAGAGGACGAGGAGTAGTTGCCATTAGGCCACCCGAGCTGACTGCTTGCCGAAGAGACCCTGGGGCCTAAAGGACAAGACGATGACGAGAACGATAAAGAAGGACATGGTTGACCAGATGGGTGACCAGAGGACACCGACGAGGTCTTCCAGGGTGACCATCAAAATGCCGGCCACCAGGGCACCGGCGAGTGAGCCCATGCCTCCGAGGACGATGATGGTCAACAGACGTGAGATGAGGTCATAACTCGTCGAGGCATTAAAGGCGTTGGTGGCGCCAAAGATCATGCCGCCCGCAGCGGTCACCGCGATGCCGATACCGAAGCAGATGGTCGAAACCTTCTTGACATCGATACCGACAAGCGCGGCGGCCGCCTGGTCCGCCAGCGAGGCCCGAATGGAGGCCCCGAAGCGGGTGCGG
>Ga0164297_10003900_pt1 | contig 13633 bp, 11 predicted proteins | sample GEODES058metaG_FD_113539 | JGI IMG/M metagenome (GOLD analysis project Ga0164297, IMG submission 113539) | Dystrophic lake water microbial communities from Trout Bog Lake, Wisconsin, USA - GEODES058 metaG | ecosystem: Environmental > Aquatic > Freshwater > Lake | place: USA: Trout Bog Lake... | reverse complement strand
GTGGGGATAACTAACTTATCCCGATATCCACAGGGATAATAGTAGTAGTGGGTTATATAAATAAAGTATTATTAAAAGTATATTACAAGAGTTATGAACATTGAAACTGCGGAGCAGAAAATTTTTGAAAATGGATTCCTTAATCTCGAAGTAGACCCTTCCTTGGATTTATTCGCTGAGATAGAAAAATTGAAAAAAGAAAAAAATGCAATAGTCCTTGCACATTTCTATCAGGAGCCGGATATTCAAGATGTTGCAGATTATATCGGTGATAGTTTGGGGTTGGCACAAAAAGCTCAGAGTACCAATGCAGATATGATAGTGTTTGCAGGGGTTCATTTTATGGCAGAGACTGCCAAAATATTGAACCCGTCAAAAAAGGTTTTATTGCCCGATTTAAAGGCTGGATGTTCTTTGGCTGATTCTGCCCCGAAAGATTTGTTTAAGGCCTTTAAAGAGAAGCATAGCGACCATTTAGTAATATCTTACATCAATTGTTCTGCGGATATAAAAGCGTTGAGCGATATTATCTGTACGAGTAGCAATGCTGAGAAGATTATTGAGAGTGTCCCTGCCGATCAACCCATCATTTTTGCACCAGATAAAAACTTAGGGGCGTACCTTAATAAAAAGACAGGTCGTAATATGTTGTTATGGAATGGTGCTTGTATGGTACATGAGATATTTAGTTTGGAAAAGATAACTAAGCTTAAAATCCGTCATCCAGAAGCTCAGGTAATTGCACACCCAGAATGTGAAGATGCTATACTTAGAATTTCTGATTATATAGGAAGCACTACCCAGTTGCTTAAATATGCAGTTGCTTCTGTTTGCAACACTTTTATTGTGGCAACAGAAACAGGAATCCTGCATCAAATGCAAAAAGATGCCCCAAATAAGACGTTTATTCCTGCGCCACCTACAAACAATTGTGCATGCAATGATTGTCCACACATGAAGCTTAATACGCTAGAAAAACTGTATTTATGTATGAAATATGAACTCCCAGAAATAACAATGGACGAAGAATTGCGTATTGCTTCCAAAAAGCCCATTGATAGAATGTTGGAGATTAGCAGGTCTGCGGGATTGATAGGATAAATACAATAGAAAACTTGCTAAATAAAAAACCTCTTTTGTCCTGTAAAAGGATAAAAGAGGTTTTTTATTTAAAAGCCGCTATATCTATTTTTTAGAAAGCTTCTTTATTTTCAGTTTTTGGTTTAGCATTGTTTATGCCAGCCATGTGTTGAAAAGCCTTCAAAAACCGTTGTTCAATATTTTCTTCCTTATTTAACTCTTTAGCAGCTACAAACCAAATTTTTGTGCGTACGTGGTTGGTGTAGTAAGCACTTTTTGGTTCGTTTGTTTTGCTGTTAATTTGGCGAAGAATAACTTTGTTTTTATCGGTTTTTAAATCAAAAACATCATTGCTACCTGCTAAATTGGTTACTTCGGTCAAATCGTCAATTTTAAATGAGTAAACGTTTGTAATCTTACCACTACCTTTTAAAACTCTTGTTTCTTGTATTTTAATGGTATCGCCCCCATAGTAAAAGGTTTGATACTTAATGGACATTTCCGTAGCTGCCTTAGATTGGGGCTTGTAGGTAACTTCAGTACCACCATATTTTTCAATTTTCTGCTTAATCCAATCTTTAGTGGCTTGTTCAGTTTGGGCGTTTACATTCAGGGAAAGCACTACAAGTGATACCCCTGCTACAATTTTCGTAATTTTTTTTGTTATCATTGTTATTATTGTTTTTAGTGTAAAAAAACTTTATTAAAAAATGTATTTAGAAAAGTAATTGAAGATAAATTAATACAATCTTTAAAACAAGCCTATGCAAACATCGATTACTATATCGGTCTCAAAAATAGGGAGATTTTGTATTATAAATTTATTATTGAAACAAAAAGCCAAACCAATAGGTAGAAACGTTTTTTTGGAATGTAAATAAGAAGATTTACAAAGACTGAATGGTAGTTGGGAGACTGTTTCTAACAGGGGAAAAGTGGTAAGGGATTTAATTTGGAAAAATAATTTTTGACAAAAGAAAATTGGAAGAATTGATATTTTACTAACTTGAATATGAATTTCTATATTTCTTTGACTCTTCAAATTGACCTAAAATGAAGGAATTATTATTTGAAAATTGCATTAGAAAGAAATACAAAAGATATTGATGAATAATAAAGACTTTTATACATTCATTTATCTGACTTATTTTTCTATCTTTTGGTAGGTTAATAACGTCAAAATACTGTACTCCAAAATGATCATACTGAGAATAAAATAAATATTGTTGATGTATGTTCGACATTTCTTTAGTATGTTTTGATTCAGCTAATTCTTTGAATAAATCACGTGTTGTGACATGTTTAAAATTCACTTCGGGTTTACCGCTAGTTTCTTTGTTGCTGGTAAAATGATTTGGATATTTCAATACAATTTGTTTGTAGAGCTCACCCAATAGGGTGTCATCAATAAAATTTAGTTCTCTTGATAATTCAAAGAAATTTATTGTAGTCTTAAGTCCATCAGCTAACTTATTTTTACAGAAGTTTTGAGCAGCTTCTTCCATTTCATTTTGAGTCTTTTTATTCTCTTCCCCTTCTTTCCAGAGTTTATATAGCTGGAGCACTAATAACGAATCAAGTAAAATTGCCCTTATTGATAAACCAGCAGCAAATTCTAATTCTGAATTGGTATTGATATTCTGAAGTGCAAGTTTAATACTACTACTTGAGTATTGTAATCTTTCTAATAAACCTATCGAAAATAACTGTACATAATTTAATTCAAAGTCGTCTAAATATGCTCTTGTTTTTCTAATGTGATTTATAAAAAAATCCAAATGTTTGATTGATTGCTCCACGGAATATTAGTTTTTTAAAGTAGATAAACTCCATTTAATACCATAATACAAATACCTCAGTGGAAAAAGGGTAATAAAAAAAATAAGTAATCCTTTTAGGGCAAATTCTTTTTGATCATCTACACTTAACATTGAATTATTTATAGTATTTTTTTTCTCTACAGCAATATCTTTTTGTTTTTGGGTTGAATCTTTAAGCTCCGTTTCCGTAGTATAGATAGTGTTAGTCTTTATGAAATTAGATAAATCATTTGGGGTCTTAAAGCCAGATTCTACAAAAAAATCAATTAACTCTTTTGACCAAGATTTATCCCACGAAATAGGTACTTTATTACAATAAATATTGTAAAGGCTACCCCAGAAATCTGTAGCGAATTGAATTTTGGGTTTATTAAAATATTCTTTCGCAACCTCATCGAAAATTTCAGCATCTGTTTTAGTTTTATCATAATGCTTGGGAACTACTTTGGATATAGCAATATAATGCACCACACAAGAAAAAAAAGTCAAATCAAATTTGTTTTCAGATTTATCTGCATTATAAGCTGCTTTTACACTTTCTTCAAACCTTTCTTTAAATTGGTTATAAAGCCAATCCTGGTTATCACTTTTTTTCTTATAGCTATTAGAAAGACTATCTAATATTTTGTCTTGTAGATTAATAGATTCAGATATACTGTTAATCTGTTTTGACTTAAACCAATTATAAGGATATATACTTAGGAATGTAATTGCAGATAGTATAAATACAGCAATTGCAATCAGAAATTCTCTTGCAATTATTTTCTTGAGTTCTTTTTTCATAATAAAATATTATTGGTGTTTAGAAAACTTGAGCAAATCTATAATCTATCAATGATAAAATACAAAACACCCACCCAAAACCTCCAACCGTACGGTTCAATGCTTTAACCGTACGCTTCAGCCTCTTAACCGTACGTTTCAAGCTTCCAACCGTACGGTTGAACCTTTGAAACGGCCATTTGAAGCCTCTAACCGTACGGTTCAGCCTCTCAACCGTACGGTTAGAGGTTTTCTCCTCCAAAAGAAGATTTTTATTTCTTTTAAAAAAGGTGAATAGAATAATAAAAGTTGGTAGGGATTTAATTAACCGTTCTTTACAAGATTATTAAAATAAATAACAACGATTATGACATTGAAATTACACGTAAATCACGATTTTCTACACCTGGACGCAGATGCCCAGTTCTCTTTTGGAGAAGCAGTGGTTGCAGACATAACCACAAATGCGTCTTCTTTTCCCAATTTGCCACACACGGTGGTTGTTATGGGTGCTGCAAATACCTTGTTGCACACCACAAGGCTTGCTTATGTGGCAAACGGAGAGAGTTCCAAAGGAGATTTTATTAATGCGGAGTACGATTGGAAAGTAAAGTTTACCCATACCGCAGTTTATGTGGATTTTCAAGCAAATGGCAGTCAAGCCATTATTGATAAAAGTGGCTATAAAAGCACTGCGGATACTTCTTCACCAAATCAACACTTGGTATCACCCGTTGATTTTAAATCTCACGGAAACCCTCAAGTGGGTAATGGTGTGGTGTTTTCGGCAGTTAAAGAACTTGCTGGTTTGAGGGCTTATTTGTTCACTTTGCTAAATGTGGGTGCAACAATGGCTGTGGTAGGTAATCAAATAACTATCTCTATGGGTGCTGTTGTGGTTTGTTCTTTTATTATAAATAATACAGCCGCTGTAAATTTTTTCGGGATGACTTCTTTAACCAAAATGGAAGCACAAGCCACTGGTTTCAATACCGCAGGATTGGGTGATTTTTCCTCAGCCGTAGCTGTTAGTGTTCCATAATGTTTTATATTTAGTATGTAATAAGTTAAACAAAAAAGCCCTCTAAGTATTTACTTAGAGGGCTTTTTTATGCTAACGTATAACCGAATACTTATAACTTAATACTTTCCTATCGTCCCATATAAACCATCAATATCTGAATATCACTCGGACTAACACCACTAATTCTACTTGCTTGTCCCAATGTGCGGGGACGAACCTTTTTAAACTTCTGTTTTGATTCACTAGATATTGCTTTTAATTTATCAAAATCAAAAGTATCTGGGATAACTAGATTTTCTAAGTGACTTACTTTTTCTACAAGGTCTTCTTCCTTACGTATGTAGGTTTCATATTTAACCTGAATCTCTGCTTGCTCAATACTATCCTTATCATAAGATTCTAATGACGCCGCCAAACTAGGAATAGCCTGTAGCATACCATCCAAACTTACATTAGGGCGAAGGATAATCTTAGCTGCTTTTTGTTTATCATTAATTGCAGCAGAATCTATTGTTTCAAAATAGGGGTTTATATCTTCAGCCTCTACGTTGAAAGTAGTAAGTATTTTTTTTATCTCAGATACATTTTTTAATTTAGTTTCCACTTTATCCAAACGCTCCTGAGATGCCAATCCAATCTTATTACTCAAAGCAGTAAGACGAATATCAGCATTGTCTTGTCGTAGTAAAGTTCTAAACTCTGCACGACTAGTAAACATTCGGTAAGGTTCATCAGTACCCTTGCTTATCAGGTCATCAATCAACACACCAATATAAGCCTCGTTCCTTTTGAGGATAAAAGGTTCTTGTTCTTTCACGACAAGATGGGCGTTGATGCCGGCCATCAACCCTTGGCAAGCCGCTTCCTCATAACCGGTGGTACCATTTATCTGCCCGGCAAAGAATAAGTTCTTGATGAGTTTTGTTTCCAGTGTATGGGTTAACTGTGTTGGTTGAAAGAAATCATATTCAATGGCATATCCCGGACGGAAGAACTTACAGTTTTCAAAGCCTGGTACTTTACGTAAAGCCTTCACTTGCACATCTTCGGGAAGAGAAGTAGAAAAACCATTTACATATATCTCAACAGTATTCCAACCTTCGGGTTCTACAAATATTTGGTGACGTTCCTTATCTGCAAACCGATTAATTTTATCTTCAACACTAGGGCAATAACGAGGGCCACGCCCTTCTATTCTTCCTTGAAACATTGGACTTCTATCAAAGCCCGTCCTTAATAAATCGTGTACTTCATTATTTGTATAAGTTATGTGGCAACTGCGCTGTTGTTCAGGCTTAATCAAAGGAAGGTCTAGGTAAGAGAAACCTGTTATTGTATCATCACCTTTTTGTTCTTCCATTTTAGAATAATCAAGGCTTCTACTATCCACTCTTGGTGGAGTACCTGTTTTTAGTCTATCGGCTTCAAATCCGTATTCCACCAATTGTTCGGTAATGCCAGTTGCAGCCTTCTCCCCCACTCGTCCACCACCCAATTGTTTCTCACCAATATGTATAATGCCGTTCAAGAAAGTACCGCTTGTTATAATAACACTTTTAGCTTTTATAGTATTACCCAATCCTGTGACTACACCGCAAACCTTTCCTTTTTCAATAATTAGAGAACGAACCATATCCTGATAAAAGTCTAGATTGTTGGTATGTTCCAGAAATTCTCGCCATTTAGCAGCAAATAACATTCTATCATTCTGCGTCCTAGGACTCCACATTGCTGGACCTTTACTTTTATTTAGCATCCGAAATTGAATCATAGTAAGGTCGGTAACAATGCCACTATAGCCACCCATTGCATCTATCTCCCGAACAATCTGTCCTTTGGCAATACCGCCCATTGCCGGGTTGCAACTCATCTGACCAATGGTTTGCATATTCATTGTTATCATTAAGGTTTTGCTACCCATATTTGCAGCGGCGGCGGCAGCCTCAGAACCAGCATGGCCGCCACCAACTATAATAACATCGTATTCTTGAAACATTTTTTCTGTAATTATTAGACGGCGAAGATAATCTTGCGGCTATTAATGAGTTTAAGTTTTACCAAATTCGTTCCACGTGGAACAAGGGGGATGATTGGTACATATTCTAACCCAATGGTTATATTAAACCAAATTGTTTCACGTGGAACATTATTATAAAGTCAAATACTGATTGATATAGTAATCTTCTTTTTTACGAATAATCTTTATATCTTTTGGTTTCTTATCTAGGTATCCACATAAGTGAAGGCATCCGTGAAACATTACACGAAGGGTTTCGTTTAAGAGAGGTGTGTTTTGAGAAAGAGCATTGTCTTTTATTCTATCAATACTGATGTAGATTTCACCAATCACAGGCTCACCTTTTTCCTCTAACGAAAAAGTAATAATATCAGTATAGTAATCATGATTGAGGTGGTCTTTGTTTATTTGAAGTAAGTATTCATCAGAACAAAAGATATAATTAAGTTCGGACAACGCAATGTTTTCTTTTTTAAACAAGGATAAGATAAAAGACTTTAATTTAGACTTGTTAGAAATAGTCAATTTTCTATCCGCATAATTAAACTTTACGCTCGCCATAATTAATTATTTACTTTCGCAACTTCAAAAATCGTAATAAAAGCTGAACACATCGGGTTTATTTTTGCGAAATAAAATATCAGAGAGGATATTTTATATTAAAAAATTGAAATGAGAAGACTAAGTGAGTTGGGTATAGGTCAAAAAGCGGTAATACATTCGTTTGAAAAGGATGATATTTTTATTAAGTTGATGGAAATGGGCTGTGTTCCTGGCGAAGAAGTTAAAGTGATTCAAGTGGCACCATTAGGTGACCCAATTTCTATTTCCGTTGCAGGGTATAACCTAAGTTTGAGATTAAGCGAAGCAAATAGTATTTTTCTTGAAGAAGCTTTATAGTAAAAGAATATGAACATTGGTTTATACTTTGGTTCTTTCAATCCTATTCATATTGGACACCTAATTATTGCAAACCATGTGATTAACTTTACAAATATGAATCAAGTATGGTTGGTTATTAGTCCGCAAAATCCTTTAAAACCTAGCCACACACTGCTAAATGAATACCATCGATTGCACCTTGTTCAAAAAGCAATAGAAGATAATCCCAAACTAAAAGCTTCAGATATAGAGTTTAGGCTCTCAAAACCTTCTTATACAATAGATACATTGATATATTTAGAAGAAAAATATCCAAATCATAATTTTAGTATTGTTATGGGTAGTGATAGTTATCAAAATATTAATAACTGGAAAGAATCAAAGAAACTAAAAAATGAGTATTCCTTTATTATTTATGAACGACCAGATTTTATAATTAATCCGAAGGGTATAGACAAGGAAAAGGTTGTTGTTTTAAATGCACCGTTATTGGAAATTTCGGCAACGACAATAAGAAATAATATAAAATCTGGAAAAAGCATCAAGTATTTAGTGCCAGAGGTTGTTAATAAAGAAATTACAGATAATAGTTACTATAAATAAAAACAAACAGTAGTTACATTTAAAAAACTCAGGCATCTTTGTAGCTTGTTTATTATCACATGGCTGAATCACAACAAATTTTTCAAACTAGCAATCCTACACGTTGGCAGAGGCTTAAGTGGGGTTCCAGAATATTCCTTTTAATATTTGTTATTGTAATTATAGTAATTAGCATTACGCTAAAAAGTGTATCTAAATCTAATGATAAAATACCTGTTGACGTAAGGGCTATAAAAAAAGTATTAACCGAAGCTCCTGAATATCGCGAAAGCGATATGGGTAAGGAGTATAAGGGGTTCAGGAAATATATAAATAGTCAATGGGCGGTGGGAAAAGGTGTAGGACAAAAAGACACGGTTTTAAACTTATCCAATTCGAACTATTTTAGCGATAGTCTTGGGATAAGGGCAGCGTTTTATATGCCATGGGATCCACAATCTTTCTTTTCTCTCAGAAAGAATATCAGCAAGGTAAACCTTGTATTGCCAGAATGGTTTTTCCTAGACCCTAAGGGAGATACATTAACCACCAATATTGATAAAGAAGCATTTGATATAATAAAAGGAGCACATGTAAAAATGGTTCCAATGCTGTCAAATAGTTATAACAATCAATCGACAGTACCTACTTTGATACGCATTATCGAAAATCCAGCAAAAAGGGAACGTTTGATAACAGATATCTTAAAACAACTTCAAAGACTAAGATTTGCGGGAATAAATATTGATCTGGAAGATATTAAATTAAAAAACTCAAGGCCTCTTGGATTTTTTAAAAAAGACTTGTATTCAAGGTTACATGAAAATGATTTTTTAGTTACCCAAAATGTCTCTCCATATAATAGTTATGATTACAAGCAACTGGCTGATTATAATGATTATCTCTTTCTAATGGCTTATGACGAGTTTTCAGAAACCACAAAAGCTGGCCCAATTAGCGATCAAAAATGGATAGAAGAAAACGTTGATAGACTTGCTAGAAACGTACCGGCCTTTAAAATTGTTCTTGATATAGCAGATCACGGATATGATTGGGATAATAAAGATTCTGCTACTCGACTTACGTATCAACAAGCCTTGGTGACTGCTAGAGAGAGTGATGCTGTTGTCGATTTTGACAATAATACTTACGGTACGCACTTTCAATATTATGATGATAAAAATCAGATTCATAATGTTCATTTTGTCGATGCTGCAACCAACTTTAATGCCATCAGATTTGCAACAGAATATGGTTTAGCCGGAACAGCTTTGTGGAGATTGGGATCAGAAGACAGTCGTTTATGGGGATTTTATGATCTACCAATGACAAGATCGGCATTAAAGAAATTTAATTTTGATGAATTTAATAAGGTAGAAGGAAGTAGGACAGTAGATTATATTGGTGAAGGAGAAATTCTAGATGTAGTAGCATCGCCAACAGATGGCCATATTAGAGCTGAGATTGATACAGCAAGCATGCTTATTAGTGAAGAAAGTTACGATGCTCTACCCTCTTCTTATGTGGTTAGAAAGTTTGGAAAAACATCTAAACCGAAATTGGTTCTAACCTTCGACGATGGACCCGATCCTAAATATACCAAAGAATTATTAGACACATTGGCATATTATCATGTTCCTGCTACTTTTTTTGTGATAGGAATGGAAGCAGAAAATAATATCCCTCTCATAAAAAGAATTTTAAAAGATGGCCATGAGTTAGGAAACCACACATTTACCCATCCAGATATGAGTAAAGTGAGCAAGGATAGGGCACTATTGGAAATGGATGCAACAAAGCTTCTAATAGAATGCATTACGGGTCGTAGTTTGGTAATGTTCAGAGCTCCCTTCAATGCAGATAGTGAACCAGAAAAGAATGAGGAATTGGTACCCGTCGCGTTAAGTAGAACCAGAAACTACATAACTGTTGGTGAAAGTATGGATCCAGAAGATTGGCAAAGAGGAGAACTGAAGAACTTTAATGCAGATACAATTTTTAGTAGGGTTAAACAAGAGTATAAACGGAATAGAGATAATGGAGATAGTAGCAATATAATTTTATTACACGATGGGGGTGGGGACAGAAGTCAGACTGTCTTGGCTACAGGAATGATAATTCGTTACTTCCGGGCTAGGGGATATACATTTACTACAGTTGCCGACTTGCTAGGAAAGACAAAAGATGACATGATGCCATTTGCTAGTAGTAAAGATTATTATAAATTGAAAATCAATTACTTGTGGGTTCTTATGGTATATTATGCTACCCATCTTTTCTTTGCTATCTTTCTAGTATTTATGATAATCAGCACTATCAGACTAATTATTCTGGGTACTTTATCGTTTCTTCAAAGGAAAAGAGAAAAAAGTATTGTTTATAATAATCAGGTAGATAACTATCCTCTAGTTTCTATTATTGTGCCTGCATACAATGAAGAGATAAATATTGTAGGCTCTTTAAATAATTTATTAAAATGCGATTATCCCAACTTCAACATCTTTTTTGTAGATGATGGTAGTAAAGACAAAACATGGGAAATTGTTGCAAAAGAGTTTTCTAATAATACAAAAATCAAATTACTAACAAAAGCGAATGGAGGTAAAGCTTCTGCGCTTAATTATGGAATTTCCGGTACCGATGCAGAATATGTAGTTTGTATTGATGCTGATACAAAGTTGGCAAAAGACGCTGTTAGCATCATGATGAAACACTTTTTAATGCAATATAGTCCTACAGAAGAACCAATTGGAGCAGTAGCAGGTGTGGTAAAAGTGGGTAATGAGGTAAATTTATTGACCAAATGGCAAAACATAGAATACATCACTAGCCAAAACTTTGATAGAAAAGGGTTTGCTTATGCCAATGCAATAACGGTTGTTCCTGGGGCAATTGGTGCATTTAAGAAAAAAGCAATTGAAGATGCAGGAGGATTTACGACAGATACCTTAGCTGAGGACTGCGATCTTACAATCCGGATTTTAAGAGCTGGATATCGTGTTACAAACGAGCCTAAAGCCATTGCTTACACCGAAGCCCCCGAAACATTGAAGATGTTTATGAAACAGCGTTTCCGCTGGAGTTTTGGTGTGATGCAAACCTTCTGGAAGCATTCCGATAAACTGTTTAGCCGTAAAGACACATCCCTTGGCTGGATAGCATTACCCGATATTTTGATATTCAAATACATCATCCCAGTCTTCTCCCCTATTGCGGACGTATTGATGATATTTGGATTGTTTACAGATAATGCTAGCAAAATACTTTGGTATTATGTGCTATTTACCGTTGTAGATACCACAATTGCTGCCATTTCTTTCTTATTTGAAAAAGAAAATCCTGCCAAACTAATTTGGCTTATTCCCCAACGTCTCATTTATCGTTGGATAATGTTGGTTGTATTGTATCGTTCGCTAAAACGAGCTTTGAAGGGCGAATTGCAAAACTGGGGTGTGTTGAAAAGAACTGGCAATGTGAAAGATGTAAACATTGCATAATCATACCCATTATAAAATAATAGAAGAATTAGATAGCATCTTGCAACATTTAGTGAAACATCAACAATATTTATTACTTTACTTTGCGGCAAATATTTTAAAACAGAAAATTATTTACTTATGAAAGTATCAGACATTCAGGTTCAGAACGAAAAAGAGACTCGTGGCGGTTTTGGAGAAGGCATTTATGAGATAGGAAAAGAAAATGATAAGGTTGTTGTACTAACTGCAGACCTTGCTGGTTCTTTTAAATTGGGGCCATTTATTAAAGATATTCCTGAGCGTTTTATACAATGCGGCATCGCCGAAGCAAACATGATTGGTGTTGCAGCGGGCTTGACAATTGGTGGTAAAATTCCTTATACAACCACGTTTGCAAACTTTAGCACGGGTCGTGTTTATGATCAAATTCGTCAAAGCGTTGCTTATAGTGGCAAGAATGTAAAGATTTGCGCATCTCACGCTGGGCTTACTTTGGGCGAAGATGGTGCCACTCACCAAATATTGGAAGACATCGGGATGATGAAAATGCTTCCCGGAATGACCGTTATTGTTCCTTGCGATTTTAACCAAACCAAATTTGCTACTAAAGCAATTGCTAGCTACGAAGGTCCGGTTTATCTGCGTTTTGGTCGTCCAAAGTGGCCAAACTTCACCAAAGAAGATGGTAGCGACTTTGTTATTGGCAAGGCGCAACAGTTGAGTGAAGGAACCGATGTTACCATTTTTGCATGTGGACATTTGGTATGGAAAGCCATAGAAGCCGGCAAGGCATTGGAAGAAAAAGGCATAAGTGTGGAGGTGATAAACATTCACACTATCAAGCCATTGGATACCGAGGCAATCATCAAGTCTATCACAAAAACCAAGTGTGCCGTTACTTGCGAGGAACACAACATTATTGGTGGTTTGGGCGACAGTATTGCGCAGGTAGCTGCCAAAAACTTCCCAATTCCTATCGAGTACATCGGCACAAACGATACTTTCGGCGAAAGCGGCACACCAAATCAATTGTTGGCTAAGTATGGTTTGGATACACCAAACATCATTGCAGCAGTAGAAAAAGTGTTGGCAAGAAAATAGATAGGAGATATTAGATATAAAAAAGCCCATGGAAAATTAATTTTCCATGGGCTTTTTATTTTCGGGAATCGGGAGAAACGTAAGTCGCAAGTTTGGGTCGTTCAATACTAGCGATTCCCAATTTCCGTTCCTTCCGTTTTATCGTTAATCGTTAGGAACGAAAAATCGCAAGTGGGTTTCCTTAACTTACCATTCACCATTCACCACTCACCACTCACCACTCCCTACTCCCTACATTGCCATTACCCTAATCGGGTTGCACCAAGCACCGATGCCTGCGCTGTTTCCGGCGGCAATTCTGTAAAAAGCCCCGGTTTCTGCAACAAGCCCCGTGATGGTTGCTATAGTTTTCGTACCATGTTCCCAAAAGGTTACTTTATGGGGGAATAGAGGGAGAAAAATGGTCAGATATAGCAGTATTTCAGTGGCAAAAATTTAAAAAGTGATAAAAAGACACACGTCTTTGTGAGAAAGACATACGCCCCAGCAAGAAAGACACACGTCTTTGAGGGAAAGACATACGCCCCAGTAAGAAAGACACACGCCTTTGCGAGAAAGACATACGCCCCAGCAAGAAAGACGCACGTGTTTGTGGGAAAGACATACGCCCTAGCAAGAAAGACACACGTCTTTGCGAGAAAGGCACACGTCTTTTCAAGCAAAAAAGGGTTTAAAAACAAAGAACTCAAGCTAAAGAGGCCGTTTTTCATTAACTAATCCCTTTTTCAAGGCACATATTAGCGATAAGATTTGATAGTGGGGCATTTAATTAATTTATTATTGGGAATGGAGAGCAAAAACCTGTCAGGTCTTCAAGACCTGACAGGTTTAAAACGTAAAACATCCCCGAAACCAGTTAGCCGACCTATCGACCTTAGGAGATATC
>Ga0164297_10003899_pt1 | contig 13635 bp, 15 predicted proteins | sample GEODES058metaG_FD_113539 | JGI IMG/M metagenome (GOLD analysis project Ga0164297, IMG submission 113539) | Dystrophic lake water microbial communities from Trout Bog Lake, Wisconsin, USA - GEODES058 metaG | ecosystem: Environmental > Aquatic > Freshwater > Lake | place: USA: Trout Bog Lake... | reverse complement strand
GCCAGCATCTCCAGCACATCGGCGACCCTGACACGCGTGCCCGCAACGACCGGACGCCCCCCGCAAATCTGCGGATCGACGGCGATGCGCGGGAAGCCTGCCAGAACCATTTGCGATATTTGCGATAGAATTGCGATTTTCGCAACTTTATGGACGCATCGAGGGTAGGTCCTGGGGCGGAAGGAACATGATGGTCAACATGAGCAACGTCTGGGACCGGACGGCCGAGTTCCTGAGCGACCATGCGCGCGCCTTGACGCCGATCGTGCTGATCGCGCTCGTCCTGCCCAATGCGATCAACACGCTGGTCGGCGGCGCGTCGGCGACGATCAATCCGATGATCGTGCAAGGGTGTGCGCTGGTGTATGCGTTGATCGCCCTGTGGGGTCAGCTTGCCGTCGCCGGGCTCGCGCTCGATCCGGCGGGCGGGCGGCGCCGCGCGATGGCGGCGGCGACCGGCAACCTGGGTCGCGCGATCGGGGCGATGCTGATCGTGTTCGCCGTCATCGTGGTGTTCGCCCTGCCGATCTTCGGCGTGCTCGCCGCCAGCGGGGTCGATCTGTCCCAATTACGCGGCGGCCTTGCGCAGGCTACGCTGTCGCGCGGAACGGCGTTGTTCATTTCCCTGTATAGCCTGCTGCTCGCCATGGTCGTGGTGTTCGTCGCGATCCGGCTTGCCTTGCTGTATCCGGTGATCCTGGCGGAGGGCGGGGTGCTCGCCGCGGTGAAGCGCGCCTGGGCGCTGTCGCGCGGCATGGTGTGGAAGATGATCGGCGTGTGGCTGTTGTTCGTCGTGGTCTATTTGGTGGCGGGGGCAGCGGTAACATCGGGTATCGGCACGGTGATCGGCCTGTTTGGCGACATGACCGCGCCCTTTTCGGTCGGCCGGATCGTTATCGCCATCCTGAGCGGGTTCGTGACCGCCGCCTTCACCCTGGTCGTCGCGGCCTTTTCCGCCAAGCTCTACCGTGCCGCGGTTGCCGCGCGCGAGGGCGCAACCCTCGCGTGAGGCTGCGCGCATCGACGATCTATGCCGACGCCTGGGCGTCGTGGCGGCGCGACTGGAACCTGCTGACGGCGGTGGCCGGGGTGTTCCTGTTCCTGCCGCAACTGGCGCTGCTGCTGCTGGTCCCGGCCTGGCCCGACGCGCCGGAGCTGGCGAGCGCCAACCCCGACGACCCCCTGTTCCGGGCCTGGGTCGATGCGGTCGGCGGGTGGGTCGCGGCCTATGGCATCTGGTATGTCGTCGTGCTGGCGATCACCGTGTTCGGCCAGTTCGCGCTGGTCGCGGCCTATCTGGCGACGCCGCGCGCGACGCTGGGCAAGACGCTGGCGACGGCATTGCGGTTGCTGCCGCGGCTGTTGCTGGCATGGGCGATCTTCTCGCTGCCCCTCGCACTGTTGAGCCCGTTGCTGCTGCGGCTGCCGTTCCTGGTCCTGCCGATCGTCGCGCTGATCGGCGCGCGCATGTCGCTGGTCGGACCGGCGATCCTGGCAGCGCGGCCGATCGGGGCGGTGGCGGCGATCGGGCGGAGCTTTACCCTGACGCGGGGCCAGACCCTGCTGCTCGCCAGCGTGATGCTCAGCATCCTGCTCGCGCAGTTCCTCGTCGCCTTGCCGTTCCTGGCGCTCGATCAATGGATGACCAAATATGCGCCGAACCCCGTCGCGCGCGTGATGGTCGATACTGTGACGGCGGGCGCTTCGGCGCTGGCGGCGATTGCCACCGCATTGGTTCAGGTCGCCGCCTGGCGGCGGCTCGGCGGCGCTAGCTCCAGCTAGCGACGGGCGGCAGGCTCATCAGGATCGCGTCGATGTTGCCGCCGGTCTTCAGCCCGAACAATGTCCCGCGATCGTAGACCAGATTGAATTCGGCATAGCGTCCGCGCCACTCGCGCATCGCCTGCACGTCCGCGTCGGAGAATGCGTCGTTCATTCGTCGCCGCACGATCCGCGGATAGGCGTCGAGGAAGGCGCGCCCGACATCCTGCGTGAAAGCGAAGTTCGACGCGAAGTCGCCTTCGAGATGATCGTAGAAGATGCCGCCCACGCCGCGATGCACCTGGCGGTGGGGGATGTAGAAATAATCGTCCGCCCATTTCTTGAAGCGCGGATAATAGCTGGCGTCGTGACGATCGCACGCCGCCCGCAGCGTCGCGTGGAAATCCTCGGTATCGGCGGCGACCGGCAGCGGCGGGTTGAGATCGGCACCGCCGCCGAACCAGCGCTTCGTCGTGACCAGGAAGCGCGTGTTCATGTGCACCGCCGGCACGTGCGGGTTGGCCATGTGTGCGACCAGGCTGATGCCGGTGGCGAAGAATCGCGGGTCGTCGCCGGCGCCGTGGATGGTCTTGCCGAACTCGCCATCGAACGTGCCGCCCACGGTCGAGACGTTGACCCCGACCTTTTCGAAGACGCGGCCCTTCATGACGCCGCGCACCCCGCCGCCGCCCGGCGCGCCGGACGGGTCGATGCGATCCCAGGCGATATAGTCGAACGCGGCATCAGACCCCGCCTCGCGCTCGATCGCCTCGAACGCGGCGCAGATCTGGTCGCGCAGCTGTTCGAACCACTGGCGGGCGGCGGCTTGTTCGGTGTCGAGCTCGATCATTCTGGCCATCTTTCGGTCTGTCGCAACGCTTCGCCGAGCGCCATTGCCGCTGAAACCGCGACGTTCAAGGACCGAAAGCCCGGCCGCATGGGAATGGCGACGCGCAGGTCGGCGCGGTCGTGGACGGTGTCGGGCACGCCGGCGCCCTCGCTGCCGAACAGCAGCACGTCGTCCGCGTCGAACCGCGCCGCGGGCAGGGGCACCGCCGCCTTGGTCGACAACAGCACCAGCCGGCCGCTCGATCGCGCGGCGAACGCATCCCAATCGGCGTGGCGGACCACGTCGACGTGGCCGGCATAGTCCATCCCGGCCCGCGCCATCGCGCGGTCGCCGAACGCGAAACCCATCGGCTCGATCAGGTCGACGCCGACCCCCATACAGGCCGCCAGACGCAGGATCGTGCCGACGTTTCCGGCGATATCGGGCTGATACAGGGCGATGCGCATCAAAAAGCCGTTGGCAAAGCCCGGTCGCCGTGTCTATCAGGCGCGCGAGCTTCCGTGGGGACGGAGGCAGACAGGCGGGCGCGGCATCCCAAGCCGTTCTCAAGCGTTCCGCCGCCGAAATTTAGACGTGCGCTTAGTTTTGAATAGGGCTTTGCTGGATGGCGACCGACACTGTTTCAACTCCGGGTGAGTCGCCCGACCACGTGGGCGATCCGCGCCGTCGCGACTTCCTCAACATCGCGGCCGTCGCCTTTCCGGCGGTCGGCGGCGGGATCGCGGTGCTGGTGCCGCTGGTCAACCAGATGAGCCCGTCGGCCGACGTGCTCGCGCAGTCGACCACCGAGGTCGACCTGTCGAAGATCGCGCCGGGCCAGGGTGTCATCACCACGTTCCGCAAGCAGCCGCTGTTCGTCCGCAACCTGACGCCGAAGGAAGTCGCCGAGGCCGATGCCGTGCCGGTATCGTCGCTGCGCGACCCCGAAACGCTCGAGCAGCGGACCAAGGAAGGCAAGAAGAATTGGTTGATCACACTCGGCGTGTGCACCCACTTGGGCTGCATTCCGCTGGGCATCAACGAAGGCGACAATCGCGGCAAGTTCGGCGGTTATTTCTGTCCGTGCCACGGGTCGCAGTACGACACGGCGGCACGCATCCGTCTGGGGCCGGCGCCGAAGAATCTGGCCGTTCCCGATTACAAGTTCACGTCGCCGACCACCGTGCTGGTCGGCTGAGGGGGTAGAAGAACATGAGTTTCCCCTGGGCCAAGCAATATCAACCCAAAGCGCCGTTGATGCGCTGGATGGACGAAAAGCTGCCGGTGCCGCGGCTCGTCTACAATGCGATCGGCGCGGGCTATCCCGTGCCGCGCAACCTGAACTATTGGTGGAATTTCGGTGTCCTGGCAGGCGCCGCGCTGATGGTGCAGATCGTCACCGGCATCGTGCTGGCGATGCACTTCCACTCGTCGGCGGCGAGCGCGTTCGATTCGGTCAACGGCACGATCATGCGCGACGTCAACGCCGGCTGGTTCCTGCGCTATGCACACGCGAACGGCGCGTCGATGTTCTTCATCGTGGTCTACACGCACATCTTCCGCGGCCTTTATTACGGATCGTACAAGGCGCCGCGCGAGATGGTGTGGCTGCTTGGCGTGGTCATCTTCCTCTTGATGATGGCGACCGCGTTCATGGGTTACGTGCTGCCCTGGGGCCAGATGAGCTTCTGGGGCGCGCAGGTGATCACCGGCTTCTTCTCGGCGATTCCGGTGGTGGGCGAGACCATCCGCGTGTGGCTGCTCGGCGGTTACGCGCCGGACGATGCCGCGCTGAACCGCTTCTTCTCGCTCCATTACCTGCTGCCGTTCGTGATCGCGGGCGTCATCATCCTGCACATCTGGGCGCTGCACATCCCGGGGTCGAACAACCCGACCGGCGTCGACGTGAAGGGCGAGCAAGACACGGTGCCGTTCCACCCGTACTACACGGCGAAGGACGGGTTCGGGCTGCTGGTGTTCTTGGCGCTGTTCTCGGTGCTGATCTTCTATTTCCCGGATTATCTGGGGCACCCCGACAATTACATCCCGGCGAACCCGCTGGCGACGCCGGCGCATATCGTGCCCGAATGGTATTTCTGGCCGTTCTACGCGATCCTGCGCGCCTTCACCTCGGACTTCATCCTGCCGGCCAAGCTGTGGGGCGTGCTCGCGATGTTCGGGTCGATCCTGCTGCTGTTCTTCCTGCCTTGGCTCGACAGCTCGCCGGTGCGGTCGAACAATTATCGCCCGAAGGCACGGATCGCGTTCTGGGTGCTGGTGGTGGATGTGCTGGTGCTGGGCTATTGCGGCGGTTCGCCGGCGACCAACACCTACATCGTCCTGAGCCAGATCTGTGCGGCCTATTACTTCCTGCACTTCCTGGTCATCCTGCCGATGATCGCGCGGAGCGAGCGGCCGACGCCGCTGCCCAATTCGATCACCGAGGCGGTGCTGGCCGGGCATGGCGGCACCAGCCCGTCCGAAACCGCGCTGGCGCACTGAGCGAGCTATAGGGGATATAAGAGTTATGGTTCGCGGTATCGCATTCCTGGTCGGGGCAGCCTTCGCGGCGGTGCTCGCCTGGGCGTTGTTCTGGACGGTTCAGGGGTGGATCAGCGATCCGCCCGCGCCGACCGCCGAAGAGGAATTCCACCTCCACCCGCGCGCGGCCAGCCTGCGGTCGGACGGCATTACCGGCAAGTTCGACAAGCAGCAGCTGCAGCGCGGTTTCCAGGTCTACAAGGAAGTCTGCGCGGCGTGCCATTCGCTTCGTTTCGTCGCGTTCCGCGACCTCGAAGGGATCGGCTATAACGAAGGCCAGGTGAAGGCGATCGCCGCCGGGTACGACACCGTGCCGTCGGTCAATCCCGACACCGGCGAGCCCGCCACGCGCAAGGGCGTGCCGGCGGACCGCTTCCCGATGCCGTTCGCCAACGACATCGCGGCGCGCGCCGCGAACAACAATGCCGTGCCGCCCGACCTCAGCTACATCACGCGGGCGCGCCACGGCGGGGCGGACTATGTCTATTCGCTGCTGACCGGCTATCGCGACCAGGCGGGCTACAAGAACGCCAAGGGCGAGGACATCCTGAAGGCGTTCCCGGACGTGAAGACTCCCAACGGGCTGCACTTCAACCCGTATTTCGCCAACCTCAACATCGCGATGCCGCCGCCGCTCAAGTCGGAAGGCCAGGTGCAATATGCCGACGGCACGCGTCCGACGGTCGACAACATGGCGCGCGACGTTTCGGCGTTCCTGGTATGGGCGGGTGATCCCAACCTGGAGAAGCGGCACCAGTACGGCTTCTTCGCGGTCATCTTCCTGCTGATTTCGGCGGGCCTCGCCTACGGCGCGTATCGCAACGTCTGGCGCGACGTGAAGCATTGATGGCACAATTCCCCTCCCTGACAGGGAGGGGCCTGGAGTGGGTCGGGTCTTGGTGAGACGGCGTCCGCTGGCGTAGCCGCTACCGATCGCGATACGTCCACCCACCCCCGCCGCCTCCCTTGCAGGGAGGGGAGTGATGCGCTGGAACCGCTATTCCCAAACTTCGTTTCGTCTCGGTGGCGGCGCGTTCGGCCGCACGTCCTCGTGTATGGAGACGGACGATGAAACTTCGCATCATGATGATCGGTGCCGCGTCGCTGGTTGCGCTGACCGGCTGCGTCGATGACGGTTACGGTTATTCGGGCGTCAGTGTCGGCTATGGCGCGCCGGGCTATTACGGCCGCGGCTATTACAATGATTTCTACGACGGCGGGTATGGTTCGCCCTATTACGGCTGGTATGGCGGCTATTACTATCCCGGCAGTGGCTATTACGTCTACGATCGCGACCGTCGTCCGATGCGCTGGAACGACGGCCAGCGCCGCTATTGGGAAGGTCGCGGCCGCGGCTGGCGCGGCAACGACCGCCGCGACGAATGGCGCGGTTTCGACCGTGGCCCGTCGCGCGGTGGCGGCGACGGCTATCGCTGGCGCGGCGGTGGCCGCGGGCGGCGCTAGGGTATGATCCATCTGCCTTCAACGTCTGTGCTCCGGCGAAGGCCGGAGCGTTGGCAACGTCAGAATGCTATCGCCATGGCTCAGGCGTTCGCCGCGCACAGGGGTTTCAGATCGATGGATCGGGCTTTAGCTGGTCGGCCGGGTCCGGATCAGCCCGTTGGCCACGAAGGTCATGACGGGCTGGTCATGTTGGTTGAACACGGTCGTCCGCCCCTTGGTGATGCCCATGTCTGGACGGCTGGCCGACAGGCGCTTTTCCAGCAATTCGGTCTCGCAACGTAAGGTATCGCCCGGATAGACCGGTCGCAGCCATTTGAGCTCGTCGATCCCCGGCGATCCCAGGCCCGCCTGGCGGTTGGTGCGGAAATGCTCGACCGTCATGCGCATCGTCATCGCCGCGGTGTGCCAACCCGACGCCGACAGCCGGCCGAAGTACGTCTCCGCCGCCGCTTCGTCGGACAGGTGAAACGGCTGCGGATCGTATTTCGATGCGAAGTCGACGACCTCCTCGCGGGTCACTTCGTAGGCGCCGAAGCTCGCCGTCGACCCGACCTCCAAGTCTTCGTAATAACGCAGGTCGTCGCTCATCGGCCGAGCGCCGCGCGGAACGGGGCGTCGTCGCCGTCCAGGTTCTGGCCCGGCGGCAAGCCGAGCAAGTCGCGCAGCAACGGCGCGATATCGACATTGTCGAACGTTGCCAGCTTGCCGAGTGGCTTGATCCCCGGCCCTGTCGCGATGAATAGCGCCAGCATGTCCGGCGCGAAATTGTCGTAGCCGTGCGCGCCGCCCTCGACCTTTTTCTTGGGCGGATGCACCACCACCGTCCAGCCGTCGTCGGGCATGCACAGGATCGCCGGCACGCGCGGGTTGCGGCCGTAATGGAACCGCGCCGGCACGTCGCCCTTGCGGTAACAGGTCAAGTGCGGGCCGTGCGCGCCCAGCAACGCCTTTTCGACCGCCGCCGTCTTGCCCGGCTTGGGATTGACCGACGCATAGACGCCGTCCTCGACCACGTCGTAATCGTCGGGCCGGCTGAACCGGTCGAGCACGATCACGCGATCGGCGGCGATCGGCGCCATGCCGTGATCGGCGACGATGACGAGGTTGGCGGGTTGGCCCAGCGCCGCGAGTTGCTCACGCAGTCGCCCGATCGCGGCATCGGCCGCCGCCGCCGCGGCGGTCGTCTTCGCATCGAACGGCCCGTATTGGTGCCCGGCGGTGTCGACCTCGTCGAAATAGAGCGTGACGAAGCGCGGTCGCGTCGCCGCCGGCCGCCGCAGCCAGTCGATCGCCGTATCGACGCGCTGGCGGTCGCTGACGGCTTGGTTGAACTGCGTCCAGTCGCTTGGCCGCGTGCCGCCGGTGATGGGGTTGGGCCACTCGGTCGACCGTGCGCCGCCCCAGGCGACGTTGGATCCGGGCCAGAATCCGGTCGCGGTGCGGATGCCGGCCTTTTCCGCGGTTACCCAGATCGGCTCGGCGGCGTTCCACCAAAACGGATCGTCCGACGCCATCGTGAACTTCTCGTTGGGCGACGTGGCATCGAACATGTTGTTCGCAACGATCCCGGTGCGGTCGGGGCGCAAGCCGGTGACGATCGTCCAATGGTTGGGGAAGGTCTTCGACGGATAGCTCGGCCGCATCGCCGCGCTGATCCCATCGGCCGCCAGCGCATTGAGGTTGGGCGTCGCGCCGCGGTCGAGATAATCGGGGCGAAAGCCGTCGATCGAGACGAGGATGGTGACCGGCGCGCGCGTTTCATCTTCGGCGGATGCGGCAACCGGACCGGGCGGCGTGCCGACGGTCATCGGCACGCCGGCATCTGGTGCGATCATTCGGTCGGACGTTGTCGAACAAGCTTGCAGGGCGATGCAGGCAGCCGCCGCGGCGATCCGAAAGGTCCAGGGCATCAACGTCTCCCGATGTCACCCCGACATGCCGCGCGCACGGCTATCCGCCAAGACTCAATTTGACGAATCCGGTCCACCCCGTCGGCGAGCGGCCATAGGCGCCGTCGAGCGCACGGGGCGCTCCGATCACGAACCCGCTGCCGCCGATCGCCGCCTCGACCGGACCGATTACCTTGACGCGATAGGCATAGCCGAGCTCGCCCCGCGTCACGCGAAACGGGCGATCGTGAAGCGGGCTGGCGGGATCGGGAAACAGTTCGTCGTTGGCGACATTCTCGACGCGGCCGAACAGGCTGTGGTGCTTGCCCAGATCCCAATTCGCCTCGCCGATCCACGCGGTCAGCGTGCGGCCGGGCAGGCGGTTCTTGGCCGCAAAGCCGGCAAGCGCCGAGAACCCGCCGCTGGCATATTGCACGGTGACGGTCGTGCGCGCTTCGTCGATGCCGGGTTCGAGCGCTTCGGGACTCTTCAGTCGACCATGGCTGACTTGCGCCGACCAGTTGGGGGAGGGGTTCCAGGTCGCGCGCGCGCTCCATGAATCGAGCGCCGGCGCCTCGATGTTCCAGCGATACTGGTCGGGCTCGCGGCCACGGAATGCCGACCCTTCGAGCTGCCAGCGCGTCGTGCTCAGTCCCGCCGTGACGACGCCGAAGGTGATGTGCGTGCTGTCGAACCAATGGTGCGTGATCGGTGCGAGCGGCAGGTATCTGGCCGATGCGCGATGCATGAACGCGGACGGGCCGAGCGCCGGCTCCGCTACCGGGCCGCCATAGACGAAAGCGCCGACGCCCCCACCGATCGGCAGGTCGATCCGCGCCGACAACTCCATGAACAGGTCGTGCGGATGCTGGCGGTCGATCAGCGGTGTGACGCCATCGGCGGTCTCCCCCGTCGCCAGCAAGCTAGGATAGCCGCGCTTGCCCATCAGCGGGTCGAGGCTGAGCATCGTCATCAGCTTCAGCGTGGCGCCATCGCTGCCCAGGTTGCGCTGCGCTTCCGCCATGGCCATCGACATGACGAAGCCGGACGCGTCGCCGCGCGGCCCGCGCTGGTCGGTATAGGCTCCCCAGGCATAGCCGTGGAGCATCAGCATCCAGCCGCCGCGCATGACGTGCACGCCGCTCATCGCGCCGCCGACTGCGGGCAGGCGCGACGTGCCGGAGCCGAAGCCCGGCTGATCCGGTGTCGCCATCCGCATGCCCGGCGTGGCGGCCATCGGCTGGCCCGCGGGCATCGCCATCCCGGCCATCCCTGCCATCGGCGCGGGCGCGGTAGGGACAGGGGCGGCAGGGACGGGGGGCGCGGGCGTCATGTCCATTCCCGGCATCGCCGCCTGGGGCGCCGGTGCCGCCTCCGGCGTGGGAGCGGCGGGCATGTCCATTCCGGACATGTCGTGCGGCATGGTGGCCGGCGCGGGTTTTGCCTTCGGCGCGGGCGCGGGCGCGGGCGACGGTCGAGTCTGCGCGCGGCGGGGCACCGGCTTGGCTCTGACCTTGGGCTTCGCGGCGGGCGCCGCCGGCATCGTCATTCCCGGCATTCCCGGCATCGATTGCGCCACCGCGGGCAGCGGCAACGCGACGGCACCCAGCAACAGCGCAAGATGCCTCACTTGACCACCATCCACACCGCCATCGCGACCATCATGACATTCTCCGTCAGCGACACGAACCCCAGCGGCACGTTGCTCGATCCACCCACGCACGCACACTTGATCGCGCGCCTGTCGACATAGACCGCCTTTACGACCGACACTGCGCCGATCGTCCCGATGACGAGCGCCACCGGCACCGACAGCCACATCGCCACGCCCGCGGCCATCAACACCCCGGCCAGCGCCTCCAGCACCGGATAGGCATAGCCATAGGGCACCCAGCGGCGCGCGAGCAGGTCGTAGTTGAGGAACATCGTCGAGAAGGATTCGACATCCTGCAGCTTCAGCATCGCAAGCAGGCACATCGAAAAGGCGACGAACCACTCGCCCGCGCGCAACGTCAGCGGCGTACCGTATGCGGCCATGCTCGCCGCCAGCGCCATCGCCGCCGCCATGCCGAATACCGCAACCACCGGGCGATAGCTGGTCTCTCCCTTGGTCGGGACATGCTGGCCGAAGAAGCGGCGCAGGTCGTCGTTCCCGCCGATCCGCTGTCCGCCGATGAAGGTCTGTGGCGTGGTCGCGACGCCATGCTCCGCCTTGAACGCGTCGGTTTGCGCCCGCGTCTTCAGCCAGTGGTCGTCGACGACATAGCCATGCCGTTCGAGCAGCCATTTCGACTTCAATCCATAAGGACAGACATGCTCCGGCATGACCATGCGATAGAGCGTCGCGCGCGTTGCTTCGTTCGCCATGTCGCCCCTATAGCGGCTGTACCATGGTACGGAGTCAAGCGATGTCGGGAATGACGATCGGCAAGCTCGCGGCGGCGGGCGGCGTGGGGGTCGAAACCGTCCGCTATTATCAGCGCCGCGGCTTGCTCGCGGAGCCTGCATGCGGGGGCGGGTATGGCGGCGTGCGGCGCTATGGCGAGCACGACGTCCGCCGACTGCGCTTCGTCCGCGCAGCACAAGCGGCGGGATTTACCCTCGACCAGATCGCTGAATTGCTAGACTTGGACGCCCGCGACGACCGCGCGCGTGCGCGTGACTTGGCCCGTAGTCAAATCGCTGCGCTCGACGTGCGGATCGCCGGACTGACGGCGGCACGCGATTCATTGGCGAAGCTGGCGCACGAATGCGGGAAGGGAGGGACGGGACCGTGCCCGATTATCCTGGCTTTTGAGCAGAACTAAGCGCTGCCCAACGTCGATATATTCGGAACGGTTTCAATTGTTCCACAATCGTCTTCGAAATTTGTCATGATGAACTGGCGGCATGCTCTTTCATGTTTGCCAGTCGGCGTTTTCTGATTGGGGGAGAAAGCCATGACAGGTCGTTTCGCTTTGATCGCGATCTTCGGAATGATTGCACATATCGCGCCTGCGGGCGCCCAATGCCGGAAAGTCGCAGAAGATCCGGTGATCAAAATCGATTCCGCAGCCGAATCGCAATTGAAGTCGATCGGCATTGACCGCGCCATGATTTTCGCCAGCATGGTCGATACGTCGATCCCGGAAACGAACGGTTGCTGGGCGGCGCCGGCCGGAAACTTCGACAGCCAGATCATCTCGATCGGCATGTCGCAATGGAATTACGGCCAAGGATCGTTGCAGCCGCTGCTGACTCGTTACCGCGCCAAGTTTGCATCCAGATCATTGTTCGACGCGGAGCTGTCGAAGCTGATGCCGACCTATGGATCGCTGATCTTTTCGGAAGGGTGCCTACGGCATCAGATCACGCTGGAATGTCGTACCAAGATCCTTGCGTTGCAGGACGACCGTCACCGGATCGATCCCGTCCTTGCCCGCGAGTATAATGCCTTGTTCGAGTCCGATCCGATGCTGCAAATCCAAACGGACGAGTTCGTGCGGATGCTGACGTCGGTGAAAAGTGACCTTGTGCGCTTGTTTCCCGGTAAGACCCCTTCGCCCCGTCAGATAAAGTGGGCGATCGACACCAAAGTGCAGCAAGGGAAATTTCCGGGCGACAACGACGTGAAGCGCCTTCGCAATTCGATTGCGATTGCGCCTCCCAACCGACGCGACGAGGCCTTTCGCGGGCTGGTTGGCTGGTATGACGGACTGACTGCCAGCGCCGATCAGGATGGCGTCACGTACGACAAGAAATGGAACGTCGATATGTGGACCTGTGTCGGCAAGAAGCACGCCTATGACGACGAACAATTCGATCTGCTCAACCTGACGTTCCTTCGTAGCCGGACGGCCCAGGGGGACAGCGGCCGATGGCAAGCGCTGACCTTCCAGCGCCGTGCCGCGATCATTTTGGGCGTCGGTAGCGTCGCTGGCCGCCGCATGGGAAGTTGCACCAACTAACTGTGCAGGAAATGCATCACGTCGCCGTCCTGAACGACATAGCCCTTGCCTTCGGCGCGTAGCTTGCCGGCTTCGCGGGCCTTCGTCTCGCCGCCCAGCGCGACATAGTCGTCGTAGGCGATCGTTTCGGCGCGGATGAAGCCTTTTTCGAAATCGGTATGGATCTCGCCCGCGGCATTGGGGGCGGTGGCGCCGGCGTGGACCGTCCAGGCGCGGGCTTCCTTGGGGCCGACGGTGAAGAACGTCAGCAGGTGGAGCAACCGGTAGCCCGCGGTGATGACGCGCGCGAGGCCCGTTTCGGCGAGGCCGAGCTCGGCCAGGAACTCGCCGCGATCCTCGGCCGGCATGGTGGCGATCTCGGCTTCGATCGCGGCGGAGACGACCACCGCTTCGGCGCCCTCCGCCTTTGCCTTGTCGAACACCCGCGCCGAATGCGCGTTGCCGTTCGCGGCATCGCCTTCGTCGACGTTGCAGACATAGAGCACCGGCTTGGCGGTGATCAGCTGTGCCTGGCTCAGCACGCGTGCTTCCTCGGCATCCTTTGGGTCGGTCAGCCGCGCGGGCTTGCCGTCGCGCAGCAGATCGAGCGCCTGGCCCAGCACGCTGGCCGCGATCTTCGCTTCCTTGTCGCCCTGCGCCGCTTTCTTGGCGAAGGCAGGCACCCGCTTTTCCAGGCTTTCGAGGTCGGACAGCATAAGCTCGGTCTCGACCGTCTCGGCGTCGGCGATCGGGTCGACCTTGCCCTCGACGTGGGTGACGTCGCCGTCCTCGAAGCAGCGCAGGACGTGGACGATCGCGTCGACTTCGCGGATGTTGCCGAGGAACTGATTGCCCAGGCCCTCGCCCTTCGATGCGCCGCGCACCAGGCCGGCGATGTCGACGAACGCCAGCTGCGTCTCGATGATCTTCGCCGATCCGGCGATCGCCGCCAGCTTGTCGAGCCGGGTGTCGGGCACGCCGACGTTACCGACGTTCGGCTCGATCGTGCAGAACGGATAATTGGCCGCCTGCGCCGCCGCGGTTTCGGTCAGCGCGTTGAAGAGCGTCGACTTGCCCACATTGGGAAGCCCGACGATGCCGCATTTGAAGCCCATGATGCTCGCTTTGGGGATGGGGAAAGCGCGCTCTCTAGGCGGAGATGCGGCAAAGCGCCAGCCGGGTCAGCCCCGCTTGCCGCCGGGGCCGCCGCCGCCATTGCCCTTGC
>Ga0164297_10003896_pt1 | contig 13657 bp, 9 predicted proteins | sample GEODES058metaG_FD_113539 | JGI IMG/M metagenome (GOLD analysis project Ga0164297, IMG submission 113539) | Dystrophic lake water microbial communities from Trout Bog Lake, Wisconsin, USA - GEODES058 metaG | ecosystem: Environmental > Aquatic > Freshwater > Lake | place: USA: Trout Bog Lake... | reverse complement strand
GTGCCAGTTCCGGTGCCAGTACCAGTGCCTGTACCCGTTCCGGTTCCAGTTCCTGTTCCAGAGTTTCCTCCGCCAGGAAGGTCGATGGAATTTACTGCATAGACCTCTTGAACCTGATAGGAATAGGATTGGCCAGGCTGAATCCCCGGGACTATTGCTGCATTCGATGTGTCATTGACTGCGGTGTAATTGCAGACTTGACCACCAATAGTGCCACCAAAGTAGGCATAGGAGATGGCACTGGCTGCTCTCTGAGTTTCAGTATCACCAAAGCTTGAGCTCAGGCCGCCAACCACTCCAACAGGAGTTGGGGGCGAGGTCACGATATCGCTTCGGTAGATCTGCCAAGCGGCACGCTGGCTGTTACCGCCAGCCCACCCGAGAGGCTGCCAATTGACGACTACTTCAGGAGTACCGCCAGGATTGTTTGGAAGGCGAGTTGCAGAAGCAGTTACGCCATTCGCGGTTGCTTGGCTTCCGCCGTTACCACCACCAACAAGTGCAGCTACTGTGCCGAGAACGAGAAGAACCGAAACCAAACCAGATGGGAATGATCGATTCTTAGGCTGGATGGTTTTAACGCCTTCTTTGGTAATCAAGAGATCGGGGACGGTGAAAATCACTCGAACCTTGTCTCCAGGTTGAATACCCTTAATCAGTCGAGAAGCAACGATGTAGGAGCTATCTGGCTCTACATCGGTTACATGGGCAGTCGCAACTTGATCATGTCCGCGAATAATAACCACGGATTGACCAGACTGGAACCCGGCCCGAGCGCCTTTGTTGACAAGGGCTTTGTTCTCTTGGGTATTCAAGACAGTTCCCCAAGGCAAGGCGCGACCATGAATTGATTGAATCGCTTCGTTCACAGCCTGACCGATGGCATCTTTAATGAGTTCTTCTTCGGAGACATTCCCCGCTCGAACCGTTGAGACACCCTGAACAGCGGCACCGTTCACAGCCAAAGAGGATGCAACATCGTACACCACAACTCGGACAGCTACAGTTGCCTGCTTGCCTCCGGGTACGAGACGCACGTTGTAATCGGCGATGTCGCCGGTTACGATCGTGGAAGCTTTCACTTCCTGCCCGAGACGAATCAGATTGATAACGCCATCGGGGGGAGAAGATATTCCCAAGTCCTTTTCAGACCGGGTGATAGACTCGTCTGGGATGACGTCAATTGTGCCAATTTTGCCAAGTTCACTCGCGATGGAACTGGCAGCAACTTTCCCAAAGTTTGTGCCTGGCGATTTTAAATTCCTAAACTCAGCAACGCCCCATTGCGGTAGCACAGCAACCTGTGCATTCGATTTGGCATATAGAGCCAGGGTCACGGAAGGGCAAACCAGGGTCAAGATGACCAACTGGCCAACTACCTTCCCAAGTAACGATTGAATGAACCGTCTCACTTGACGCTTCCTCCTTAATCCTTATTCGGTTTTGGTATTTAGCCCGTCGGTTGTTCGGAGGGATTAAATTCAACCACCCCTGGTCCAAATGGCTGGTCTTGTTATAGACCTGCCATTCAGTTGGTCGACCACTTCGATCAATCAACAGTTCTCCCTGAGAACTCGCACAAGCGAACTGGCACGAACCCGCAGGAATCCGCCGGAGTATATCACGTTCTTAAGGCCTGTGCAATTGAATTAGACCTATCGAGAAACTAAAGCTGAATTCACAGATTCTTTGACGTCCAGAAGACTCTGCCGAGTGTCAATAATTCGATCGGCATAGACCGCCTTAATGGATGAAGGGAGTTGTGTCCCAATAATCGCTCGTGCTTTGGTTTCATCGCCGTACCTTTCCGCGACCCTTCTCAGCTGTTCCTCTGGACCACATGTCACCAGCCATACCTGATCAAATTCAGCTTGCAGACATGCTTCTAACAGAAGTGGTACCTCGACAAAATCAGCCTCAGATCGTCGTATCCGATCCATGATTAGGGGATGCATCAATCGGTTAATGCTGCGCCTTAGCGCAGGGTTGGCTACCAGAGCCTCGCGAAGTGATTGCCGGTCCACAGGAGGCGGCCTAGAGACCAATCCGGCCAGCGCCCGATTGATGTCTGGCTCGTCAAAGAGTTGTGCTGCAATCGCATCGGCGGAGACGACGGCAAACCCACTCTGTCGAATGAGTTCCAGAACGGTTGATTTACCTTCCCCAATGCCCCCGGTAACAGCACAGATCACCCTTAGACCTTACCCAAGTGTTCAATAACGAAAAGGGTCCATGCGCCTAAAGCACATGGACCCCAATGGTAGAAGACTTCAGATCTTATTCTTCGGTTGCTTCTGCAGTTTCGGTTGCCTCTACTTCTTCTTCATCATCGTGAAGAACAAGACCCTTCAGCATTCCGAGTCGCTCACCGATGGTTGCACCGCCGGTTGCGAATCCACGTCGGCCACCGCCAACATCATCGTATTCGTCGTAATCATCTCGACCACGGCCGCCCTTCTTGCCCTTCTTCTTACCGCCTCTATCGCCTGCCTTTCGGAGGTCGTCATCATAGCTCGGAGAAGAAACGCCGCGATCAGCGCCTGGTCTCAGCTCGCCGCCACCACCGATGGCTCGCATGCTCAGGACCATTCGTCGCTCGTCAGGCCTTAGGTCGATGATCTGAGCTTCAACTTCTTGATTCTCTTCAACGACGTCCTGAGGTCGCTTGATGCGTCTGAACGACATCTCACTAACCGGCATGAATGCCTCAGCACCCTCCGGAAGCTTGATAAATGCACCACTCTGAACTATTCGGCCGATAGTCACGGTTAGCTTCTGGCCAACAGTGTAATTCTGCTTGATCAGGTTCCAAGGATCTGGGAGGACCTGTCGGTGACCAAGGGAAATCTTCCCAGCACCGGCATCCAATCTAAGAACCATGACCTTAATCTTCTGGCCTTCCTTGAACATCTCCTTGGGATGATTGATTCGAGCCCAGCTCATTTCTGAGATGTGCAAGAGTCCATCGACCCCACCGAGGTCAACGAATGCACCGTAGTCGGTCAAGCGTCGAACCGTTCCATCGAGAGTATCGCCTGGCTTGACGCCTTGGAAGATATTCTCCTTCGCCGAAGCTCTTCGCTCTTCTTCAGCTTGTCGGTTCGAAAGAACAACTTTCTTTCGTTCACGATCAATCTCAAGAACCTTCAACTGAAGTGGCTGACCAACATACTTCTCGATGTTGCGCAACTTGCCAGAGCCTACGTGAGTTGCCGGGACGAACCCACGGACACCTACGTCAACTACAAGTCCACCCTTAACTCGATCAACGACTTGAGCCGTGATCATCTCTTGGGTCTTGAAAGCTTGCTCGATCTTATCCCAAGCCTCTTCGAACTCAGCTCGCTTCTTCGACACGATCGGGTTGCCCTCGGCACCCTCTGGTCGAATAACGATGACGCTGATCTTATCACCGACATTGAAGTGACCCTTTGCGGTCTCAAGGTTCTGCTCGCTGAGCTCACCAAGTGGAACGATTCCTTCAGCCTTGGTACCCAGATCAACAAAGACCTTGTCTTTATCAACTTGGATAATCGTGGCTTCGATTCGCTCGCCCTTGACAAGGCGCTTGAATCCACCCTCATTCTGGTTGGCTTCCTCGCCAAAGTCTCCTCTCATTGCGGCTTCGAACAAGGCTGCGTCAGCCTTTTCGTCTCGCTTGGGAGCTTCGGTTGTGGTCACCTGAACCTGTTGAGGAGTTTCAGTAGTTACCTGCACTTGCTGAGGCGTCTCAGTTGTCACTTGAACTTGCTGAGGAGTCTCAGTAGTTACTTGGACCTGTTGAGGTGCGGCCTCGACGGCTGCTTCAGCTTCAACAACTGGTGCAGATTCTGTGGCATTGGATTCCGCAGAAGGGTCGGCGTCAACTGCTGCTGCAGCGGTTGGCGTAGAGTCGTTTTCCGGTTCGGTTACGGAGGGTGCGTCGGACACCTGGGCAGCCTGCTCCGCTGGCTGCTGGGTTTCTTCCTCACCCACAGGCGTCTGGTTCGGGTCGATCGTCATGTGTTTGTTGGACAGTTCTCCAAAGAATTGGACCTAATGCTACCTGATCCCCCTCCCACGGGGCAGGAAATCAATTCGCATTAAGCTGTCCATTATCGCACGTTAAACCCGGTTCCAGTCACGGGTTTTTTCGTAAAGTTGGCGATACTTAACGTACAAACCGCTGAAATCCGTACCTGATGGGGCAATTGTGGCCTTCGGGCGTATTGTTGACCGACAAGCAGTCTGAACATCGGGCCATAGCTGGATACCCACTCCAGCCAGAATTGCAGCTCCATAGGCTGGGCCCTCATCACATTCCAAGGTAGAGCATGGACGCCCAAAAACGTCGGCCAACATCTGAATCCAGAACCGACTCTTTGCTCCTCCGCTGGTCACTCGAATTTCATCGGATTGTGCCCCCAAGCCAAGCAATAGGTTAAGGCCATCCAACAATCCAAAGCTGATACCTTCGAAGACAGCTCGGCTTAAATGAGCATGGGTATGGCTTAGATTGAGACCAGCAAACGCACCACGGGCATAAGGGTCATTATGTGGACAGCGCTCCCCAGTCAAATAGGGCAAAAAGATCAATCCATCAGAGCCAGGTGTAGTTGTCTCAGCCTCGGCTGAAATTTGATCGTAATTCATTCCTTGCGAAAGGGTGTCTCGGTACCATCGGAGCGCTCCACCGCAAGACAACATCACACCCATCGCATGCCACTTCTCATTAGCATGACAAAACGTATGCGCAGCCCCAGATTTGTCGTAGTTGGCATCATCAATCGCCGTAAAAACCACTCCGCTCGTTCCCAGACTCACACTGATGACACCTGGAGCCACTGCTCCGGTACCGACAGCGCCTGCGGCTTGGTCACCTCCGCCGCCAACCACTGGAATTCCCTCCGTAGTCTTCCCTGTCACAACATGCGACTCGAAGCATTGAGGGAAGAATGATTCAGGTAAGTCAAGCGCCTTCAGCATCTGACTCGACCATTTGCGATTGGGAACATCGAAAACGCCTGTGCCACTGGCATCGCTCACTTCAGTTGCCTTTACCCCAGTCAGTTTGAATCGAATGTAGTCCTTGGGAAGCAGAACAGATTGAACTCTGGAGTAATTCTGAGGCTCATGGTTTCGTAGCCAAAGCAGCTTTGGAACTTGGAATCCAGTGAGTGGCGGGTTGCATGTGATAGCTCGAACGAGGCCTGCTCCAACTTCTTGGTCAATTTGCTGGCACTCAGCTACGGTTCTCTGGTCGTTCCAGAGGATTGCGGGCCGAATGACTTGATCGTCTGCGTCCAAAAAGACCGCACCATGCATTTGCCCGGTAACTCCAATCGCGTCAATTGAAGACAGATCGAATTCAGATAAGCACTGTTGGACTCCAGCCCACCAATCCTCCGGATTCTGTTCTGACCACATTGGACGTGGCACACTCAGTGGATACTCAGCGGATGCCTGCTGTAAAACACTTCCTGTTTCATCGATCAGTAGAACTTTGCAGCCTGAGGTACCAACGTCGATTCCGAGCAACTTTGCCATGCAACGAAGTTTAGCCCTCTAGGCTGCAAATTCGGACTACTCCTTGGGTTTGTTCTTCACTTCTGGCTTCGCCTGATTCTTTAAGAGATTTGTCAGATCGGCATTGACCTGTTTCTCTGTTTCGTCTTTAAGCCGCTTGGCTTCCGCTGGATCACGGACAACTTTCGGCGTCAAGAAAACGAGAAGCTCAGTTTTTTGGTTCGATTTCGAAGTGTTTCTAAACAGATTTCCCAACACAGGAAGATCACCAAGTAGTGGGAGTTTGTTGACTGTTGCTGAGACTTGATTTCGGATCATTCCACCCAAGACGATCGTTTCGCCATCCTTTGCCGACACAGTGGTTTGTGCCTCACGTTGATTGACTATGGGAGCGTTGAACGACGTGTAACCTTGAAGGTCGTTTGCTGTCTGGGTCACGTCCATCGTGACGTAGCCTTCTTTGGTGATGTGCGGCGTAACTGTTAGCACGATTCCCACATTTTGGAAAGCATAGTTATAGCTATAGGTTCCGGTTGTACTTTGTACGGTGCTTACGACATAAGGAATGCTCTGACTGATATTGATCTGAGCTTCCATATTGTTAGAAGTAAAGATCCGTGGGGTGGAAAGGACCTGATACTTCGTATCCGTTTGTAGCATGTTAAAGAACGCCGAAACATCTCCACCTGAAAGAGTGTAGGAAAGGCCTTGTAGAGCAGGCGATGTCGATTGCAGGCCAAAGTTTTGACCAATCGACGTACTTACGCCTTTCACCTTCTGCGCAAATGCGTATTCCACGCCAAATTGGCTTGTTTTATCTAGGGATGCCTCTACGATCACGGTTTGGATCATCACTTGCTCAGGAATTCGATCCAACTGATCAATCACATTTTTGACCAATTCCAGGTTATCAGGAGTCGTGACGATGATGACGGAATTGGTGTTGGGGTCCGAAATGGCTGTGACTTGACCTGTTAGATCATGAACACCAATCACGTGGCCGGTTGAGTCGTAACCAATTCCCTGACCGTTGCTCACGGTCGAGCTGGTGGAAGTTCGGCTGGAATTGGATGACTGGCCTCCAAACATCCCCATCATGCCGCCACCAAAACCTTGAGTAACCCCAACGGACGTCAAGAGTTCTCCACTGGACGCATTTGGATCCTGCAAGTTAAGAGCCAAGCCTTGCGAATTGTCCACTGATCCGCCAGGAGCGGTGGAACGCGTACTGGTGGATGTCGACGAGTTTGTAAAGCTGTTATTTGTTGGAGTGATCGTCGTATTGGTTCGAGACGAAGAACCTGTTCGCTGACCAAACGCCGCCGTCAAGAGATTCGCAACCGTATCTGAGCGAGCACTCTTAAGCTGATACACGTAGGTCGTTGTCACAAATGGCATCTTCTGATCCAAATCGTTGATAACCTTATCGGCCAGGACAAGCTGATCCTCGGTGCCCGACACGATAATGGAGTTTGTTCGTGAATCGGCAACTGCCAAGTTCTGATTTTGTTGCGTGTTGCCTTGTCCAAACCCACCAAACGGGCCAAATCCTTGTTGTGTTGTCGTGGTTGAACTTGCTCCGCGTCCCTTGTTTGCATTGGCAATCAAGACATTCTGGATAGTTGTAGCTAGATCGCTGGCACTGGCAAAGTGCAGCTTGAATGTCTTGGATTGGATCGCCGAGGTTTGCTTCTTATCAATTTCCTTGATCAGGGCGGCTACTTGGGATTGGAGAGACTGCGAAGCATATACGATGACCATATTGCTGAATTCTTCAGCAGCAGCGTGAGCTCCTGAAGTTGAAGCCCCTTGGCTGCTCTGTGCCGCAGTGCCAAATGCAGCAGCTTGATCGGCTCCGCCCGGCCCACCAAAACCTCCGGGGCCACCACCACCGGGTCCGCCTCCAGGTCCTCCGCCTCCTGGGCCATTCCCTCCCGGACCGTTTCCACCCGGGCCACCACCAAATCGACCACCGATTGAAACAGTGGAAGTGGATTGGAACAAATCATTGATGGCCTTGGCAACCTGGCTTGCACTGGCGTAGGTCAATCGGTAGAATTGAACCTGATTCTGGCCAGCACCTGGTCCCCCAGTGCCTCCTGGACCACCCATCATTCCAGTACCTGGCATGCCTCCAGGTCCTGTTCTGGCAGTTGTCTTGGGTAGTGCTTTAATGACGAGGAGCTTTCGCTGCCGGCTGATCTGAAATCCCCTCAACCGAAGTACCGAATCGAACACATAAAACGCCTCAGCCAGACTTACAGGTGCAGAAGTCGTGACCGTGATGGGTCCTGTTAAGGTTGGATCCTTAACGAGTGTGATATTCGATGCCTGCTCGATAAAGGCAATCACATTATCGACGCTTGCGTTGCGAAAACTGAGCTTGACTCGAGTCTTGGAATTCAATTTGAGGTTATCCCAAGGATCCCCAAGATCGCTTCCATATAATTCAGATTGTGTTTGAGCGACGATGGGTACGACGGCAAGGATAAAGGCGCCGGCGGCCATGAGGGCTTTTCGTGTTTGCATCAGTTCTCCACTGGACACAACGCCACCATCGGCTTGTGATTTCCAATGCATCCATCTTCCGCTTGAAAAATGAAGAACCTATGAAGGATTGGCAAGAATCAACTTAAGCCAGCATTACAGCTTACGGGCAACCATGACCAACTGCGGCCAAACAAACCCTATCTTCTCTTCATACAAGTTCAATTTGATCGTAGCTGCCAATTCTGGCGATGCACCCCGGAATCTCTTCCGTAACTCGACAACCTTTTCAGCAGGCGTTCCAATTCTCTCAACCCAGGTATCGAAGTCCATCTCAAATCCTTCGGTGTAGAACTGAATCTCCTCAGATTCCACGATCAAGCCAGCTGCCTCGACCATCGTTCGCCACTCACTGGGGCGATAGTTCTTGACATGGGAGTTGTCTCTCAGAAGCTCAATCTCGTTGATCTCTTTATCCAAGACGTCATCCTCCGGGACAGTAGTATCGACGACGAGGACTTTCCCGCCTGGACGAACCACTCGTGCCATTTCATTTACTGCTTTTTGAATGTCGGCATAGTGGTGAGGAGCCAAGCGCACCGTGACGATATCGAAAGAATTCGCTTCAAACGGCATCTCTTCGGCCAGACCTTGAACGGTTTCAACGTTGTCGAGCCCCCTCTCACTTGCGGTCTTCAAAGTTTGTTGAAGCATCGAAGGCGTCAAATCGAATGCAACTGATCTGGCAACGTATGGTGCAAACGCTAATGCAACATTTCCCGCTCCGGTCGCGATATCGAGTAGTTCGTCGGTTGAAATAGGATTGACAAGTTTGACCAACCCATCCAAGGCATCCTTGTTTGCATGTCCAGCACTCGTCGCGTACTTTTCGGCGACCGGTCCAAAATTGGCGGCAACGAGATCATGAATGGATTTAGGATCGGCCATGAGACCAGCTTACCGACTTCCCTTGATAGCTTTCAGGCTGGATTCAAACCGTTCATAGAAGAGTTGACGCTGCTCCGTGTGTCCTATCGTCACCCGAATGCAACCTTCTAAAGGTGGCTGGCTTGGCTTGCGGATAAAGACACCAGCCTGCAGCAAGGTCTCCACGAGTTGCTCAGCAAGGAGCCGATCTCCGACGTCAACGGTTAGGAAGTTGGTGGACGACGGCAAGGGATGGAATCCTTGTCCTCCGAAGTAGTCCACCATTTCATTACGACCTTTAGCCGTTTCTTGAACCACGCTCGCGACAAACTCTGTATCTTTAAGCGATGCCAAGGCTCCAGCCTGTGCGATGGAATTCACACCAAAGTGCATTCGCACCTTGTCAAAGGACCTTATCACCTCTGAATCTCCGATCACATATCCAATACGAAGCCCTGCCATCCCATGAGCCTTGCTAAAGGTTCTAAATCGCAGTACGTTTAATAGTTGGGATTGGACTGGGAGGAGTGCTCCGGCAAAGTCACAATACGCTTCATCCAGGAACAAAATGCAATCGCGTGGCAGCCGAGAGACAAGGTTAAAAATGGACTCCCGGCAATGAAATGCTCCGGAAGGGTTATCTGGATTCGCCAGATACAAGACCTTGGCTTTGAGATCTACAGTTGTTTGAACAAGCGCCTCTAAGTCTGGCCGCTGGCCCACGTACGGCACGCGATGGATCACTCCCCCACACGCAACCGCTCCGAATTCAAAAGTTGGATAACTGCCCAGAGTTGTAACAATCTTGTCTCCAGGCTGGACAAAGAGTCGGCAAGCGTTAGCCATCAGTTCATCGATTCCGGCTCCAAGGGACACGTTGTCAACCTTGATGCTATGAACTAGCGCAAGTTCGGCTCGAAGAAGCCAGCCTTCAGGATCACCGTAAAATTCGGGATGCTCTAAAGCCTTGGCCATCGCTAGACGCGCCTTGGGCGATACACCGAAAGGGCTTTCATTCGCACCCAATCTGAGTTCAATTGGAATGCCTGTGCGTCGCTCTAAAGCTTCCGGTCCTATGAATGGCTTTGTTAAGGGCACGGCACTGATAATCGGGTTGTACAGCGGGCGCATCTCATGAAGTTTATCCTTCAAAAAGCCTGGATATTGCTGGAACACCTTCTCAAGGGAGACATCTTAGTAGTTGAGTCGAGTGTTAAGAACATGAGACATTACACAAGACTTAGAGCATTGCAAAGGATGCAAGGAGTTCATCCATGTGCGCATATTTTACAGACGGCGAAGTTGATGGATTTTCAGACGTTACTTCTGAGGATTCAGAAGTCGTGGTGTCCAGTCCGGACCCAGGGTTCAATCGACATGCAGCCCAACCTCTCAGTCCAGAGGAATATGTAAAGCTTCAACGAGAAGCCAGGATTGATGCTGAATCAAAGGAGTTGAAGTCGGAAACAAGCGAGATCAAATCATTAGATGATGTTTTGAACGATTGAATGCTTAATGCTGGCCCCGTCTGGCCAAATAACCAGACTTACTGGGTTTGCCCCTTCGGATGATAGGTCTCTCTTTAGCTTTACGTCATCCACTTTCGCTCCGCGCACTTTGATCTCAAAAATCCGAGCATCGAGTTCTTTGAGTATGCGCCGAGTCGTCTTCGTGTCACCTTTGCCGGTGTAAAGGACACGATAGCCTCTAAACCAACTTGATTCGACAATTTGGTTTCCCATCAGGTACCCGTTAGAATCACCTAAGGGTTGAAGGTCGTATTGCTCACACAAAGTGCCCAACGCATGAGCACGGACGGCAGCAGGATCACAGTCGAAGAGATAGTCACCATGATTAACGGCTGACGGTGCAAGTGCCTCTGTTGAGAGTCGGCTTCCTGTTTCCAAGTGAACGGCCCATCTACCAAATTTGGCTTCAGTTCCTACTTGAATCAATGCTTCTCTACATTCACCGCCAAAAGAAACGAACTCCAGCCCGCATTCCAAACTCTCAAAAAACGAATCTGCCATAGCTGGACTCAATTTGATGAGGCCCAATTTGAGCTTCGACATCCGATGGCACAATTCGGTGGGGTTCGGTTCAAATTGAGTGGGATCGAGGGTTCTTCTTCCGGCGACTCGCCGTGCGGGATCTGCCAAGGCATATTCAAAATTCCATTCCACCTGGAGAGAATCTTCACATCGTGTTTCAGCCAACAACTGCAAGGCCTCCAAGTTGAATCGTGCAGATTCCAGGCGCTCTGAATCCAAGTCAAATCCGATCGTAGCGCCTCGTCTTGCCAAGGCAATCAAGTCGGCACCGATGCCACAGGTGAGGTCTGCTACCAAAGTTGATTCTGGGAAGTGACTCGCGTGGTACCTTGCGACGGCTTCGTGAGTCGCTTGCTCTAAAGCCTCTTTGACAAAGATCATTTTCTCTGCTTCGGCAAACTTTGCACGGGCTCTGCGTCGTAGATCCCATTGCAAGAAGGCCCATGCCGCGGAATCGGCATCGGTGATCTTGGCGATCTTTTGAATCGCCCCTGCAGTGGGTTCCAATCCGGAAGCCAACTCAAGCGCACGGAGTCGATTCGTATACACATTGTTAGTATGAAACGAAATGACCAATCTGTACTTCCCCTTGGGAGGAGCAACTGAACCTAATCGGCAAAATAGACTAACGGTATACTTTTCTCGTTGTAGGACTGCCGATATCGGAGGCGACGCAGTCTGAATGTCTTCCCCCAAAAGGTTGGATTTCCGACCTCAAAACCCCCTCCGTTCTTTGAAGCAATGAGCAGTAATTTGGATCAGAACAACAGCGCGGCGCGCAAGACTTGGCGAGAGAAAGTTGGTCTCGCAGAGATGCTAAAGGGTGGCGTCATCATGGACGTCGTCAACTCAGATCAGGCGCGAATTGCCGAGGATGCTGGTGCGGTAGCAGTTATGGCGCTTGAACGCGTCCCTGCCGATATTCGACGTGATGGCGGCGTGTCTCGCATGAGTGATCCCGAGATGATTCTGGGGATCAAGGACGCGGTTTCAATTCCAGTTATGGCAAAGTGCCGAATCGGCCACTTCGTTGAAGCTGAAATTCTCCAAGCATTGGAAGTCGACTTCATCGACGAAAGCGAAGTTCTAACTCCTGCCGATGAGGAGAACCATGTCGACAAACACGCATTTACGATTCCATTCGTTTGCGGCGCTCGAAACCTCGGTGAGGCGCTCCGACGTTGCGCAGAGGGAGCGGCAATGATCCGAACGAAAGGTGAAGCTGGCACGGGAGACGTCGTTGAGGCCGTTCGGCACATGCGTACGATCATGGCCGAAATTCGCCAGGTACAGAACGCTCGTGAAGATGAGCTGTATGTTTTGGCAAAGCAGCATCAAGCCAGCATTGAGCTGATTCGCGAAGTCAAAGCTCTAGGCAAATTGCCCGTTCCCAACTTCTCCGCAGGCGGAATCGCTACTCCTGCCGATGCAGCTTTGATGATGAAACTCGGTGCAGAAACTTGTTTCGTTGGCTCAGGAATCTTCAAGTCTGGCGACCCTCAGAAGCGTGCCAAGGCGATTGTCGAAGCAGTTCTGTTCTACAAGGATGCTAAAAAGTTGGCTGAGATCAGTGCGGGCCTCGGTGAGCCAATGGTCGGAATCAACGTTGGTTCGCTGACCGATAAGGAATTGCTAGCCACTCGCGGCTGGTAGTATTTCGCTGTCGCGAAGGTAATCGTTTGGCAAGAATTGCAGCGTCATGCTGCAATTCTTGCCTTTGTCTTTCTTGGGTCCACTTTGGGATTTGACCTGCTTACCTACTAGCCCTTCTTGCCTTTCTGATCTTTCTGACCCTTCCCACCATTCTGCCCCTTTCGCCAATTTCCCTTTAACGATGCCCTCCACGGGCGGGGCATTGCCTTCTGGTGACTCGAGTCCTAACGCAATCTCGCTGACCTGTCCTCCCGACGTAAAGTCGGGACAGGCCCCGCCTAAACTCGCTGCGCTCGAACACTAGCGGCTTCGGGGCAGACAGGTCAGAGCTCAATACCGGACTCAGGCCACCATAAGGCAATGGGATTATTCTTTTCCGGTCTCTTTCCCTGCGATCGATTTAGTCCCGGCATTCCGGACTCGCTCCAACGGAACGAAGGGGGCCGCAGTTCCACTTGGGCAACCCATTTTGCAGATTCCAGCCAGTTAATAAATTGGAAAGAAAATTTGAGGTGCGTTCCCCTCTCTGCCAAGCTCGAAGAGTTGGTGGAGAGGGGACAGGGGTGAGGATCTGGATTCTACAATTTTAATACATTGAACGTTCCGTAGGGGTGCATGCCCCTTCTCGGCCAAGCTCGAAGAGTTGGTGGAGATGGGACGGGGTGAGGATCTGGATTCCGGATTTACAGCATTGTAATGTCGAAACTATATTCCGAAGTCAGGTCTGCGTCCGGTCCTCTCAATACAAATGAGCTGTATTTTCTCGACCCAAGGCATCACATGTTCGAGGAATTCGATATTGGGAATTCTGAGTGTTGCAATACCCAACTCGGCAAGATACTCATCTCTTCTGGCATCGGTTTGGCAATTGTGTTGTTCGCCGTCTAATTCGACACACAGATTTGCTTCAGAGCAGTAGAAGTCCAGCACATAAGGCCCAACCGGATGTTGACGCCGAAAGACAAAACCCAAATTCTTATTTCTTACGTTCTTCCAAAGGATTTGCTCCGTTACGGACATGGCTCGTCGCAATC
>Ga0164297_10003895_pt1 | contig 13660 bp, 13 predicted proteins | sample GEODES058metaG_FD_113539 | JGI IMG/M metagenome (GOLD analysis project Ga0164297, IMG submission 113539) | Dystrophic lake water microbial communities from Trout Bog Lake, Wisconsin, USA - GEODES058 metaG | ecosystem: Environmental > Aquatic > Freshwater > Lake | place: USA: Trout Bog Lake... | reverse complement strand
CAGAAGTCATGTGACGTTCTTCATCCAACTCGGTTTCTTTTTTGCCTTTGTGCATAGACTTTTCATGTTTGTGCACTTCTTTGTCAGCAATTTTCTTAACTTCTGGTTTAGTTACGCAAGAATCACCTTCTTCAGTCATACTGTGTTTGGACAAACGAGTTTCTTTATCTTCTTCTTTCTTCAAAGCAGAAGGTTTAACCATTTTCTTAACAAGTGCTTTGTCTTCTTTCTCATCAGGATGAGATTCTTCTTTAACTGCTTTTTTAGTGTATACATCACCAGTAGAAGTTTTCTTGTGTTCGTGACCAGTCAATTCGCCTTTTTTCTTAGGCATTTGGCTCATGTATTTGCCTTTTAGAACGTCAAAGGGATTAGAAGATTTCTTTTCATCTTCTTCTCTAACGTCAGCTGTATGACCAGATGCTGCAGCCTTGTCATCTTTTTTCTTTGCAATTTGACCTTGAATTTTTTCTACAGGAACCATGCCCTCTGCGTGTGGTTTTGCAGTTACAGGATATTTTTTACCTTGAAACTCAAAGTGAGATTGACCTGCTCTTTTAGCGGCGTGCGCAGCTTTGTGGAAACCAGTTTCATCTAACTCTGGTTCCAAAAGCATCTTTTTCTTTTCATCGGCTTCCATGATTGCTTTTGTTGCATCAACCAATGATTGTGGTACTAGAGATTTGGTAAACATTATTTTGCTCCTGTTTTGTTTTTGATCCAGTTGTCTGGTGTTTTTCCGTGTTTATCTTTAAAGTGATTGTGTAACTCTTTACCTGTAACCTTGTGTTTTTTAGAAATGGTCAACATTAATTGATTAATGGTATCATAATCATGGTCTTTCAATTCGTTCAAACCTTTTTCTAGTTCTGCAACATGGTCTTCTTTAATCTTTTTCTTTTTAATTGTTATACCTGATTGACCAAACTTTTCTATTGGTTTAACAAAGTCTTCTTTATTGCCTGCACCACCAAGGGTGCCACTTACACCAGAATCTCCTTGACCAAAATCAAAGATTGATTCCTTAAACTTCTTTAATTTTTTATTTTTTTCTGCTAACGGATTAGGGCTGACACCTCTTGGTTGTCCAGCAAAATTTGCAACGTCATCGTTACTAAATTCTCTTTCCTCATGGTATGTATTATCTCCCAAGCCTGCGTTAGCTGCACCAGTAGAACCACCTCTTGTGTCATAAGAAGAACCAACACCATCAACATTACCGATTCTGGCTGCACTTAGAGACCTGTTACCTAGTTTTTTTGTTCTGATTGTGTTTGCGTCTTTATTGAAATTATTAACTTTTGGTTCTGGTGCTTTGACCATTACTGGATTTTTGTCTTCTGCGTATGTGCTTCCACCACCAATTCTAGGTGTGTAACCACTATTGGATTTGATATCTCCATCTCTAACATCATCTCTACGACCTAGTTTTGCGGCAAATTGCATAACTGGACTATTATTGTCTTTCAATACATTTAGACCTTTAGATGCAAGATTTGATTTTTGAATAGATTTTGCACCAATCTTAGATTCATAAATCTGTAAGAATTTATTTGAACTTGTGTAATTTACAGAACCAAAATCCAAGAATTTCGTTGTTTCTGTAAACAAATTAGAGATGTCATCAACTTTATCTTCTAAGTCTCCGGTGTTATCAAAACGTGAGAAATTTTCAAACAATTCTGAGAAATGAGCAATATTCTTTTGTGCTTCCGTCCAACGAGCATGACGAGTTGATTCAACCATCATTCTGGCCAATAATGTATTTCTTTCTTGACTTACCTTGTCGGTAGTGTCTACAAACACCATCATTGTCTGATAACCTAGTTCTTCCAGTTCTTCTTTGATACTAGAAATCTTTTCATAGTCATCAGCAGGACCATTGATAATAAGTGGACCACGGTGGCGGATTGCTTCCATCTTAGGATTCATAGAACGCATGGCCAACTTGTGTTTGTCATTCATGATATCCATAATTTGTTGGAAGTTGAATTCCACAATGTTTTGTTCTGCGATACATTCACGAATAACAACGTCTTTACCAGAACCAGGACCACCAGTAACAAAGATTGCCTTACCTTGTCCACGATTGGTGGATTCATGTAGACCCATACCTTTAGTTACATCATGAAACAATTCTGTTGCATGTTCTGGATGTTTTCTGATATTTGATGGTAGATTTTCTTTGAACTTCTTGAAATCACCATTCTTGACATAGTTACGCATATCGGTACCAGAGATACCTGGTTTGCGTTCACCAGTTGATTGTTGTTCAATATGGTCGAACTTAAAGTACCCGTGGCGACCTTCTACACCATTGTATTTTTTCAATAGGTGATAATTTGCTGATGCATCTTCACCAGAAGCAACAATAGCGTGCGTGTAACCTTTTTTGTGCATCAATGCAGCATGGTGCAATAGACCTGGTGCTTCTTTTGTTGCAGGAACAATGTTTGCATCTGGAAAAGTACGTTTGATGTGCTTCATTTTGGTATTAACTTCCAGTGGATTCTTCTTGGCATCATGTGCGTGAGAAGCCACAATGATGTGGTCAGCATTGTTTCTTTTAGCCAAGTCTTGAATACCTCTGACATTTTCCTCATGACCCTTAGTTGGTGGGTTCATGCGGCCAATTGCCATGACAATTGACTTGGTCTTTTCTTCTACTAACTGTCTAAAGGATTTCATCGTGGTCTTGCCAAAAAGTTAAGTCTGTTAAATTCTTGTCTATCGTTCAGTTTAGAAACTTTGCCTTTATGTGTTGCAACGAAACCTTCTGGTTTAACTGATGCATCACCGACAGTATGTTCTAAACCACCAGTGTGTCTTGCTAAAACGTGAACTAATGCATTTTTCGCTTGTTGTAAGTGATGATGCATCTTAAAGAAATTCTCATAATGTTGACTGTTATTATCTATGTGTTCAATATGTGCTTTCTTTTCTGCTTCTTTTCTAGCGATTGCAGCAGGCGTTTTAACCTTTGCAATGTCTTTGTCATATTTAGCTTCGATAGATTTCTTGAGTCCAGCAACGCTTGGTTTCTCACCAGTTCTGATAGTCTGGTTAATATGTGTCTCAATAGGACCACCAGCATTACGGTGTGGTTCTGTTGCAGCATACATTTGTTTACCATGTAGGTCATGTAGTGCTTGTGCCGATGCCAAATGGTGATGGAATTGGTCCTCATCATGTTTGGACATCATAACTTTAGATGTATCGTGGCCAGGTTCTCTGTGATAAACATCTGGATGGTCTTTGAATCCAGATAAGTCTGGATGAAAATCTGCTTTCATATCAGCCAAGGTATTGCCATGATATTGTGTATGTGTGTATACACCAAGTTTGGCTTTACGAATTTTCTTACCTTCTTCTGAATCTTTAGGTGCAGAATAGTTGATTGTGTTTGGTTTGAAGTGAACTCTACCATCATGTTCAGTCTTATCACCATGACCAAACATCATATCGCCTTGATATACACCAGTTTTCGGTGCAACTTTAGGTAAGTGATGTAATGCGTCTTTTAGCTTAGCAACAAGGCCTGGAGCATGTCCGTGGTTTGCTTCAATGTCTTTTTCTGAGTAGTTAACTTTTGGATTTACATTAAATGCAGATTTAGATGCAACAAAGAATCTACCAGTTTCTGGATGATGGCCATAGACAATACTTGGTGAACCATCGTGTTTCATTGTCAAAGTAGGATCATTTTTACCTGCTTTGATGTGTTTTCTCACTTGATTCAGTACTCCAACGGCGTGATTGAAACCTTCCGCACCACTATGAATAGGGTGGTCTTCCACATGGGTGATGTGTTTCAGCTTCGATTCGTCCGCTTCTTCTTTGAGTAGAGATTTAAAAGTTCTCATTTTTACCTTTAGACTTGCAATACACTATGATTGCCATGAAGTTATTTATATAACTTTTTAGCTTCTGGTTATAAGTCGTTGAAAGTTTGGGTTCGATACATAGTCACTGCATATGCCATAACAATATTCTGGAAGGTTCTTAAATTCAATATCTTCCCACTCTGGCATGACACAGATACTATGAGCTGTTAGAGGCATATTTGGATATGTCCAAATAAAACCCTCACTTGTCAACGTAAAATCATCTTTTTGGTGCCAAAAATAATTTAAAATTGTGGACCCTAGTGCATATAGTGCATCTAGATTTTTGGCATGTATCCACAATCCGGGTTGTTTAAGAAAATCAAAATCAACCATATATGTTGGTCTGTCGTGACCAAGAAACCATTGACCTTGTTGATACCAAACGTCAACTTCCACATCAAAACCTTGTTTTAATACAGACTCAATTTGAGATGGGTTGTTTTCTAATTGACCATTTGGTCCGTAAATCAAACCTCGGTGTGCAATTAGTTTCATTTGTAGTGTTCCAAGAAATAGTTCAAATCTTCTGGAGTACCAATACCCCACATTTTTTTGATATTCTTGGCTCTAATTTTTTTACCGTCTTGAATGGCCTCGTTAAAGACTGGACAAACATAGAATTCATTGTTGGTGCGAATGTTCTTTTCAATCATTTGTTCAGCATACTTAACATAGTCACTACCTTGTTTCCAATAGTAGATACCAACGGTTGCAAGATTGCTGATTGGGTTCTTCTCTGCCACTTCGGATACAAATCCATCTTCACCTAGTTTTGCAAATGACCATTTTGGATGTGTCGCTTCGAATGTAACAATGCCGCCATCAATTGAATCGGCAGTAAATGCATATAGACACTCGTTTGAGTTCCATTCAACAAATTGATCCGAGTTGGCCATTAATAGAGGTTGGTCGTTGTCGATAAGTTCTTTAGCCAACAATGTGGTGCAAGCAGCACCTTCTGTCAAACCATCCACTTGAATAATATCACAACCTGGTGCAATTAAGTTCAATAACTGCTTTAAGTTATACTTTTCATAGTGTTCTTTCTGCACGATATAGATAAAATGTGCATCCACGTTTAAGTTTTCAGTCACAACCTGAATCATAGGTTTACCGTTAACCTCAATTAGTGGTTTTGGAAAAGTATAACCCGCTTGTGCAAATCTGCTGCCAGCTCCGGCCATTGGAATCAATACATTCATTTTTTTATTTCTCCATGGTATATTCAGTTGTGTTTGTTTTTTATCAAATGTCTCAATCATATCTATGAATGTATTTCCATGCAATTCATATGCATCTTTGACTGGATATAAAATGGCACCAGAGTTAGTTGCACCTTCTCGACCAAGATGGCTATCTTCCACAATGATGGTGTCTTTTGGTAAAGCCTTCATGGCAATCATACATTGCCAATACATTTCAGGGAATGGTTTTGGATATCTTACGTCTTCATTACTAACGATGTAATCTACATATTGCAGTAAATCCATGGAATTCAATGCAATCTTAATTGTTTGCCTAATACTATTGGATGCAACCGCAATCTTCCATCCCATGCGACACAGTTGACCCATTATGTAATGCGCTGATGGGTTCTTAGGACACTTTGGTATAAGTTTGAATGTTGCTTGTTGTTTTTCTTTCCAGATGGCATCAAAGAGTTTGGCATCTAAACCCTTTTCTGCTGCCAACATTTGGAGCTTCTTTGTGGTGTTCAAACCGTCATACTTAGAGAGATGTTCTTCTCTTGTGATTAAGTATTGTTTGCCTGCAACATTTGATATTGCCTCATTCAAAGCTTCATAGTGCAGTTCACGGGAATCAATTAAGACTCCATCAAGGTCAAAAATAACTAATTTGTTCATACGTCAATAAATGTTTTAAATCTTTCAACAACTTCAGGATGAATATTTGGTGTCTTACTACCAAGTTCCCTCTTACAAATGGTGTAAAAGGAATTCACATCACTTCGCTCATCAACATTGGATATAAAGTGTATATCTTCTTGTCTAATGACCTCAGATAACTTTATATGTAGGCCATGTGTACAGAACGTGTTTGGTCTAATAACTCTATAAGTCTTGCGTAATGAATCTTCAACCAATTTGGTCATTTGATGTGGCCACATATAAAGGTTGTCGTTTGAATACCTCAAATGCCAGTGATTCTTCTCCGGAAAAAGAAAGTTAAACTTATTGTAATCTATGTTGTAAGTAGAAACGGGTTGGTGGAAATGTAGGTCCAACCTGCAATGAATGATAAAATCTAAATTTTTGTCTTCTAACAGTTTGAATACATTAATCTTTGATGTGAATGGAGTTGAACCCTCTTTACGTGAATAGATTACCTGTTCAGGTTTAATCAATTCTATCATTTCATTCTTAATTTCTTCCGGTGCATCGTAAGTTGAAACGTAGATGTGACATTCGTGTTCTTTTGTAAAAGGCTCAATTACATTCTTGTAAATGTTTGGCCAACAATGTCTATAGTCTTTTTCTTGTACGTTTTCACGGCCTTGATATGTGTCTGTTAAAAGTCCATAAAGACAAAAACCAATTTTCATTTTATTCCTCAATCGTATCTAAATTCTCCGTTTGATGATATGCGACACTCATATCCCAATACGTCTTTTTCTACGAGTTTATTTTTATCTATTAGTTCAAATGTGCAATGTTCAACATCACGGCCAGTTTTTAGACAATGATTGACTAACGTCTTCATCATTTCTTTTGCTTCAGGAAGTATACTGTAACAGAATGAAGACATCCTTGTATCGACTAGGTAAATATCTTTTGACATCCATGATTGCACTCGTTTCTTATAAACAAACTTACCAAAAACATCAGGTTTGTTATAGTATTCAATATCAAAGTCATCAGTAAATTTACCACGACCAGTTAGTTTAAATACACGTTGAATGTTAGGTAGTTTTAACCTTTCTACAAAGTCTATAGATAAGAACATACTGTAACATTCAGCCGGACTCTTTTGAGCATGTAACCCTAATTGAACCACATCAGGATTTTGTGAATTCAATATAAGATAGTCAACCTTAGTGGCCAAATTCTTTAGATATTCTTCTGGTACTTTTTGTGGCGAAGATTCTGCCAATACGATAATAGAATCTTTAACCTTTTGGCGTATAGATTCTATAGTTTGAAAGGTATCTCTGTACCTTTCTTCCATTGGTATGACACTAATCTGTGAATTGATGGCAGAAGTGACAATAAACAAATTACTCATTATTTGTACCAATACCAAACATCACAGTCTGTTGTTAGAATCTCCTTACCGACTGATGCAGCGAATTCTTTAACAGCTTTGTTGACACCAGGAATTGCAGTGTAATCGTGGCCAGAGAAGATGGAACCAGTTTTTACTTTACTGTAATAGTTACGACTATCAATTAAAACTTGTTCGTAGGTATGCAATCCATCGATGAATAGAAGGTCTAAAGATTCGTCTTCAAATTCATTGACCACATTATCAGAATAATCCCTAAACATTCTGAATCTGTCTCCGTATACAGACAATTGTTTCATAGTCTTTTCATAAAACTCTTGTCTATCATTTAGAAATCTTCCATTCCAATCCATATAATTTTCATATGGGTCAATAGATGTAATTCTTAATGTTGGATTGGATTGTAAGAACCACTCAGTTGTGTGACCCTCAGAACATCCAATTTCAACAACCACAGGGTCTTTCATTTGTTTAAGTAGTTCGCCTAGTCCGTAACCAGAGCATTTAACTGGTGTGGGAATATAATTGAAAGATTGTTGCGCTGTATTGATTACTATTGTATCACTCATTTTTCACTCCACAGTATTAAAATCTTTAAAAATAACAAAAGGGTCTAAACCTAGTTGATGGTCCGGAATTCTATGTTGCACAAAGGCATCCGGTTGATTAGTTGCACACATCAACATCAAGGTTTGGTCATCATCAGTCAAATTGTTTGAATATAACAAATCAAATGCACCAAACATCATTGATTCCATAGAAGGCCAAAGTGCCTTATTGGCCACAATCTTAGCACCTAAGATATGAACATCATTTGTTGCAATAATTCTGGGTAGATTGTTCTTTGGGTCTAAATCTTTGTATGCAAACAAGTGAATTTTTGTTGGGTCAAAATCATATGACCATTCTTTGTGGCCACCTAGTGTTTCTTCACTTCTGCAATAACCAAAATCTAACCAAGCAACAGTATCATTAGAAACTAAACCAGAATTTATTGCCAGATTAACAAAATGAGATTTGAGTAGATTGACCAAAACATATTTGTGACTCCAGTATTCTGGATTTTTAATCTGGCTTGGATGAATCAACTGTTTGAAACTAACCAGTTCTTGAATACCAATGATTTTACTCATCACTGTACCAAACTTGGTGAAAGGATCAAATTCAATAATCTTAATGTCAGAACGAATCTGTTTCAAACGTTCACCAATATCTGGTGTTGTCACCACAACGATTTCGTTGTTTAGTTTGGTGAGGTGTGTGAATCGTTCAATGTATGTGTCTGTTGAACGTTGTAGATAGTGTGGAAGACCTTTATCAGGAGTCCAATCACCACGACCAATGTCATAGAAAGCAGTAACAATCGTAATATTTCCCATATCAATATCCAGCCCTAGTTTTAATCAAATTCATCACATCACTGTCGCCTTCTTGTTCTGGTCTTGGAACATATAAGGCTCTCTGTCTCTTATTATCTATGTCACTTGTTGGAATAAGATAATAAAGTGCCAAACTTTTTCTGTATTGTCCTTCTGGTGCAAAAATACCTTCTGTCACACCGTGCCAAGAATTTTGTGTGGTATCAAACAATACTGCACGATTGAACTTTGGCCAAATAGACTTAACTAATTCTTTCGGTTGATTTGTTTTGTCATCATGCGACCAAAGACCTAAGTTGCCACCCCATTTCTTTTGCCATTTTGGATTCAAATAAATGATAAGGTTTAACTTACGTTTCATATCCATCTTAGGATGAATGTCATAATCTAAATGAACGTTTAAGTAATCACCAGCTTGGTGCATATGAATACCACCACCATGCATTCCATAATCCGGTTCTAGTTTAAATTCATTTGTCAAATATGCAAGTTTACCAACAAAAGGCTCATTTACAAGGTGTGACATTACCTTGTAAACATTTTTAGGAAATTTTGTCCAGTTTTGAATTGTCCGTTTTTTCTCTAATGAATTATCATATTTTGCATCAATGTTTCCATCGTAGTCTGGCATTTCATCAAAAATATTATGTGCTATATCATCAACAAAGAAATCATCGATTACAACATGATTGAATGGTTCAGAATTTGAAAACTTTTCAGATATCTTAAACCAATCTTGTTTATTGAGTATGTTCATACATCTGTCCGAATTGTCAACACATCTTCAACACCATATTTGTTTTTGTAGAAAACTGACAATTCTGGATCCCTATCCCATTGGTGAACAATGCAGAAAGGTTGTTTTGATGTTCCATCTTTAACAATACCATCTTCAAAGTATGGTTTTGGTTCAAGAATGAAAGGTGCAAAATGGTCCTTTTCACCGGGTTTATTTGTAACATGAAGATTACAAGACCATGCATCTTTAAGGCTTGCAAAGTAGGTGCATTCTTTGTATGGACTCCAGTTCAATAAAATGTTGTATGCGGCTTGGTCAGCAACCCAATCAGGACGGTTTGCAGATAGTTGATACAACATACCACACAAGTCTCTAACATAGTGTGCATCACCAGCCAAGGTACCAACGTTATACACTTCTTGGTCTGCAACACCACTATAGAAATATGCACCAAACGCCTTGATGATGTTGTCTCTATTCCAATGTTCATTCTTGATACTGATAGATTCGGACACGGCAACTAAAGCACAACCTTCTTCGAGAATTTTTGAATGCAACCATTGAGTTGGGTCTGATTGAAAGATAACATCACGAACATCAGTGGTGATTACATAACGATAATTGTCACCATGTTCTTTTAAGAAGTTATAAATGTGGATGAATCTTTCCATGTGAAAACCCATCTGTTGTTGAGATGGTGCAGAGATAACAGTAAAACCGGCATCGGCCAATTTACTATCTGTTTCTTTGCTTGATCCAATTGAGATGATTACTTTATCACCCGTGAAACCACATTCGTTGATTGAATCAATCCAAGGTTTGATTGTGTTGAATGTGTAGTTTTTAAATGCACCAATAATTAAATCTTTTTCCATGGCAAATTCCCATTATATTTTTGTTTCATCACTTCATTACCCTGCAAGAAGAATCCTGCCTGAACAGAATCCGCACGGCTTGCAACTCTATAGTTTACACTATAACGACCATTCGTGTCAAATGTTTTTAGATTCTGCATCATAAAAGGTGATAGGATTCTATCAACTTCTGGTTGTTCTTGTGGATGCCTTGCTCTACGATACCAGTATGGTGAAAAACCTAAGGCGGCCTGTTTTGGTATCATAAAACAATTTACATCAATGAACATATCATTGATTACGGAAGTCCATTTTCCTAATGATTCACAATCGTCATTACATATGTATTTGCCTTCCTGGTCAACAATCTTGCGTAAAGAATAGGCCCATTGATTGCCTTTAGATAAAACCTCAACAAGAGATTCAATGTGGTTTTCATCGTACCAATTATCTTCATCCAAGAAGCATAGGAAGTCGCCCCTTGCGATATATGTCATTGCACCATAGATTCTATGACCGTTGTATTGGTCTTTACCGGTTGCGTATGGTAACTTGACCACATCGATGTTCTGGTAATCCTGTAGTAATGGTTTGGCTCTTGGATGTTCACCGTCAACAACCACCAAATGTTGAATGTTTTTGTAGGTTTGGTTCTTAACACTATCAAGTGCTTGGCGTACCATTGGATTGCCCGTAGTGGGTGTTATAACTGTAATCAAAGGATTCATATTGTACTTTCAAAAAATTAAACTATACCATTAAACTTAACGGCTAGGTTAAAAAATTGTCCTAATTTGTGTTCGTCACCAGTTTTGTTGGTTCGAACAGCAAATTTCATTTTCAACTTTTCTGTGCCAGAGCCCATCAGTTCTATATAGAAGTCTTGTTTTGACGATGTGGATGGATATGACTTTATTTTTTTAACTTTAGGAAGAAAGATACCAACATCATCTTCATCAGTTAAAATTTTATAGTTTGTTCCATAAGCTTTGAGTACCACTAGAGGAACTGTATCATCACTACCTACAATAGCCTTGTTTAAATACTTAACAGTTTTATCAACATTCTTTTCAAATGTTTCTGTTAGATATTTTCTAATGATATCCAAGTTATCATCATACATCTTATCATACAATTTAACATCGTCTTTTTCTAACAATGCTAATTTTTCTATAACAGATTTCTTCTCCTGGCCCTTGTCGTAGTTAAATCTGTCTTTAGTAAATGACTTATATGTTTTATTCCACAATTCTGTTTTCAATTCGTTAACCTTTTTCAAGTCAAGGTCTTCTAAAATAGGATTAACATATGTGTTCAACTTAGGTTCTTTACTTGTTTCTGAACCAGCTTTAAGGGAGACACCAACCATCTTACCTTTGCCATAGTCAATAAACAAGTCACCTTTGTGTTTTGAATCAACACCAGGTGGTTTCTGGCGATAACCCCAGAACACATTCATAATCTTCTTCTTTTTGTTTTCTTCATAAAGGTATTTCAGAACACCCATGGCATTTTCCATTTTCTCATGGAACTTAGAAGAATTTGGAAAATCATTTACAAACTTTTTGCCTGCAGCAATGTTTTCGGGAACCACATAAACAGGAGATTGAGCATGATTAACTTTCTTTAAAAAGTCATAGAAATCTTCCACGGATTTTGGATGATAACCCGCAACAAAAGCTAATGCTGGCGCAAGTTCTGTGATAGTAGAATTCAATGTAGTCTCATTCATACCACCAGCCGCAGGTTTAAATACCAAATAGAATGGTGTTGATGATTCAATAACTGTAACTTCTGTTGAACCAGAAAGTGCGTTATCTTTTTTTCTATAAAAGGTAACCTTTGTTTTTTTCAAAGCCTTTTCAATTTCGTCTTGAGTACCGGCACGGTCTTTTGCTTTGACCACAAATACAGTCCGTTTACTGTTAGACTTATTACTTTTTTCGTAAGCGTAATTGTTGAGTATCTTTAAGATTGACATATTGTATGAAATAAAATTATTTATCTAATGATTTGAATTTCTTTACCTGAAGTCCACACTTCAAGTTCGGTTCTCAACCTACCTTCACTTTTCAATGTTTCGTGTCGGTTTGTTGCTTTGGTTTTCCACCATTGTATTACATTTTCTAGTTCAAATTTATCATAATTTTCATCCTTTATCAAAACATCTGTCTTACCGGTAACAACATCTACAAAATTTTTGAACCCATAATTTGATATGTAATATCTTTTTTGTTCGGTTAAGTTCTTTGCTTTTTCGATAGATTCGGTAAAGTTTTTAAGTTCTTCAGGACTATCTTTCAAAGATTTTTTGATGAGTGCAATGGCTTTGGTTGTTGCCTTCAGTTTTTTACTCGAATCTGTAGGATCAATCAACTGTTCGCCAGTTTTTTCTTCAATAAATTCTTTCAAAATTTTATAGGTTTTACCATCCAACGTTGGAACAAATTTGCTATCGGTCAAACCTTTAAAACGAATGAATGGTTTCATACCATCATATTGTGACACAGATTTAGAAGACCCATACAAACTTGTTGTTTCAAAAAGACACAAATTCATGTTGTACTTTTTATTTAGCATTTCACGGATTGTATGTGAACAACAGATTCCTGTCAACAGCTTTCCACCCAAATAATTGTAACCAAAAGGTTGTGCTGGAACAATAGTGAAACCCATGATGGTCGTATCATTAAAGGATTTAGATGAAACCTTTGATTGTGTAAACACACTTTGCAACATCTCATTTCTAGGTTTGCAGTTAATCAATGGTGAACCCAAACGAATAAAACCAACAATCTTGTTGGTATTGGTTTCAACAACCGAGAATTGTGCATTGCGTCCAGGAATGGAAGTAGACACATTGTGTGAAGAAATAATTTTCACATAGTCATTCCATCGAGAACCTGGCATTTCAATGACTTTGAAATTCATATCTTGAGGACTCATGGTGAAATCACTAAACAAATCATCTTCAAAACTCATACCAAGGAGTGTACCAGACATTTCATCCATTTGAAGTGATTTTTGATTCCGCATGTACTCATCGATACGATTAAAGTTATCGAAATAGTCTTCAAAAACTTTGGCACAATGTAGTGCATCTTCTTTATTTAATATCATACTTTAAATCCTTCAAAGCCTTTTTTCTTTGGTTTTTCTCTGTCACCAAAAGTGTTCAACGGTTTGTCTTGACCTGCATCAACAAGACCATCTTGACCAGATTGTTCAACATCATACAATTTCATCTTAGCACGGTCAACACCAACGGTGAATCGTTTATACATTGTAGGGTCATTGTAACGATTCTTCAATTGTTTCACCATGATTTGTCCAAGTTCTTGCAAGTCTTCGGACGTAATCAAAGCAAACATCAAGTCAGCGGTAGCGGGCAAACCAAAAGACTCGCTTGTGTCTTCCAGTCCGGGATCGGAACTGGTAAAGCCTGAACGTGTTGTTTGTGTAGCAGATACAATTGGAACTCCGTATTCAACGGCAAGGCCACGCAGTTCTTCTGCAATTGACTTAACGTAGGTGTAGGAGTTGATGTTTGCTCCGGCT
>Ga0164297_10003889_pt1 | contig 13679 bp, 14 predicted proteins | sample GEODES058metaG_FD_113539 | JGI IMG/M metagenome (GOLD analysis project Ga0164297, IMG submission 113539) | Dystrophic lake water microbial communities from Trout Bog Lake, Wisconsin, USA - GEODES058 metaG | ecosystem: Environmental > Aquatic > Freshwater > Lake | place: USA: Trout Bog Lake... | reverse complement strand
TGCATACCCGTTTCGCGACTCACCCCGACCCTACTACGTGGGTCGACACTCTCTACTTCGTAAAGAGGGTGATTTTATATTTGTAATACAAAAACCTACACTAGCTAGATGCACTTCACAGTATACCGAATTAATCCTCCCCTCTCTTCTCTGAAGAGAGGGGCCGGGGGTGAGTTGCATACACGCTTCGCAACTCACCCCGACCCTACTACGTGGGTCGACACTCTCTACTTCGTAAAGAGGGTGATTTTATATTTGTAATACAAAAACCTGCACTAGCTAGATACACATCACAGTATACCGAATTAATCCTCCCCTCTCTTCTCTGAAGAGAGGGGCCGGGGGTGAGTTGCACCGAATGTAACAACCGCCTTTTCCCCTCGTCTAAATAAAAAAACAAAATGGCAAAGGAATCATTCAACATCAATGGCGAAAGTCTTTTAAACAAAGTAAAGGAATTGATCGCTGAGGGTAATGTCACTAAAATAACCGTTGCTGATAAAACAGGAAAAGAGATCGCTTCCTTCCCCCTAACAGTTGGAGTTGTAGGCGCATTGTTCCTTCCCGTACTTGCTGCTGTTGGCGCAATTGCAGCGTTGGTTACAGAATGCACCATTACCGTTGAACGGGCAGACGAAAAAACGGGCCAGTAATTGTATTTAAGGGTTGCACTTGTGCTTCTCTAATCGATCGCGTTGAGTTGATCTAAAATTGTATCGAATGAAGGTAAAAACCAATTTTTCATGAAATAAATCGTACGTGCATTATTATCGTCGTCATAGTATAAGATTTTGTAATTTGTGGCATCCAATACCCTCCATCGGTCTACATTCCCCAATCTGTCTTTTGTAATTATCTGAAGTTTATTAGAAAACAAATTATAGCAGTATAACGAAGAATCCTGATAATAAACCCTGCGTGCTTTTGATATAAAATAAATCCAAAATCCTATCGGGACTAAAAAAACAAAAGAAAAAAGCGGCGCCATTCCTTCGAAAACAACTCCGATTGGCACGAAAACAATAACAACGAGTGGTATTACAAAAGTTAAATAAACGCCATTTGAAGATAGCCTTAGTTTTTCCATAATTATGAATGGCTTAGGTCGAATTTATAAAAAATTGATATCTGAAAGCAATCTTACGCTTATTTTATAATTTAGATGCATGAAGATTACCCATTACACCATCAGCAGTGCAGCCCTGTGCCTATTTACTATTGCTATCATCAGCACAAAAAGTTTAGCTCAAAGCAAAGACCCGATCATCGATCAGATCGTCAAAGAAGAAACGGATAATTCGCAGCTCCGGCAAATGGCGCACGAACTGTTTGATGGGATCGGTCCGCGTCTGGTGGGTACGCCGCAAATGCAAAAAGCAGGTGATTGGGCTGTCGACAAATACAAAAGCTGGGGCGTTGATGCACGGATTGAGAAATGGGGCGACTGGCGGGGATGGGAACGCGGTGTTACACACGTCGATTTGGTGTATCCCCGTATTAAAACCCTGGAAGCTATACAATTAGCCTGGAGCCCCGGCATGGGCAAGAAAACTATAACTTCAGACCTGGTGATATTGCCCGACCTTGCCGATAGCAATGCCTTTAAAGCCTGGTTACCGACCGTCAAAGGCAAATTTGTGATGATCAGCATGAATCAACCTTCAGGCCGTTCAGATGGCGATTGGCGCGATTTCGGCACAAAGGAATCCTTTGAAAAAATGAAAGCCGACCGTAGCAAACAAATTGATGCCTGGCGCGAACGCATCCGTAAAACCGGGCTGACCAACAAAACTTTACCAGTTGCATTAGAAAATGCGGGCGCAGCTGCCATCATAACTTCTACCTGGTCGAATGGATTTGGTGTAGATAAGATATTCGGTGGTTATACGAAGAAAGTACCAACGATTGATATAGGGCTTGAAGATTACGGTCTGCTGTATCGCTTAACAGAATCGGGCGAAAAACCGCTGATCAGCGTGCATACCGAATCAAAAGAATTGGGCCCGGTACCTACATTCAATGTTATTGCCGAGATCAAAGGCAGCGAAAAACCGGATGAATACGTGATCTTGTCGGCGCATTTCGATTCATGGGATGCAGGGACAGGCGCTACCGATAACGGCACAGGTACCCTCACCATGATGGAGGCACTTCGTATCCTGAAAAAAGTATATCCTAATCCTAAAAGAACGATCATTGTTGGCGACTGGGGCAGTGAAGAAGAAGGCTTGAATGGCTCAAGGGCATTTGTTGAGGATCATCCCGAAATTGTGCAGCACATACAAGCCGTTTTTAACCAGGATAACGGCACAGGCCGCATTGTGAACTTGTCAGGACAAGGTTTCCTCAATTCCTATGAATACCTTACCCGCTGGCTTTCTCATGCCCCATCTTATATCCGCGATTCCGTAAAAACTTCTTTCCCTGGTTCACCGGGCCGTGGTGGTTCTGATTTTGCCTCATTTGTAGCGGCAGGTGCACCGGCTTTTTCACTGGGTTCTAACAGCTGGGAATACGGTGTTTATACCTGGCATACCAACCGCGACACCTACGATAAGATCGTGTTCGATGATGTGCGCGCCAATGCTATACTAACGGCCATCATGGTATATGAGGCATCGGAAGACCCGGCAACCACTTCACGAGACAAGAGTATCCTGCCTGTAGATTCGAAAACTGGTCAGCCTGCCAAATGGCCCGACCCGGTAAAAGCAAACCGACATGGTGGATTTGATTAAAGTCGTTGTCAATCACTTGCTGACTGTCTTGCATTACAAGGATTGTTTATCGATGGATCTCGACCGACAAAACCCAAACGTCGACAATAGCTTTGAGAAAGGATAGAACGATCCCACTGATAAGCCAGGTAATACCCGAATAACCAGTTAGCAGCACAATGATACCTGCTACGATAAATGGAATAATTGCCATTTGCGAAAAAATCAGGTTTCGAATAGCATGTTTTCTGAATTGCTTTCCTGAATTACGCCAGATACGGATATCCAGATAGAACAGAACACCCCAACCGAACACGCCGAAACCTATTAGTATGATCCCCACCTTCTCGGAAGTTTGCCCCGGGATCAGCATTAATGATGAGATCAGAAGGATATTCAGTAAAAGTATCAACGACTCCAGTGCACGATCAGGAAGTGCTTTGTTTGCGATGATCTTTTTGAGATTAATAGATATACCTACAAATACCAGTCCGGTTAAAGTTGCGGAGGCCCCGGTAATCGCACTAAAAAATGTGATCCAATCGTTCATTTACCTGAGATTTATACCCAAAGCGGCCGCAGTAAGGGCACTTACTTCGCCGTCAGGATTAAGCCCGACCGAATCCTGGAAAAGTTTAACGGCCCTAAGTGTTTGCTCACCAAAAATATTGTCGACACCATCCGTATCAAAGCCTCTTCGGTTTAGGGTAATTTGTATCTGACCAACATCGGTTGACACCATATTGGGTTGGGTTAGGCGATAGATCTCTATAGTTGGGGGTCTGTAAGCAATAATTGGGTTTGCCTTATAGGTTACTCCCGGTATCAGTACCCCCATATCCCAACGCCTGCCGTCTACAACCGAATTGGTAATGCCATCAATACTGCCATGGGCTTCCACCGTTCCCCCATTGCCATCCGAAACGGCAATATGGCCAACTTCTCCGGTGCCCGCGATACGCAGGATAACGGCACCTGGCGTTGCCTTTGCTTCTTCTACGGTAATAATTCGCCCCAATTCATGAGCATCCCTTGCCCAGGAATCGCTATAGGTTTCGGCTGTTTGCGGATCACCAAGATTATTATTGCAACCGTAAAGAATACCGAAAGTTTGGTAATACAGCCAGCTCACAAATTCAGTACAATTCCAGGGGCCTTTATAGCTCGCATCGTCTTTTGGTACGCGAGCACCCAGCAGAAATGGTTCACCAACGTGCTTATCACCTAACAAAACAATATCGTCGCCGGTCATCGGGGTATTAGATAGTTTATTGAATAAAGATAATTGTTTTTATGCCTTTTATCCAATGACAGATTCCGGCAACAATTTTTCTGCAAAAATAATTTCGAATTTGAATTTCCGAAATCTAAATTTCAACTCAATATTTCTGCTATCTCATCAAAACCTTTTTCGCGGGCAAGATCGGCAGGGAGTTTGCCGCCCTCCATACGCACCTGTGTATCGGCGCCATGTTCAAGCAGAAGGATGAGCATATCAGGGTTACCATTTTGTGCTGCAGAATGCAATGGCGTTACGCCAGCCTGCTGTTTCACATTTACATTCGCGCCGTTTGTAACAAGTAGTTTTACGATATCAGTATGATTATCGGCAGCAGCCGAGTGGATCGGGAAAACATTAAAACCATTGTTTGATGGCAAATTTACATCGGCACCTTTCAATACCAGGTAACGGGCAACCTCAAACTGCCCGAAGTAACTGGCCAGCCCCAGCGGCGTAAAACCATCGTTCGCGTACTCATTAACAATTTCCGGATGAGTATACAATAAATGAGCTACTACATCAAATTTGCCGGAAGCAGCTGCTTCAAAAATGGTCAGATTATCAAGGTATTTTAATAAAAAAGCGGTCACCTCGGGTTTCTTATAATAGCAGGAAAGCATCAGCGGCGACACATTGGCCGAAGTTTTAGATTTGGCCAGCGCCGGATCTTTTTGCAAAAGCGCAGTTAACCCAACCAAATCGGAAGAAGCAATATACGTTTCCAATAAATCGACGCTCATATTTCAATATTACTAAAAAAATTGGTTTTTCGGCCGCGAGGTGAATAACTCGACGATTGTGGATAAAACAGATCAAAACAGCAATTCATTAATAACACCATCAATTTAACCGCAGTTTCTGCAAGATAGTTGCGATTTTTTAAACCCAAAATCAAAAAACTCTCATCTTATAATCATCCTGATCTTAGTAGCAAAGCGATTAAATAATTCGAGCTACTGTTCCCAATATTTGTTAATTCTGTTAACTTTACGGTTGCGTTTTAACGCTTTCAAATAAAGGATGCCGATCAAAGGGAACCAGTTCAGAACAAACACTTTAAGGGACGATAACAAACCCGACAAGTCCTCTTCAAAAAGCGGAAAGGAACAGCCAGCCCGGTCGAAAAAGGAAAGCACGCCCGTATTTAACCTGAAAGATGGCAGGGCAGCTAAGATTCTCGGGCTATTTTTACTCATTCTGTCTGTATTTTTTCTGATCGCCTTTACCTCCTACCTGTTTACCTGGCAAGAAGACCAAAGTTATGTATCAGCTGCCAACGGGGGCTGGCATAACCTTTTTAAAACACAGCAGGAACTTATCGATAACGGGATCAAAAACCCTGTTGTTGAAAATTGGCTGGGTAAGTTCGGCGCCTTACTATCTAACCAGTTTATTTTCGAATGGTTTGGAATTGCTTCTTACCTTTTTGCTTTTGTTTTTTTTATTGTTGGTTATAGGTTGTTGTTTAAAGTACGCTTATATTCCGTCAGCAAAACGCTCGGCTACTCCTTTTTTCTGATTGTATTTATTTCCATTACCTTAGGATTTTTCCATGGCTTTGTTAGCGATGTGCCTCATTTTCTGGAGGGTAACTTCGGTTTCTGGAGTAACCGCTTACTCGATGCACAGGTTGGCGAAGCGGGCACAGGCGGTATACTGTTATTTGCAGCACTTACCGCATTGATCATTGCTTATAATATCGATTTCAGACTACCCCGGCTGCGCGCCAAAACTTTAAATACTGATGTCGTAGACCATATAGTACCCGAACCCGTTGAAATTGAAGACGAGTTTCCTTCAAAACCGATCGAATGGCCCAAAAACAGCAATCGCGTAAAAGATGAAGGTTTAGTCGCTGTTGATCATGTTACCGAACTTAGCCCAAAACCAAGCTTTCATGAGCCTGTTGTGCTTCGCCCGGATAATAATTCGGAACATGAACCCGAATTTGAGGATGAGATACCATTAACCATCGATACAAACCGACCAACAGAGGTTTTAAGTATTGAGAAGGAAGATGAAGATAAAGCAAAAAGCCTGGTAGAGCAATTCGGCACATACGACCCGAAACTCGACCTGGCATCTTATAAATACCCGACGCTTGATTTGCTTGAAAACTACGGCTCTAACAAAATAACCGTCAATGCTGAAGAGTTAGAAGCCAATAAAAATAAGATCGTAGAAACGCTGAATCATTATAATATCGAGATCGATAAGATCAAGGCCACAATTGGACCAACGGTAACCCTCTACGAGATCATACCTGCTCCTGGCGTACGTATCTCGAAAATCAAGAATCTTGAAGATGATATCGCTTTATCGCTTGCTGCTTTAGGTATTCGTATTATAGCGCCTATGCCCGGTAAAGGAACGATCGGGATAGAGGTGCCGAATCAAAACCCTGAGATGGTTTCTATGCGCTCGATACTGGCTACTGAGAAATTTCAGAATACCACAATGGATCTGCCTATAGCTCTGGGAAAAACGATATCGAACGAAGTGTTTATTGCTGACCTGGCAAAAATGCCCCACTTATTGGTTGCGGGCGCAACAGGACAAGGCAAATCAGTTGGTATCAACGCTATCCTGGTTTCGCTGCTCTACAAAAAACACCCATCCGAATTAAAGTTTGTGTTGGTTGACCCAAAAAAGGTAGAGTTGACCCTGTTCCGCAAGATCGAGCGCCATTTCCTGGCAAAATTACCAGATGAAGCAGATGCCATAATTACCGATACCAAAAAAGTGGTCAACACGCTTAATTCACTTTGTATCGAGATGGATCAGCGCTACGACCTGCTGAAAGATGCCGGCGTTCGTAACCTGAAAGAATACAATCATAAATTTGTTAACCGTAAGATCAGCGACCCCGAAAAGCATCGTTTCCTGCCTTTTATCGTATTGGTGATTGACGAATTTGCCGACCTGATGATGACAGCCGGTAAAGAAGTTGAAATGCCGATAGCACGCATAGCGCAACTGGCCCGGGCCGTTGGCATACACCTGGTAATTGCTACGCAACGCCCATCAGTAAATATCATAACAGGTACCATAAAGGCTAACTTTCCGTCGAGGCTGGCTTTCCGCGTACTTTCAAAGATCGATTCGCGTACTATTTTAGACGCTGGAGGAGCCGATCAGTTGATTGGCCGCGGTGATATGTTGCTTTCAACAGGCAGCGACCTGATACGCCTGCAGTGCGCCTTTGTCGACACGCCCGAAGTGGAAAAGATATCTGATTTTATCGGTAATCAAAGAGGCTACCCTACTGCATTTCTGCTCCCTGAGTATGTAGGTGAAGGCGAAAGTGGCGGTGCAAAAGATTTTGATGCTGCAGACCGTGACCCAATGTTTGAAGAAGCTGCCCGATTGGTCGTGATCCACCAGCAAGGCTCAACCTCGTTGATACAGCGTAAATTAAAACTGGGCTATAACCGGGCAGGAAGAATCATAGATCAACTGGAAGCCGCCGGTATTGTTGGTCCGTTTGAAGGCAGTAAAGCCCGTGAAGTATTGTATAGCGATGAATATAGTCTGGAGAAACACCTTGAAGAAATTCAGAAGAGCATTTAATTAGTTCATAGTTCATAGACCATGGTCTATGGTCCATGGTCTATGGTCTTTAGGCCATAGTCGATAGCATTCTTTAAATTTGCAGTAACAAATTCCCAATACCTGATATCTTACAACTGATACCAAATACCCAATACCCAATAACTGATAACTGATACCTGACACCCAAATGAAAAAATTATTCATCATACTGCTACTAATTACAATTACCTCGCAACTAACATTCGCTCAAAAGGATGTGGAGGCTAAGAAGATATTGAATGCTGTTAGCTTAAAATACAAATCTTACAATTTGATCAAGGCCGATTTTTCTTTTCTGCTGGAAGATCCGCAGGCACAAATTAAAAGCATGCAATACGGTACCCTGGTTACCCAACCTAAATTAAATAAGTTTAAAGTATCAATTTACGACCCGACAAACAAAACAACCGCCACGCAAGAGATCATCAGTGACGGAAAAAGTCAATGGACCTATGTGGTTAAAGAAAAGGAAGCTGAACTGAGCGACGTCGATCATAGCGATGACAATCTCAATCCAGCACAATTATTTACCATTTATGAGCATGGGTACAAATACGTTTACACCGGCGACGATGTGATAGATGGTGTTAAATGCCAGATCATCGACCTGAGCCCGGATGATGCAAAAAAAGTATTTTTTAAGATTCGCCTGGCGATAGATAAGTCTAAGAAATTGATCCATAGCGCATTGATCTTCGATAAGAATGGCGCCAGATATACCTACACGATTCAAACTTTGACCCCTAATCCAAAATTACCAGAAAATATCTTTTCGTTCGATAAAAAGGATCATCCCGGTGTCGAAGTGGTGGATTTGAGGTAAGGCGGTAGTGGGAATTGGGTATCAGGTATTAGGTATTGGGGTGTAGTTTGGTGGATATTGGGTAACGGTTACTGGTTATCGGGAATTCGATGTTTTTTAGCTGCCCGAACTTGTTTGACAGTATTTTATCAGACATATCGGGAACTTAAGGTGAATAAAGTTTAGGTTTGGTCTAAACGAAAGTAGATATAAGCTACTAATTAATTAGTTAATATTTTTTCAAACTGACGTGTTGGTCAGTTTTTTCTAATCAAATTATTTATATTCAGGTATATAGCCCTCTTCGTGCTGCAATGGCCGACCTATTTATTGTTTCTTGAAAAAAATCTGTTCGTAACGGACCCCAATATCTGTTTGTGCACTGGAGGTTAGTATCAGCGAATCGGCGTTAAGCGTAGTAATGGTATATGGGACCGAAATTGACTGCACCCTGCTCAATGTTCCGTTTACGCTGGAAGAATTATTTTGCCAGGCAACACTGTACCCCAGTGTATTGATTGCATAAACAGCGGTATCGGTGAAATTATTGGGTGCAAGACTGATAAACAGGTTGCCATATTTTGTAAAAATATAATGATCGGTGCTTACTCCATGGTACATGGTTCTACTGCCAGCATACGAAACCGTATCAGTTATAACATTCCATTTACCAACTAATGAAATATTACCGATTAGTGTGGTGCTGGTATCGGTATGGGTACCGGTGTTAGTATTAGTAGGCGTAACAGTTGTTTTTGAACATGAAAAAATGCTGATCGAAATAATTGCAGCCAAAAAGCAGTAGTGGTAAATTTTCATAAAAAATTAAAAAGTTAAACTATGTAATAACGGAAATACAGGTTGAATTGTATACCAGTTGCAAGTGAAATAAAAAACCTTCTGACCGTGTTTGTTTTAAAAGATTACGGATTACAGTGGTAATATGCTACAAAGATGCCAGACTTAATTTAAAAAACACAATCGCAAGGCAAAATGGGTAAATAAAATGTTAATTTTAACGCAACCAATTATTAAACATGTTAAAAAGAACTATCGCGGCAATCATCATTATTGTATCATTTTCGGCCTGTAAAAAGAAAGATAATAATCACCCGGCTACCGTAATTCCATATATGGCCAATGACCAACATATTTCGGTTCTTACCCAACACAATAACCTTACACGGGCAGGGCTCAATAACCAGGAGAAAAAACTAACTAGCAGTAATGTTAATGCGACCCAATTCGGTAAGCTTTTTTCTTTGGCGGTTGACGACCAGGTGTATGCTCAACCACTGGTGCTTGCCAATGTAAATCTGGCATCTGAAGTACGCAACGTAGTTTATATAGCTACAGTTAATAATTCTGTTTATGCTTATGATGGCGATACAGGATATCTGTTCTGGAAGAAAAACTATACCGCCCCGGGCATGCGTGCACCCCAAAATACAGACATGACGGGCGCTTGTGGCGGACAATATCAGGATTTTAGCGGAAAGATCGGTATTGTTGGCACCCCTGTGATCGACTCGGTAGCGCAAACAATGTATTTTGTTGCGCGGAGCACCAATGGAAGCACTTTTGTACAAAACTTACATGCGGTTAATATTATTGATGGATCGGAACGACCAGGCAGTCCTGTACAAATTACCGCTACCTACGCCGGCAATGGTGATGGGAGTACAAATAACGTAGTAAGCTTTGATCCGCAACGCAATAATCAACGTGCGGCGTTAACTTTACTTAATGGCGTTGTATATGTCACTTTTTCTTCTCATTGCGATTGGGGCCCATATCACGGTTGGATCTTAGGATATAACGCAAGTTCCCTTCAACAACAGCTGGTTTATAATGATACTCCTAAGGGTGGCGATGGTGGTATATGGGAAAGCGGGACCGGTATGGCCGCTGATGCCCAGGGAAATTTATATGTAGTGATAGGCAATGGAACCGTTGGCCTAAATGGTGACCCAACAAACCTTACCAACAGAGGGGAAAGTGCATTAAAGCTGACACCATCAAGTAATTCGCTGACGATCAATTCCTATTTTACACCTGGCAATTTTCAATACCTGGAAGATAACGACCTGGATTATGGAACGATGGGTGCATTCCTGATCCCAAATTCCAATTACTATTTTACCAGCTGTAAAGACGGCAATATCTACCTGCTCAATAAAAACAATATGGGCGGATATAATGCAGTTACCAACCAGGTTCAACAAACAATTACGCTCAGGTCCAGTTCAAATATGCATTGCCAACCCGCGTACGGTGTTGGTTCAAACTATGAATTTGTATACATATGGCCCGAAAATGACCGCCTGCAAGCCTTCCCTTTCAATCGCAGCACCAATATTTTTGATATACCAAATGAGATCATGTCCTCGACCCCTGGCCCTAACGGTCAAAATGGTGCGATGATCTCGGTCTCATCTAATGGTACCGTTGCTGGTTCGGGTATAGTATGGACTGCTTACGCTGCTACCGGTGATGCTGAGCATACTGTAAGTCCGGGTATTTTGCGGGCATTTGATGCGAGCAACATCACAAAGGAACTTTGGAACAACAACTCAAATCCTGCTGATTATGCCGGCAATTATGCCAAATTTGCTTCGCCTACCATTGCCAATGGAAAGGTATACCTGGCAACGTTTTCAGGGCAGGTTGCAGTTTATGGGTTGAAATAGGTTAAAAAGCTGTGACTAAAGACTTGTCTATTACATCGATAAGCTGCTATTGATCTTTGCCAGCTTTTTGTCTGCGTTCCATTACTTCTCGCCAGGTGGTTAGGATATAGCCATGTTTAACTAAAAAGTCTTTTAATCTTGGGTCGAGCATAGCCATCAGATCGCCTTTACGTTTTTGGGTATCATTGCAGATATATTTGAACGAAGCAGAGGGGTTGGTACAATGCATGATCACCATGGTAAGCCCGGGACTAAGCCTGCCGATACTTTCGATATAATGGTCGGTATACCATTGCCTGATTTCATCGTCGGATTTGTGCTCGATATCCGGCATTTTCCAATCATAGCTGGAGTTGTGCAGATCATCCAGAACAGGAAGACCATTTACCCATAACACATTGCCGAGCTCTTTTGCTTTGGCCAGCGCCGGATCATCAGGTATATTCATTCCTTCGGTATATTTACCTTGCTTTTTTAGCTCGGCGATGGTAGCGGCTCTGGCTTCTGAACGATAAAATGAGTCATCCCCGCCCGGAAACATTACCGGGATCTGCTTTTCAATACCCAATTTGATGTATTTTTCAAGGAACGCGTCTTTGGCAAATAGGGTACCCATATGAGAATCGAGGTGTGTTGGTTTAAAGCCCATAGCTAAAGCACGGTCGAGCTGGGCACGAATTTCTTTATCCACTTCATCTGCCGTTGCATTTAAATAAACTGAAGCCACGCCTGCGTAAAGGCAGCCTTGTTTATCAACCAGGCCAGGTACATTGCTTTTACCTGCCAGTGGCCCCCAGCGATAATTTTTCCATTCGGAGGTCAGCGTCAGGTGTAAACCGGCATCTAAATTAGGGTGATCTTTGATATAGGAAACGATCTCGGGCACCCATGGGCAGGGCATCATGACGCTGGTTGAGGTTGCCACACCATTGCTGGTAGCTTGCTCAACCCCATCATTGGAATCATGCGACATTCCTGCATCATCAACATGCAGGATCAAAACTTTTGCACCTTTGGGCCAGCCTAGTTTCTCAGCATAGGTTTTGCTTTCCTGGGCGGAGGAATAAAAAGAAATACAGGAAATACCGGCGATCAATAAAAACTTATTTATCATTGTTTTGACACGTTTGAACGAATCTAAAAATAAGCAACGATTTTAGGATAAAAAATTCATTAAAATCGATCATGCCCTAAAGTCTTAAAACATCAATGATTATAAAAAATCTTTAGCTTTATGCCCTGCATGACTAAGCTGCAATTCAAGAACAAATGGGTATTGGTTACCGGAGCCTCCTCAGGCCTTGGTGCCGAAATAGCACGCCAACTAGCAACTAAGCATGGAGCCAACCTTATTTTGCTCGCACGGCGAAAAGACAAGCTCGAACAACTTAAATCTGAGTTAGAAGGAAATCATAAGGTTAAGGTTAAGATATTGATAGCCGACCTTTCAAAACCCGGCGAGGTGGATCAGGCTTTAGAGAATATTTTAGCTGAAGAACAGCTATATGCGGCCGTACTGAATGCAGCTATCACGCATTTCGGCCCGCACCGCGACTTATCCTGGGAAACCTATGAAACCATGCTGCAAACCAATGTAAATGCCGTAGTGCGCATGACCAACCGGCTTACGGAACATTTTGAAAACAACAAGCGCGAAGGTGGTTTGATGATCGTTTCAAGTATGGCGGCATTGATCCCTATTCCATACCAGGCGGTATATTCGGGCACCAAATCTTTTTTACTGGGCTTTGCTACAGCGCTCAGGTATGAACTGCAAAACAAAAATTTCTCCATCACCGTTTTTACCCCCGGCGGTATCGAAACAGAAATGACCGAGGGGGAAAAGTTCAACGACCTAAGGAATTGGCTGACGCCGGTGAGTCAGGTTGCTAAAGACGGGTTAAACGCGTTTCAAAAACAAAAATTGACAGTAATACCAGGTTTCAGTAACCGAATGGGTAATCTGTTATTTAAAATTGCCGGTCGGAAGTTTATATTAAAACAAATGGCTCGTATTTATAGGAAATCCTTGTTCAATAGCTAGTGGGTAATTTTGTGATCAGTTAATTAGTGATTGGTTGACTTGCGATTGTGGGAGCACCAAATTAACAAGTTAACCAGCTAACTAGTCACTAACCTTTTAACTAATCACAAATTAACTCCCATCTCAAATCTTTTCTTGCTATTTTTGAGACGCATGCTGACGCCTACTACTCATACCCTTGAAAAACTCGAAACCCTGCTCCGTTCTGCCGGCTACAGGGTGAGGTATGAGAAGGGAAATTTTAAAACAGGTGCCTGCATGCTGCTCAGCAGCAAAATTGTTGTCGTTAATAAATTCTCGAACCTGGAGAGCAAGATACAGGCGATTGCCGAACTGATCCGCGAACTGGAGTTCGATCAAAAATTACTCGACGAAAAACAGATCACATTCGTTCATCAGATCAAACAAACCCGTTTACAACTGTGAAGATCACTTTTTTAGGAACCGGAACTTCCCAGGGTGTGCCCGTGATCGCCTGCAATTGCGAAGTGTGCTCCTCTCCCGACCCGCAAGACAAACGCCTCCGTTCATCGATCATGGTTGAAGCCGAAGG